>Ga0105154_1000658_pt1 | contig 14486 bp, 14 predicted proteins | sample SSWtaG_FD_89672 | JGI IMG/M metagenome (GOLD analysis project Ga0105154, IMG submission 89672) | Hot spring microbial communities from Sandy's Spring West, USA to study Microbial Dark Matter (Phase II) - SSWsed_matched | ecosystem: Environmental > Aquatic > Thermal springs > Hot (42-90C) >... | reverse complement strand
TCCTTAGGCTTCCAGGCCCCTTCCTCAGCCCCCTCCAAGCAGTCCTTAAACCACTCGATGGCCTCTACGATGCCCCCCCTGAGGCCCAGCCCCTTAGCCTCTTCAAGGGCTCGATCTAAGTTTCCTCGCGTAACCTCTAAGCTTTGGCCCGTGGATAGCGCGTCCGGCAGCCCGTGGGCCTCGTCGAAGACCACGGCGGTGTCGTTGTCGATCTGCAGCACACCCCTGATTGAGGGGGTCAGGAGGAAGTGGAAGCTAGCTGCAACAACCCTTACAGCGCTGACTAAGCTGAGTTGAACGTAGTATGGGCAAAGCCCCCTCTCGATGCAGTACGCGTAGAGCTCGCTCGGCTTGAGGGTTAGGGATGGCGGCGGGGTGTAGGAGGTGAGGAACCCCCTGTAGAGCTGGCATGAAGCGCGCCTCTCCCTACATACAACAACCGCCTCCTCCGGGCTGAGCCCAGCCGAGCTCGGACAGAGGCTCGACCTTGACTGGAGGGCCATGGCTGTGACGCGAATTCCCCTGGACTTCATGAACCTGGCCTCCTCAACGACCCTCTCGGCCTGTCTATGCGTCCTGACGAACCAAACCACCCTCCCGCAGGCGTTTAGCGCGCCAGCCAGCACGCACACCGTCTTCCCAAAGCCACTGGGGGCGTTGACGGCTAGGCTCCTCCCAGCCCTCACGGCTTCCTCAACAGCCCTCATCAGCTCCACTTGGCCAGGCCTGGGTGAGGGGTAGGGGAAGGCAGCTGGGCTCAAGGGGGCTAGTCTTAGCGTCTTACGAACCAGCAGCGCCTACCGTCCACGGCAACCTCCTCCACTCGTCCCAGCCACCCTAACGCGCCTCTCACGGCTTCAGCCTCCACCTCCTCGAGGGGCTCGCGCTCCCTGACCACTAGGGCCCCTCCCTCCCTTGAAGCCGTAAGCATCGGCAGCAGGGCTAGAACCCTCCTAACCCTCTCCAACCCCTCTCCGAGGGCCTCGACCTCCTTGACTAGCACCTCAAGCCTACCCTCAAGGACCTCCAGCTTCACGTCGTCACCCTTGCCGTGCATCGCAACCCTCCTTCCGCCCTTCGGCCTCACCCTCACCCACCTCCTAGACCCTCTATGGATGAGCAGCAACATGCCCGTATCCAGCCTAGATAGCCTGCGTACCTCCTCCTCGTTAAGCCCGAGCCACGACGCCTCAAGCGGGGTGAGCTGAACCCTATGCAGCAGAATGTATTCGCAGTTCCTAAACGTTGAGGGGCTGACCTGCGAAGGCAGCTGGGCTACGGCTAAGACCGAGACGCCCCACTTACGCACCTCGTTTAATATCACCTCGCCGCTCGAGGGGGCCTCCTCTAGCCTCCTGGCTGGGATCACGTTTTCAGCCTCCTCTAAGACTATGACTGCCCCCCTAGGCCCAGCCCTCGAGACCATGTTGTACATTAGCCTCAAGAGGACGTTAACCGCCAGCCTCCTAGCCTCATAGGGTAGGCTGCTTAAGTCGACCCTCACGTTGCTCGATAGGAGCTCCTCTACGCCGACCTCGCCCTCAAATAGGCCCAGGCTCCTTAAGGGCTCAAGCCTCCTTAGCAGCGCCTCTTTAAGCTCGGCCTCAACAGCGCTCCTAACCGGGTAGTCCTCAACGCGCTCAACGACCTCCCTTATCCGGGTGGCCGTCTTTAAGCAGCGTAGGAGGAAGGCCTCCTGAGGCTTCGTCAGCTCGTAGGCAGTGCTGAAGGCATCTACGACGTCAACAGGCCTAAGCCCCTTCATGGAGACCTCGCTGACTCCAACCCCCTTGAGCTTAAGGTCCTCATACTCCCCAGCCCAATCCAAGACCGCTATGGGCCTACGTATCCACCTGCTCGTCAGTATCTTCTTGACGCTGCTCGTCTTGCCGCTACCAGTCATCCCGAATACGAAGACGTGATATGGCGAGCCGGTCCGTTGATCGCGCAGCCTAACCAGCGTCGGCGGTAGCCAGCTGATCAGCGAGGCGTCCTCAAGCCATAGCATCCTCCCATCGCTACCTGCCTGAGACGAAGGCGTACAGCTGTCTTAGCAGGTCGTCCAGGTTCTTGATGGCGCTCTCAAAGAAGCTGCTGACGCTACTGCTGGCTCCTTCCACCACCTTGTTTATGCCGCCCAGGAGGGTGGTTATCAGCGAGAGGACGACGGCCAACGTGATCACCGTTAGGCTGAGCAAGATACCTTCCTCAACAAGCGGTGAACCCACCCGCTTCCTCAGCAGCCTCCTCATCCACCCTAACGTGGATATCACCCCTCCCCAACGCTGGCTAGCCTATTTAACCGCTGCTAGCTCCTTCATGGAAGCAGGCTTGCAAGGACTATCTGCAGAGCTACGTAGGTTGAGAGTGAGAGCAAGGATCGCTGAAGCGGCCTGCTCCCTGCGACGGCTAGCGTCGCGTAGAAGGGAGTGATGGCTGAGAGCGAGGCCAGTGAGACGTTCAGGGCTATCAGCTCGAAGGGATCCACGTAGCCGGTCAGCTCGACCATTTGGCGGGCGAGCAGGTAGAGGGCCGCCAAGGTGCATGGATGCAGCATGGATAGGGGCCTCACCTTCAACTCCTCACGCCTAATGGATGAGAGCAGCCTCTCCTTAATCCTCCTGTTCCTCTCCAGCAGCCTCACCACCTCGTTCACCATCCGTCCAGCCTTGGGCGAGCTGTATCCAGCCAGCCTTGGGACGAGGGACAGCAGCCTCCCTGCGCCACTCGACCTGAGCCTAGCGCATACTGGCCTCAAGGCCTCTTCGGGCGCCTCGCCTGCCTCAAGCCTCCTCGAAGCCTCAACGAGCTCCACCTTAAGCCCGCCTTCATGCTCCTGAGCCGCCCTTTGGAGCGCTGCCTCGAGGGATAGGCCGTAGCCAAGCTTGACGGATAAGTTATGTAGGAAGCTCTCTAGCTCCCATGCCTCCTCACTGCCTAAAGCCACTCGTGTGGGGTGGAGCCTCGCGAGGAGGAGGTATTGAAGGGGGAGCAGCGTGAGGGCGAGGGCCGTTGACAGAAGGGTCGGCCCTAGGATCAACCTGAACGCTACAAAGCAGCAAAGTGAAGATAAGCAGCTGAAGAAGGCTGCAGCCTTATCCAGCCTCCTCACCCCATGGGCGACGGCCTATTCGAGAGCGTAAGCCTCACCGCGAGCGCTAAGGCTAGAGTGTAGAGCGGCACGGCCAGGGGGAGCAGGAGTGCGCGTCCAGCTAGAAGAGCGGCTAACGCGAGGGGAACCGGGAGGAGGAAGCCCGCGGAGAGTAGAATGAGGGAGTTTAAGCGGAGCTTCTTCACGTCCTCAAGGTGGAGCTCCCACATCCTCGCGTAGAGGCTTGAGGGCATGGGGCACCTAAGGGGATCCCTGAGGAACCTCGGTATGAAGCCCTTGAGGCTTGGTGGAGCCTCAGCGACCGCATACCTTAGGAGCCCCTCGGCTAAGTCCTTCCCTCCCTCCGCTTCCCTCAACAGCCTCCTCATTTTAGGCGAGACCTCAGGGTAGCCACCCTCAGCTATGAAGGCTACAGACCTCTCAAGGGACCTCGTTACGCGGTACGATAGCCTCAGCTCGTCTATGATTAGGGGGCTGTACTTCTCGGCGATCAGCCTCCTTCTTAGCACGCTACGGGCTGCATGAACGGCTGAGAGCTTAACAGCTAAGTAGAGGAGGGGTGGGGAGAGCAGAGCGAAGACGGGGTTTAAGAGGCCGAGGAGCAACGCAGCTAGGGGGGCCGTCAAGGCCAGCTTGAGGCAGCGGCTCGCGGCCCCCTCTAGGTCCCTCTGCCCGACCCCCCACTCTGCCGGATGGGGGATGGAGTTAACGGCCATCCTGGCGGCTGCCTTCGTAAGCCTCTCCACAAGCCTCAAGGCAACCTACGCCGCGTACCTAAAGTACAGCGTCGTAAGCCTCTCAGCGGCCTCCTCCAGCCCCGCCCGTGAGGCTGCTAGATCCTCTATGGCCTCCACGTAGCTCCTCAGCTCCTCTTGGAACTTAGCCTTGGGCAGCTCCTCAAGCTCCCTCACTCTCACTAAGGTGGGTGTCTCGTAGAGGTCCATGGACTTAAGCAGGCCGACGCCAGGCGTCCATGAAAAAACCTCCACTAGCTTAAAGCCGCCCGCGGCTGGCTCCACCTCTCCGACCCTCACCACCCTCCTCACCTCCCTCCCGCCCGATTGAAGCTTCCTCATCAGGACGATTACGTCGAGGTCTAAGATGTTGGCAGGATGTACCCCATGATGTAGCACCCACCTTCTAAGCAGCCCCTCTATGGTGGAGGCGTGGCACGTCTGAAGCCCCCTTAGCCCAGCTCCAAGCGCTTGGAAGAGTGCCTTCGTGTGCTCTGGTGTCTGAACCTCTGAGAGGATTATCATGTCCGGGGACCTATGTAGAAGCTTCAGCACCTCCAGGCTCTTGGTGAAGCCCTTACGCCCACTCTCCAGCGGATCTACCTTAAGCCTCACTTGATGTCTTCCCAAACCCCGCTGGGAGACGCTCTCAGTGACGTCCTCTACGTAGACCTTCCTCCAATGTGGAGGAGCGCATAGATCTAGGGCGTTGATGAGGGTCGTCTTCCCCGCGTCGGGCTCCCCGGCGACGGTAATGTTACGCCTCCTGAAGAGGCAGAAGAGGAGGTAAGCAGCCAGCTCGGAGGTGAGGGTTCCATTCGCCACCAGCTCAGGTAAGGTCCAAAGCCTCTTCCTTAGCTTCCTAAAGTCTAAGGCCGGCCCGTCTACGGCTAGGGGCGGGACGTCCACCGAAGCCCTTACGTGGAATGAGGGGGTTACGAGGTCGCACTTCAGCGAGGGGTTTTCGTAGTCCACGCTCCTCCCGCTTTCAGCCTTCAGGTGGGTCACGACCCTTTCGACGTCCTTCCCGCTCAAAACCACGCTAGACCTACACCTACCCCATCGAGCGTGGTGGAGGTATACGTGGGTGAAGGGCCCATCTAAGAAGAACTCCTCGACTTGATCGTCTAAGAGGAAGGGGGCGATCTTGAGGAGGCCTAGCGACTTATAGACCGTGGCCTCAACCAAGTTCCTAAACCTAAAAGCCTCCTTAACCGCATCTGGCCATAGCCTCCGTAAGACGGCTTCAGCCTCCCTCCGCTTAAGCTCCAATAGGACCGAGAGACGGTTCTCAGCGAGGCCGTAGACGTAGCTTGAGGCCCTCCTAACACTCCGTGCAGCCTCCCTCATTAAGCTGAGCTCCCAGGGGCTTAAGGAGGGTGAGGGCACGTAGAGCTTCTCGACCGGGCTTAGGTCCATTATGCGCACGCGGAATGGAGGTACCTCGTACTCATCTAGAGGCTCCCTCCCCCTGAGGCATGCCTCCTCCTCGAGGCCCCAATGAAGTACCTCCACCCTCGAAGCCTTTAGGACCTGAGCGTAAGCCTCCTCGACTGAACCCACCTTCTGGGCGACGCGAGCTAGCTTCCTGTAGAGCTCTGTCGACTTTACCTCTCCCTTAAGCCTCCTCAAGGCTCCTTCGTAGCTCTTCAAGCACACGTCGCAGCCTCGCCTCCGACCTTCAGCAGCCTCAAGCTTCAGCAGCTCCCACTCAATGTTAAGGATGGCTGTAGCTGGGTCGCTGTACAGCTTTCCTAGAGGAGGCTTGGGCGAGAGGAGGGCTTGGAGGAAGCGCCTCCTAGCCTCCAAGCAGCTTGAGGGCTCCCCGCAGGGTTGAAGGAGCCTTGCATCCAGCGCCCTCCACCTCGCCCTTGATAAGGCCTTAGCGTAGCCTCGTAGGAGCTCTAGGGCCTCGCCTACGTAGACCCTCTTCACCCTCCTAGACCTTACCTCAACCTCTTCAGCGCCTATGTTGCATAGGAGGTACGTAACCCTCCCGCGGCAGGCGGCGTTTGTGGCGAGGTCGCCATCCAGCCCTCCTGCGTGGCACTTCAGGATGAGGCGGCCAGCTTTCTTTGAGTAGAGGGGCCTACAATCAGCCCTACACCCCTCCATGACGTTGCCTCCCTGCGCTTACCTTCTCAGCTATCGTTGGCACGTACTCTGTAAGCAGGTTTATGAGGGCCGCCACGCGCTCCTCGAGGACCGAGAGCCTGCGCTCGAGGGCTGCGAGCCCCCTACCGTCCGCCGTCAATAGCGGCTTACCGTCACCCTCCCTAGCGCTTGAAGCTCGCTCAGCCTCCCCCCCTCTTAGAGGAGGCGGCCCCTCGCGCCCCTCCATACCCGTGACTATGTAGGCTCTAGCTACAGCCCTAACGACCTCCTCGTGGCTGAACCCGAGGTTTAATAGGACGCGCTTAATGGTGGCGGCCTCCAGCCCCTCGGCGGCCATGGCTTCAGCCAGCTCCCTCGCCCCGGGCTTCACGCTACCTCCTCCAGGAGCGGCTTGAACAGCTTGGAGTAGTGAGCCCTAATCGAGTACTCAGCTGCATCGACCACCTCGCTCAGCGTCTTCTGAGTTACTAGGCCCCTAGCCTTAAGCCGCCTCTCAACGACCTTGGCAGCTCCATAGACCGCGGCGGCCGCCATTATCCTTGGCGCTCTCCCACCTACAGCTCTTTGAGGCAGCCTGTCCAGAAGCCTCCTCGCTATCCTCAATACGTCGGCTTTGACTTCAGCGCTAGCCCCTCCCCGCCTCGCTAAGGCCTCCTCGACGATAAACGGAAGGTAGGTAGAGGGGTGCTTGGGCGGGACCCTTAAGCTAAGGGCCCGCTTAACCCATGGAGTCACCCTTGAGAGGCTGCTGAAGCTCACTCTATGTCCTAGCTCCTTAAACGCCTTAATCACCTCCCTAGATGTCACCGCTCCACGACCCCAGCTTGAAAGCGCGATCGTGAGGCAGGCTGCCGCCAGCGTTGGTATCGTCAGCCTTGAAGGCGCCTGGCCTTCGAGAGAGCGGAGGGCCCTCCTATAGAGGTGTAGGGCCCTTGAGAGCATGAGGCTTGGGAGACCGAGGTAAGCGCAAGCCCTTAGCAGCGTCCTCTCCCCTTCAACGAAGCTCTCCGCCCTCCCCATCCTCGGCTGAAGCCTCTGTAGGCGTTGGAGCCTGAGGAACCTAGCTTCAAGCTTAGGGCCCAAGCGCTTCCCTGCATAGCCTAAAGAACCGAGACCTCCTTCAAACCCGATTAGGCTGCCTGCATGGGCCAGCCCCACCCTCCTAAGCGGCGAGGCGTGGGAGGCCTCGCCTCCCACCCTCAGCAGGTAGGCCCCTACGTTCTCAGGCCTCTGAATCAAGCCGCAAGCAGTACATACAGCCTCCATCCTGTCGTTGACCACCACACGCCCTCCACACTCACTACACGTGCTCATCCCTCAAGGAGCCCCGCAGCGCGGCGGGTGCGCGTGGGGATAATCTTTATGCGCTATTTGCATACGATAGCCTCGTGGAGCTTACGCTCTTCAAGGTACTAACACCTACGGGTTGAGACAGCTCGAGCTAGGCGACAGAGAGGCTGGTAAAAGTGGTAAAAGGTGTCCCTAGCTCCCTCTAGCTTTGAGGGCTACGTAGACCTTGTCGAAGGGTTTTGCCGCTAGCAGCCGGCCTTCAACCACCAACCTTAGCTGAAGCCCCCCCGCTGAGAGGTAGTACGTGGCTCCTCCTCCTTCATCCTTAATGGCGAACAACCGGCTGGAGAGGTAGAGGTCTGCAGCCTCCCCCCATGCTATAGGCGTCGTCGAGGCCTCAGCCTCAACCAAGCCCCCCTCCTTGAAGGCTAAGACCTGCTTAGGAAGCTCCAAGCTGACCCTCTTAACGGTCGATCCCTCTAGGCCTACGAGCTTCAGGTTGAAGACATCTGGCACCTCGCTGGCCTCCACTTTCTCGACTCTTAAGAGGGCCTTAAGGGAGCCTTCAGCCACGTCGCTCATCCTACTGGGGTGATGGTTACCTTCTCATTCGTAAGGGCCTTTATTAAGGCTTCGAGCACGCTGGGCTCGGCAGGGAGCCTTTTGAGGTCGCTGATGGGAACCTTGACGCTACTCTCCCATGAGCCATCAGGCAGCCATACCGTGTTGACGCTTAGGATCCTGGCTGGCGATAGGATCTGGGTTAGAAGCGCCTTTAAGCTTGAGGTCTTCTCGACGATCCTAACCGGCTTACCCCTCTCCTCCCCCAACGCCTTACTGACCTTCTTCCACATAGCCCTAGGGGCCCTTCCCTTATGGGCTACGAGCACGTAGATCAGCTCTGGGCTCTCGACAGCCCTGTGGAAGGTGCAGACCTTGAGCTGAGGGAACTTAGACTCAAGATCCAAGAGGCTCCTAGCTATCTCCAAGTCTAGCTGGGTTATCTCGCCGCTCCTCAACTTATCGCTGCAGCTCTGGCAAAGGAAGCCGCTCTTGAGGCAGAAGCGGCAGATCGGTGCCTCCAAGGGCCCCCACGGCCTCCCTACCTTGAAAGGCGGTGTGTAAAAACTTTAGGGCGCGCTAAGCCTTTCTGGAAAGGGTTATGGTTATCACGCTCTTCTCCACCAGCCTTCCGTCGTCTGTCGTCAGCCTCTCGGTGCCTACGTCCACCTTCTTGGCCTCAACGCCAGTCATAAACCTGTTCATCACGAGCAGCGCAGCGTCGACGGCCTTGTTGATGGCCCTCCCTCTGGCCCTCAGTACGACCTCCTCAGCCCCAAGGTGGAACAGCGTTAGGCAGGCGAGGACGTAATTCATCGTCGGCTTACTCCCTACCAGCACCGTACGGTTGCCCACCCTGCTCAACGCTCGCCCCTCTGGGGTGGCGCCTCTGCCGATTTAAAGCGTTAGCTATGATGGACAAGGCTTTAAGCAACCCCTCAACGATAAGGGGCAAGGCTGGGGGGAGGAGGTTGAAGGGAGAGGTTTCAATAACTCAGCGTCAACGCGAGATACTCTATAGGCTCTACCTAATGAGTAAGGCTATGAAGGTTTACGCCGTAGACAAGTCCCAAAGCGACCTAGCTAGGGAGCTCGGCATAACGAGGCAGGCCCTAAACATGCACCTACATAGGCTCCGTGAAGAGGCCCTCGTGAGGACTGGAAGGGGCTTCATCGAGCTGACCCCCAAGGCCTTAGAGGTTCTAGGTGTGGAGAGGGCGAGCTCCTTCGTCTTCGTTAAGATAGAGCCTAAGCTAAGGGAGAAGGTCTATGCCCGAGTGTTGGAGATGCCCGTGGGGCAGGTGTTCAGGGTGACTGGCGACGTCGACCTGATACTAGTGCTTGAGCAGCGAGTGCTTGCTGACGTATTGAGGGAGCTTTCCAGGATGGAAGGGGTTCTGCATACTTCCTCCCACATCGTCATCGAGGCCATAAAGGAGTAAGTTTAAGTCGAGCTTTAGCTAAGCCCAGCCGCCCCACGGTGGTCCGTACATGCCTATAACGAGCCCTGAGAAGCTTCAACTCGCCCAACAGAAGCTCCTGAACTACAAGATATGTAGGAAGTGTGGGGCCAAGAATCCGGCTGCGGCCGAGAAGTGCCGTAGGTGCAAGAGCCACAACTTAAGGTGGAAACGTAGGGCTTTGAAGCGGTAGGCCTCGATTAGGATACAGCCCAAGCATCGCGACGGCCCAAGGCTTTTCCCGCGGCCTGAGTAACTTTTTATTAGTGCGCCTCCTTAATAAGGGGCGGGCCGGTGGTCTAGCTGGCTAGGATATCCAGGCGGTCCTAAGAGCCGCCTCACACGCGGCTGATCCCCGGTTCGAATCCGGGCCGGCCCATACCTCTCAGCGTGAGGGCCCTTCTGCCGCGCTAAGTGTGGAGGCGTGGCTAAGCGAAGGTGTGGATGGCTGAGGACCTAAGGACCTACACACTTCTAGCGCTGTACGTGTAAGGATGAGCCGTCGAGCTCTAACCATTCTGGGCTAGAGGGAGAAGACCTCCCCGTTTCTTGGAGCAACGGCCTCCAACCCCAGCTCACTTCTAACCCTCTCAGCTAGGTCTAAGCAGGCCTTCTCCTCGCCGTGGACTAAGAAGACCTTGGGCGACCCCCTAACCGACTTTAGCAGCCCCCAAAGGCCATCGTCCCCCGCATGCGACGAGAAGTCGAAGTGCTTCACCGCGGCCCTCACCTGCTGGGTCTTGCCGTTAAGCTCAAGCCTCCCAGCCTCAAGTAAGGTGCGTCCAGGGGTACCGGGGATCTGGTAGCCGACGAGAAACACCGAGCTCCTCTCTTCATCTGCAAGCTGCCTCGCGTACTCGATGGCGGGTCCCCCCTTCAGCATCCCAGCCGGGGTCACTATGACCCCTGAGGTCTTCAACGCCCTCCTTCGATCCCTCCTCCCCTCGACCCACTTGGCTTGACGTAGGGCCCTCTTCAGCAGCTCGAAGTCCCTGAAAGATGATGGATGCCTTAGGTACACCTGGCTCACGAACTTAGCCATGCCGTCTAGGAAAACTGGATGCTCGAAGGCGTGCGAGGTCAGGATGCACATGACCTCCTGAGCCCTGGCCACCGAGAAGGCTGGCACAAGGACCCTCCCGCCATCCTCCACCACGTCGAGGACGGAGGACACGAACTCCTTCTCAAGCCTCCCTCGATCAGGGTGGTTGGTACCTGCGTACGTGGCCTCCATGACAATAGCGTCGAGCTCCTCCTCGACGAGGTCGGCCGCCTTAAGCAACCTAGTCTCAACGGTGTTTACGTCCCCAGTGTATAGCAGCCGCTTCCCGTCCATCTCGACGAGCACCTGGAGTCCTCCTGGGATATGCCCTGAGCTATAGAAGCTCAGACGGCTCCCTCCAACCCTGACCTTGCTCCCGGCCTTGACCGGCCGTAGGTGGCGGAGCATGTTCTCCACGTCGCTCCACTCGTAAGGCACGTAGTACCCTGAAAGCTTGAGGAAGTCCCTCAGCAGCAGCTCTAGGGTCTCAGCCGTAAGCCGAGAGGCGTAGAGGGGAATGGTGGAGCTAACGTATAGTAGCGGTGCAGCACCTGCATGGTCGAGGTGGGCATGGGTCAACACCACAGCCTGGAGGCTGTGGGGAGGGACGTGGAGCGGGAAGGAGGGCTCGAGGCCTTCGGGACGCACGCCATAGTCCAGTAGGATGGACCCTCCGCTACCCTTAACCCACAGGGCTGAGCGCCCGACCTCCCTTCCACCGCCTAGGAACGCTAGCTTTACCTCGCGCTCCGCCAAAGCCTTCTGTCACTTCCTATCGGGCTGGAACGTGCGTGAGGCTCTTTAATATCCTTTTCCCCAGAGCTTTCAGCTCTTGGAGCCTCAGCGCTACTGAGGCGAAGGGGCTTAAGGTGGACAGCCTTGTTTGAGGTGAGGCACCACGACCTCTTAGGCAGGGTGGGTAGGTTAAGGACGCGTCGAGGCGTCGTCGAGACTCCAGCCCTCCTCCCCGTGGTGAACCCCTTGAAGCAGCTCGTAAGCCCTCAAGAGCTTTGGGAGATGGGCTTTAGAGCCATCATGGTGAACGCCTACCTCCTGCTCAAGAGCATGAGAGAGGAGGTGGAATCTAGAGGGATCCACGAGGTTCTAGGCTTCGAGGGCGCGATTATGACCGACTCGGGGGCCTATCAACTGCTCGTCCACGGTAAGGTGGACACAACGCCTGAGGAGATCGTTGAGTTTCAGGTTAAGGCTGGATCGGACGTAGCTGTCATCCTCGACGTACCCACAGGCTATCCAGCGTCTAGGAGCGTGGCTGAGGCCACGGTCGATGAGACCTTGAGGAGGGCTCGAGCCCTCTTCAGCCTGGATAGGGGCGAGGCGCTGTGGGTTGGCCCGGTTCAAGGCGGGGCTTGGCTTAACCTCGTTGAGCGCTGCGCGCGCGAAATGGCCTCCCTTCCCTTCGACCTCCACGCCCTTGGGAGCCCCACTAGGGTCATGGAGCAGTACCTCTTCGACCTCCTCGTAGACATGCTGGCCGCCGCTAAGCCCCACCTGCCGCTCAGCAGGCCTCTGCACCTCTTTGGGGCTGGCCACCCCATGATGTTTTCGCTGGCTGTAGCGCTGGGCTGCGACCTGTTCGACTCGGCTTCCTACGCGCTCTACGCTCGTCAGGGTAGGTACATGGTTGATCATGGCACGCTTCGAGCTGAGAGCCTCAAGTACCTTCCATGCAGCTGCGCGGTATGCAGTAAGCTAACGGTGGAGGAACTCCGTGAGATGCCACGCGTCGAGGCCGAGCGAGCCCTCGCCAAGCACAACCTCTACGTCTGCCTCGCTGAGCTCAAGAGGGTGAAGCAAGCCATCGTGGAGGGTAGGCTATGGGAGCTCCTTGAGGCCAGGTCTAGGTCCCACCCGTCGATGGGAGCGGCTCTACGTAAGCTCAGGGAGCTGACCCCTCTGCTCGAAGCTGGGACGCCGATATCCAAGCCTAAGGGGGCCTTCTTCCATGACGCCTCGTCGATGCATAGGCCTGAAGCCTATAGGTTTAGGAGGAGGGTTAAAGAGAGGCTCTCCTTCAACCATAGGAAGCTGCTCCTGCTGATCCCGCCTCCGCCCTCAAAGCCCTACACTAGGTCTAAGGCTGTGAAGAGGGCCTTGAAGGAGCTGCATGAAGTGCTCAAAGACGAGCTCAGCTTAATTGAGATATGCGTTTACGCCACACCCTTGGGTCTCGTCCCGCTGGAGCTCGATGAGGTCTATCCAGCCTCTCAGCATGAAGCGCCCAGGGGGCTTGAAGTGGAGGCTGAGGGTGTCTCGGCCAGCGAGGTAGCGGACTTGATAGACTCCGGAGGCTTTGAGGCGGTGGTGTACCTTCACCTCCCCCGCTTGCGTGGCCTCGTCCACGACGCTGCCTTGAAGGCCTGCCTTGAGAGGGGGCTGGGCTTCAAAGCCTACTCGCCGAAGGCCTCTCCTTGGTCTCCAAGGTCGCTTAAAGAGCTAGCGTCGCTAGTAGGTGAGCTCCTGAAAAAAGCGAAGGAGGCTTAAGCCCTCCTCGAGCTAACGAACTCCTCAAAGACCTTCTTGGCCCTCTCAGCTATGGGTCCAGATCCTTCGACCACGCCCTGCTCCGTCACCCTAACTCTATCCATGACCGTTATCACGCCGGCCTCCTCGTGGAGGGTCACCATCCTTGGGAACACCTTCTCTAAGGCCTCTGCTAAGCCCTTTAGGTCGAAGACCTCCTCCTTCCTGACGATCTCGGCCACGGACGCCCCCGCGATGAAGACTCTTGGTAGCACCTTCCCCTCAGGGTCCTTCGCGTCAGCGAGACACAGGTTTAGGCTTGCGTGGTCGTAGGCTATGAGCTTGCCCTCATAAACCCTCCCCTGCACGGTCCTAACCTCTACGCTCTTCCCGAGGAGGGAGGAGAGCTCCATGAGGAACCTACGCGTGGCATCGCTCGCGATGGACAAGCTAACACCTTCCGGCTCCCTTAGGTTGAGAGCTTATATAAACGGCAGCCACTCAAGTTTAATAAAGCTTTAAGGAGCGCGCGCATGGCCCCGTTTAGAACTCACCTTTCCTCTCAGCTTAGCGAGGAGCTCAACGGATCGACCGTTAAGTTGGCTGGCTGGGTACATGAAGTTAGGGATCTAGGTCGAGTTAAGTTCCTCCTTCTACGCGACCGTGGAGGGGTGGCTCAGGTCATCCTGAAGGATGGCGAGGTGGACCCAGCCCTCCTAAGGAAGGTTGAGAGTTTAACGAGGGAGAGCATCGTGGTGGTTGAAGGGGTGGTTAGGCGTAGCCTTAAGGCTAAGAGCGGGGTGGAGGTTGTGCCCCGCTCCATTGAGGTCTTAAACCCAGCGGTAGCCCCCCTCCCCCTAGACCCTAGGGGGCAGGTCCCCGCCGAGCTCCCCACCAGGCTCGATGCGCGCTTCGTGGACTTAAGGAGGCCTGAGGAGAAGGCAGTATTCATAGTCAACCACCACCTGCTTCAAGCCACGAGGGAGTTCTTCTCAGCTCAAGGCTTCATAGAGGTGGTGACGCCTAGGATCTTAGCCACAGCGACGGAAGGCGGTGCCTCCCTGTTCCCCGTCGACTACTTCGGCTCCAAGGCCTTCCTCGCGCAGAGCCCTCAGCTCTACAAGGAGCAGTTGGTAGGCTCCTTGGAGAGGGTCTTCGAGATTGGCGTCTTCTTCAGGGCCGAAGAGTCCAACACAACCCACCACTTAAGCGAGTTTCTATCGCTGGACGTCGAGGAGGCCTTCGCCGACGAGGAGGAGGTTATGAAGCTCCTTGAGGACTACTTAGCTTACGCTTTCTCGGAGCTTAATAGGCGATGCCCTGAGGAGCTCAAGGAGCTTAGAGGAGGCCTGCTGCCTAAGCTAACCTCGCCCTTCCCCAGGGTTAGCTATGACGAAGCCTTGAAGGTCTTAGCTCGGCGGGGCTTCAAGCTTGAATGGGGTGAAGACCTCCCCACCCCCGCTCTAAGGGCCTTGGGGGAGGAGTTTCGAGGCCCCTTCTTCATAGTCGACTGGCCCTCCTGCCTCAAGCCCTTCTACATCAAGCCCAAGGACGACGACCCCTCTAGGTCCTACAGCTTCGACCTGATGTACGGCTGGCTGGAGGTGGCTTCAGGAGGCCGTAGGATACACAAGCTCGACGAGCTCGTGGACAGGATGAGGAGGCAGGGCCTCAGCCCGGAGGGCTTC
>Ga0105154_1000652_pt1 | contig 14558 bp, 18 predicted proteins | sample SSWtaG_FD_89672 | JGI IMG/M metagenome (GOLD analysis project Ga0105154, IMG submission 89672) | Hot spring microbial communities from Sandy's Spring West, USA to study Microbial Dark Matter (Phase II) - SSWsed_matched | ecosystem: Environmental > Aquatic > Thermal springs > Hot (42-90C) >... | reverse complement strand
TTCATCATTCTTTGAATGTTCTTGAACAATGATGCATTAATTTATATATTTGTTTGTACTAAACTTTATTTTATGAAGAAATGTACTTCTACAACTGTATTATTTATGTGCTGGTGAGAATATGGGGAAAATGGTCTCAGTGATGCTTTCAGATCATGAAGTAGCAGTTCTTGAAAACTTCTGTTCAACCCATGGAATTTCGAAAAGCGATGCCTTAAGGCTAGCGCTAAGGACTTTGTTTGAAAAAAGAAAGATTGAATCAAAATTTAAAAAGGCCTTAATTAAGGGGGCAATTATTAAAGAGGTTTCGGTTTCATCTACTAAGGTTTATATAGTAGGTGATGAATTAGAAATAGAAATGCTAGGTTAAAGTTAAAGAGTGATAAGGGCTTGGCGAAAGTAATCAGTTTAACACATGGGAAAGATTTAGATGGTATAGCTTCGGCAGCAATAGTGCTAAGGTATGCTAATAAAATCGGTTGTGATTTTAAAGTGTTCTTCTCAGAACCTCAGTTGCTTCACGTTACTCTTGAAAATCTACCTATCGAAACCAATGTATCAGAAATAATAGTTTCCGATTTAGGTTTAAATAAAAACTTATTAGATAAAATAAATAGGATATTAAAGGATATAAAAGGCAACTACCAAGTTAAAATAAGGTGGTTTGACCACCACTTATGGAATCATGAAGTCAAAGTTAAAATTGAAAAGCTTATTGACGAACTCATAGTTAATGAAAGGTTTTGCAGTGCAGAATTGGTTCAAAGAATATTGCTCCCAGATGATGCGATAGCGGCCAAGGTTGCTCTCCTAGCTCGTGATGCTGATTTTTCAATTTTCTCTAATGAAATCTCTAAGAAATTATCAAAGATAATAAGCTATAGAGGTATGCCGTTAGAAGCACTTGTGGAAATGCTATCTAAAGGAACATTTTGGAATAGTGAACTTGAAAAGAAATTTAGAGAAATTATTTCTGAAGAAAAGAAAATGCTAAGAAAATGCTTGAGAACTCTAGAGTCCTATAACATTAAAGAGTTTAAAGTAGCGCTTGTTAAAGGAAGTATTTCTGCAGGAGAAATAGCAGATATTCTTGCTGAAAAAGGCTACGACATAATAGTCATCATATCCCCAGAAGGTAAGGTTAGCTTGAGAAGGGGGAATGAAAGCATAAACCTTGTACCCATCGCTGAAAAACTTAATGGCGGAGGCCATCCTTTCGCGGCAGGCGGTTCATTAAACTATGGATGGTTTGATAAGTTTTTAGCTAAAAACTTCGGCATCTATAGGAAGAAGGAAATAATTTTAAAGGCTATAGATGAAGTTCTACCTTAGGGTTAACATAGGTGTTCCATGTAATAGAGGAATTAAAGGTAGTTACTTCACTAATTTTCCTAATTTACATCTCAATGCTTGATGTAAAGTATAGGGAGGTTGATCTTAAAGTATGGTTTATCTTTGGAATCATGGCTGCAACGTTAAATTTAGCTGAATTCGTAATTTCCAATATATCTCTAGACTTTATATTAAAATTGGCTATTTCAGCACTTTCTGCTTTAAGTATAGGCGGCTTAGCATACTATTTAGATTTGTTTGGTGGAGCAGATTTCTTCGCCATACTTACATTAGCTATTATGCATCCATGGCATCCCTTTAAACCATTATTTGAGCTAAAGTTGTCGTTACCGTTTATATTGAGTGTTTTAGTTAATTCACTTATTTCTTCATTAATTATTCCCCTAATGAATATTGTAAGGAACCTATCTCACTTGAGTTTAATGTTTAAGCTTAGAGCCCCTAGAAGGTATAAAATAGCTTACATGTTTTTAGGATTCCCCGTTACCATAGAAAAGTATTTAGAAATGAAATTCACCTATCCATTGATTATTTATAAAGAGGCTCAGAATGGAGAACTTGAGACAACATATAGATTATCGTTTTCTATCGTGGAAGAACATTATGAGCACCAGGATGTACTTAGGAAACTCGTAGAAAGAGGCTTGCTTAGATATGGCGATGTTATTTGGGTAACGCAGGGTATACCATTACTAGTTTTCATAACTTTCGGGTACATAATATCGTTAGTCTTCGGTGATGTCATTTTATGTTTGCTGCTTACACATGTTTTAAAAGTTCCAGCGTGTTAAACCTATAATGCAATTGGGTGGTAGGTGTGAAAGTGCTTTGGGCACCATGGAGAATAAGGTATATTGAAGCACCTAAGCCTAGGGGATGCTTTATCTGTTCTGCTGCAAAATCAGATAATGATAGAGAGAACTATGTTATATATAGGGGTAAGTACGCTTTTATTCTCATGAATCTATATCCGTATAATCCTGGACATTTGATGGTTGCTACTTACCGCCATATAGGAGCACTTGAAGAACTTACTAAAGATGAGCTTTATGATCTCATGGAGCTTACCGTTTTTTCCATTAAGCTGCTTAGGAAGGCACTTAGCCCGCATGGTTTCAACATAGGAATAAACTTAGGTAGTGTTGCTGGTGCCGGTATTGAAGACCATGTTCACATACATATTGTACCTAGATGGTTAGGCGACATAAATTTCATGCCTGTTTTAGCCGATGTCAAGGTTATACCTCAAGCACTTGAAGAAACGTATGATAAATTAGTAGAAGCTATAAAGGATATTTCTTAGGGGTAAGGATAATAATGGTGGAGAAATTTGATCCCTGGTCTGTTGTTGATGTAGAAGATTACGGGAAACTTATTGAAGTTTTCGGCATAGAGCCTTTAACGGAGAATTTACTTAAAGAACTACCATTCCTTAACAGATATTTTGCTAGGAAAATAGTTTTCGGACATAGGGACTTTCAAATAATAATCAGGGCAATTAAGAATAATGAAGAATACGCTGTAATGTCCGGAATAAAGCCTTCAGGAATATTTCACTTAGGAAGCAAGATTACTGCTGAACAAATAATCTATTTGCAGAGTCTTTCATCTAAAGCAAAAGCATTTTATGCGATAGCGGACATTGAAGCTTGGGAAGACAATGGTATATCATTTGAGAAATCAGTAAAGTACGCGTTAGAGAACATAGTTGACCTAATAACTTTAGGCATTGATCTTAAGAGAACATACGTGTATTTTCAATCACGGGAGCTACGCGTTATACGCTGGGGTTACTTCTTTGCTAGGGGAATAACGTATAGTCTTTTAGAAGCAATTTATGGAGAGAAACATTTAGGCATGTACATGTCAGCCATGGTGCAAGTAGGAGATATTTTACTTCCACAGCATCCAGATTTTGGAGGCCCTAAGCCAACAGTAGTGCCCGTCGGCGCGGATCAAGACCCACATATTCGATTAACTCGTGATTTATCTAAGAAATACTTTAGAAAATATAATTTCATACCTCCAGCAGCTGTTTACCATAAGCTTCAGTGGAGTCTTAAAGGTCCAGGTTTTAAAATGAGTAAAAGAGATCCTATGAGCTATATTACATTAAAAGATAGTCCTTCTGAAGCAATGAGAAAAATAATGAATGCCTATACGGGTGGTAGAGAAACAGCTGAATTGCAGAGAAAAATAGGTGGCCAGCCTGAAAGATGCGCTGTATACCAATTAATAATGTATCACTTTGACGATGAAAATAGGGTTAAGAAAATATATGAAGAATGCAAACAGGGAATAAGGCTCTGCGGAGAATGTAAACGTGAAATAGCCGAAATTTTCGCTAAATGGCTTGAGAATTATCAGAGAAGGAGAGAAAGTAATCTTGATAAAGCACGGCAAGTTGTTGATGACGCTCTTTCAAGAAGTTAGCCGCCTTGAAGGTAGTTATAGAATCCCTAACATAGCTTAAGCTATATGTTTTAGAGGCTTTTTAATAGATTGTAGTGAAAGATTATTTTAAGCTTTAATGATAATTTTGAGTAGGAAGAGTAGAAATATTCTGAAATGTAGAGGGGGGATTTAGATGCCAAGGGTATCTTCAGGGCTTATAATAGCAGGAGCTTACGCTAATAAATTAAGGAGAGTTATGTTCGCTACGCTTAAAGGAAAAATCGATAGTAAGGAAGTAGCTCGAGCTTCAGGTGAACTTAACGCTTTACTATTTGAGTTGTTTAGAGAGATAGGTGTTGAGAAGGGCGATGTTGTACGTATAACTATTGAGTATGAAATTGTGAATGGTAAGATAGAGTGGAAATGGGATACGCTCGAAGTACAACATTATAGGCTTGTAGAGGAGTCGTCTACTAAAATTAAAGAGCTCCTACCTAGGGTTCTTGAGAGAAGAGAGGAGGTAGTGGCCAGACCAGCTTTACCTATGGAAATTGAAGTAGAATATTTGGGTACGGTAAAGGAGGGTTTAGAAGATGTTTATGTAGTTAAGGCACCTAAGGAGGAAACATATGCGACAATAGGTGCTGTAAGGGTTTTATTCCGAAACGAGGAAGGAGGAGCTCTTGTAGTAATGGTTACGCCGGAAGGTAGAGCTTTCCGCTACTTTATGAAGTTAAAATATAGTCCAGACCCGTTAGAAATAGCTAAGAACGTTAAGGAAGAGCTGATTAAGGCACTAAGTGAAAATAGGGTTGAGGAAATAGATAGGGAGAAGGCAAAGGAAACACTTAAAGAACTAATTAAGTTAGAGTAGTTAGGAAGGGGGCTGTGAAGAAGTCCTCGATCACTGAATGATGATGATGATGGTGGGGTTTGACTGAGCCACGTTTTTAAAATGAAAATAAGCTGTGATATTGGGGGGACAAAGTATTTTGAAGAAGTAACTGTAGTTGATGGAAAACATTTTTTCCCTAAAATAACTTATAAAAAGTCTCGAAGAAAGATTGTTATCAGAATAGTTGTTAGTGAAAACATTTTAAAGTATGATGTAAAGTACGGGATTCTAGGAGGCTTCTTACTATTAAGAACGCTTCTCTCAAATCAGGTAGTAGGGAACACTGTTAAAGCTAAGAGTGTTGAGTATACAGCATTAAAGAGCTTCGTTACATTAGCCCTTAAAAGACTTATTAGCGAAGTAGGGCCAGAGTTCGCTACTAAAATATATTTCACCCCAACGTTCCTATTTTACGACTTATTAGCATCGTATAGGTCTCTTGTAGGGTATTTAGACCCTATAAATGTATGTTCTCTAATGAATATTGAGAAAGTAAGAAGCACTTTTTTAGCGAAGTTTTTAAGCTATTTAAAATATCTTAAAAAGCAGGAAATTCTTTGCCCAGCAGGTAATTCCGGTTATTTAAAAATATGTGAAAGCTTTTTGAAAAAAGCTAGAAAAACGCCTTTGCTCCTTACTGAAAGAATTATTCGTGAAATAATAGTTCCATATATGGAATATTCGTTAAAGGTAAGAAATATAATGCCTTTAGCGATCATTATTCCGGAAATTAGAGAGTCCCTACCGAAAATAGTAGCACCATCGCCATATTCTGAACTTTACATTGAAATCGACGATAAAATAATGCCATTTCATAAGGGTTTCGAAAACATTTCCTACGTTAAATCTCTAGGAAGTGCCATTAATTACACATTTCTAGGGGAAGCGGAACTTCATGGAAGAAAAATGTTGGTTGTTGTAAAAAAATATAGGGATTGGAAATCGTTGAAATGGTTACCTATAGGATTATGGACTATTGGAACAGTGGATTTCGCATTATCTGCTAGTGAAAGGTTATTACGTGAGGTGAACGCTATTACGTTATTAAGAAAATCGGGACTAAGGGTACCTATGGTTCTCGGAATTAATTGGCATAGAAAATATGTTGTTAGAGAATATGTTGAGGGCAGTAATTTAGTGGAAGCTCTACATAATAAAGACTTCGAAAATGCATGTTACCGATTAGGTGGTCTTTTAGCAGACATACATAAATTGGGATTATCAATTGGTGATACAAGACCTACAAACTTTATACTTGACAAACATAGAACTATAGTTCCTATAGATTTAGAACAAGCTTCACAAAAAATTCCTCCATCATGGGATATTGCTGAGTACATTGCATTTGCAACGGTTTATCTTAAATTTAAATTTGACGAAAGCTTCATAGCTGCTAAAAGTTTAGCTAAAGGATATTTAGAAAACGAAGGAAGCTTTCACAATGTATGCAATACTGTAAACAGAGGTTATATAAGGGTTTTAGCACCTATATCGCCTTTATACCCTTTTATAGTTAAAAAACTGAATAGGGAATTAGGGTGTTCATGATGAAGAAGTTGGATTTTGAGGTTATAGAGGAATATGAGCTACTTGGTGAAAAGAGGTTTAGAGTAAGAATTAAGGGAACAAACATAGTTCTCAATGTTTCTGCGGAAAATAGCGAAGATGCTGTTGAAAAGGCTAAAGAATTAGTTGAAAAAATAAGGCTGAACGAAGTAGTTGATCAGTATAAAGTTAAATGAATTTATAAAGTAATTCTTTAGGAACAGAACAGCAAGCCTCAACTACTTCAAGACTATACTTTTTAATTATAGATTTGGGGGGATTAGTTATTCTATCAACAAGCTGTTTTTCTATTAAATAGGGATCCATTAGATACTTTGTTTTCCAAGGCCTCATACATCCTAGAGCTAATATACCGTTAAACTTTCTCCTCCCATATGAAATGATTTTTACTACATCTTTTGCTTCAGGAATAGGGGAATTTTCCATTTTTGTTCCGCTTGTAGGTATAAAGATAAGGAAAACTAGAATATATGGGTTAAAATCCATTAAAACGTCGATAACTTTGTATTCGTAAACTATTTTCCCATAGTTTAATCCCAACGGTATATGAGGTGCAATATAGGGGGGACCGTATTTATCTAGGAGTTCAAAAGACTTTATATAGTCTTCGGGGTCTTTATTCTTCAAATTTTTAATATTCCTTATAACAAATGGGTCAAGAATCATTTCATAATCTACTATATCAACACCTGCTTCTCTTAATTTTATTGCTAAGTCTTTACTTACAAGACCCTGATGAACGCTTATTATGATATCAAAATCCCTTTTAACATCCTTTATTGTTGAAAGAAAGGGTTCTACGGGAAGTTTACCTTGTAAATCAAATCCTCCACTTATCAAAACGCCCTTAGCTCCCCTCTTTATAAGATATTTTACAGTATCATATAGCTTCTTTGGGGTAGTTGCTAACTCCATGCTATGAAGATAGTATGCTTCACAATATGCACAATTGAGCGGACATGATGTACCAGTAATGCTTATGTCTGGGAATTTTTTGCCAGGAATATATGCTTTAACATAACCCATATCTATCACATTCACTAAGTATTTTCTCTAAATCGCTTTTAATGATGACTAATCTTTCTTTCGCAAAAGGTATGGACGGGAAGTTATAGTAAGGTCCCTTTGGGCTCTCGTTGTAGAATGGTCTATTACATGAAGGACAGCCTGTTGTTAGAAACAATGAAACGTATTTTTCTAAGTTACTTATTATATCCTTTAAGAAGCGCTTTTTGAAACATACTTTGTCATTTACATAAAATATTTCGTCATCTTTACCTTTTTCAATAAGATGTTTTGCTAACTGCATTTTTCTCCATGAAATCAATGGAGGTTGCTTCTTAACGTTCAACATTATTCCCTTAACTGGCGTATAGGCGAATAATGCTATTTCAGCTCCAAGCTCATGAATTTTCACCATTGTTTCTACGAATTCTCTTTCGCTTTCACCTAAACCAAATATTAAGTGGACATCAACTTTTCCGATACCGAAAATTTCAACACTATTCTTTATGAACTCTATGTAAGTATCCCATGTATATGGTTTTCTAACGAATTTGAAAATTCTTGGGGAAGCAGCATCTAAACCTACGCCTAAGTAGTCTACTCCTAGTTTCTTTAGTTTAATGAGATTTTCCCTACTTACAGGTGTTACTGATGCACTCAACGGCGTCCTTATGTCATTTTCCCTTAATCTCTCAATTATTCCTAATAATTCCTCTTCGAATCTAGGCTTAATCACGTTTTGAACACATATTCTTGCAAAAACATTTCTTTCCTTAAGGGCCCCAATTAATTTTTCAAGTTCAATTTTAGGCCATATTACTCTTGATACTAGGTCTTTTTTTGAAAAATTAGCTTTACTTTGGGGACAAAAAAGACATTCTGCATCACATCCTGTTTCTGAATATTGGAGAATATATGCAGTATAGGGTTTTTCAAACATCCTAATTTTGGTTAAACCCAATGCCGCTAAGGTACCTATTGATGCTCTAACATACATTCCCGCGGAACCCTTTACTTAATTATCTAGCCTATCCCCTTAAGGACAATTCTTCTTTATAAATATTTTAATACTTTACCATAAGCAATAGTATTTATGGAAAAAAATTATTAGAATCTTACAGGTTAAACACTAGGTGCTGTTTCATGGAAAAATGGAGGTTAATTATTAACGAAGGAGACGCATACTGGAATATGGCTATTGATGAAGCAATGTTCATACTTAAAGATAAAGGGGAAATCCCTAATACTCTCAGACTATTCGTGTTTAATCCAAGCGCTGTAACCATAGGCTATTTCCAAAGGGTAAATGATGCGGTAAACTTAGAATTCCTTAATGAACGTAAAATATCGATTACCAGAAGAATAACTGGAGGAGGATCAGTATATCACGATGTAAACGGTGAAGTAACATATTCTGTTGTTGCTTCAATAAGCGATGTTGCTACAGATGTGTTAAAAAGCTATGAGATAATATGTAAAGGGTTAGTTTATGCTATAGAGAGGTTCGGGTTAGAAGCACAATTTGTTCCTATAAACGATGTTGTCGTTAATGGTAAAAAGATTTCAGGTAGTGCTCAATCACGAAAGAAAACAGCGCTTTTACAACATGGAACATTTATGTATAACACAGACTTGGTCACTTTAGCTTCAATTCTTAAGGCACCTAAGGAGAAACTAATTAGTCATGGGGTTAAGTCTATTCTTGAAAGGGTTACTACTCTTTCAAGAGAACTAGGCAGAACAGTATCTAAGGAAGAAACTATTGAGGCACTAATTGAGGGCTTCTCAAAAGCACTTAATGTCGAATTTGAAAAGGGAGAGCTTATGGAAAAAGAAATTGAATTAGCAAGGAAGCTTGTTGAAAAGTACAGGTCAAGGGAGTGGATATTTAGGAGGTGAGTTTTTAGTGAAGAAAACAAGTGCTCTTAAGAAAATTAAGGGTGGAAAAACTGTCAAAGTAGATGTAGAAATAACTGATGATGAAAGAATCCATGACATTGTAATTAGCGGTGACTTTTTCGTATACCCTCAGGAAGCACTTGAAGAATTAGAGAATAAACTCAAAGGATGTAATCTAGAAGAAGCAAAAAACGTTCTTAGAGAGTACTCTGAAAAAATAACTGCGCTAGGCTTTACATTAGATGACGTAGCTGAGCTTCTAGAAAAAGTGTTTAAATCTTCTTAAACTTTTTTATAAAAACCCTTTTTCTAGGAACTTAATATTTTAATTACTTGTTTAATTAACCATTATGCATAATTAATAATTGTTCAACTACTACGGTACTAAACTATATATAATGTTCATGTGGTATGGGTTCTCTGTATATAAGTGAAGATGATATATGATGAACCATAGCGAAATAGTGAAGATAGTGAAGGAGAGAAACATAGAATGGATAGAAGTTCACTTCACCTCATTGCTTGGTAAACTTCACTCTATAACATTTCCAACAAGTAAGCTTTCAAACGAAATAACGATAAAAGGCTTCGGTAAACTAGACGGTAGCTCAATAAAGGGATTTTCAACAATAGATGAAAGCGACCTGGTTCTTAAGCTTGATCCAGAAACTTTCGCAATAATACCGTGGAAAAAGTCTACAGCTAGATTCATAGGTAAGGTTTATTGGGGATACAATAGAGGTAGACTAGAAAAAGATCCAAGATATATAGCTGAAAAAGCTGAGGAATACGCCAAAAACCAAGGCTACATTAGTCTTTGGGGGTCTGAAGTAGAATTCTTCATATTCGATAAAGTAGAGCTAGACTTTGAAAATCCCGGAGTAAGACAGGTTCTTTCAATAGTTTCTAAAGAAGGAAAAGCATCAGTTAACCCCTTATTCATACGTGTAAAGGAAGGTTATTACATCCCTGACCCCTACGATTTAGTGTACAATATCAGAAGTGAAGCATCACTAATTTTAACAAAATACTTTAATGTCGAAGTTGAAGCCCATCACCATGAAGTTGCTTCTTCTGGTCAATGCGAAATAGACTTCAAATATGGAGGTCTAGTTAGAACTGCAGATAATGTTCAAACCCTAAAATATGTTGTAAAAAATGTTGCTGCCAAATACGGTATGTATGCTTCGTTTATGCCTAAGCCTATCTATGGAGATAATGGTTCAGGAATGCATGTTCATGTAAGCCTTTGGGATACTAATGATAAGAACCTCTTTTATGATGAAAACGATGAATATGCGGAGTTAAGCCAGCTAGGTAGATACTTCATAGGGGGGCTTATAGAGCATGCAAGATCTCTTTCTGCAATAGTTTCTCCAACAACCAATAGCTATAAGAGGCTCATCCCAGGTTATGAAGCTCCAGTATATCTTGCTTGGAGTAGGGGTAATAGAAGTGCTGCAATAAGGGTACCTGTCTACCATAGGGGCGTTAAGGGCGCAAAAAGAATAGAGTATAGACCACCTGATCCATCAGCTAACCCATATTTGGCTTTTGCTGCAATACTTGCAGCAGGGCTTGATGGAATTAGGAAGAAAATAGAACCAGGAGATCCTATCGATAAGAACATTTACCATATGAGTGAGGAGGAAAGGAAAAGGTTGGGAATTAAAGAACTTCCACGAACACTATGGGAAGCTCTTGACGAGCTTGAGTCTGATAGAGAATATCTTCATCCAATATTTCCTAAGACAGCATTAGACGATTACATTGAATTAAAGAGGAAAGAGGTAAAATTCATAGATTCTATTCCTTCTCCTGCCGAATTCTACATGTACATGGATGTTTAGTTTAGATATAGGCAAAGTATAAAGCGATATATGTTCTAGAGGTATTACGGGGTGATTTAGCATTAAAGTTAGCGTTAGATTATTTGCCATATATAGAGACATTGTAGGTTCAGAAAGAATATCGATTGAACTTAAGGAAGGAGCTAAGGTGAAGGATCTTATAGAATTACTAGTAAAGAAATATCCTCAAATAGCAAACTACATCGATGAAACAGAACCTGAAGAACCCATAATTGTTCTTGTAAATGGTGAACCAGCCAATCAAAATAGGGAACTTAAGAATAATGATGAAGTGTTTCTGTTTCCTCCCGCATCTGGAGGTTTTCCTGAAGGCCTCATAATTGAAGAAGATGTTAGCGTCGATAACATTATTGAGGAAATGAGGAAAAACCCTGAATTTATCAGAAGCGGTGCTGTTGTTATTTTCATAGGTTTCGTTAAAGGATTTGTTGAAAACAACGTTGAAGTTTATGAGCTATCATACGATGCCTATAAACCTTTTGCTAACGTTAAACTTAAGGAAATAGCTGAGAAATATTCTAGGAAACCCAATGTTATAGATGTTAGAATATATCATAAAGTATCTAAGCTTAAACCTAAGGAGACAACTGTTTACATATTTGTTTCGGCTATTGATAGAAAAACAGCATTTAATATTGCAAGAGAAGTTCTTGAAAGGGTCAAGCATGAAACACCTATATGGAAGCTTGAAAGAAGAAGTGATGGAGAATTTTGGGTTTTAGGTGATGGAAGAAGGGTTCCTAGACCTAGAACTACTCGACAACAATAGTTTCAACCAAGCATAGCTCATCATTTTCTATTATATAGGCTGAGAAGTTCCCTCTTCTATCAACTATAAGCCATGGGACATTCCATAATCTCATATAGTAAAGATCCTTTGTTGAAGGAGCTACCGATGTCATATGTGAATGGAATAGCCCGACAATGTCCATAGACTTATTTCTATGCTTAATTATTTCGCTAAACATTTCCCTAGGATCCATTTTGAAGCTTATAGGGGAATTTTCAACATTCCTTATTAAAGCATAGCTTAAAACATTAAAACTTTCTTTAGATATTGTACCAAAGAGCAAACCACATATTTCAATAGAGTTTCGCTTAGCTTCACATAGAATGGCGTTTAGGATTTCCTTTTTTACCTTTAATGGTTTCCTACACTTTCTAATACCCATAGCTATGTTCTCCCGTAATTTTGTATGAGAGAAACTGTTTATAGAGATGTTAGATTTATTCTTAAAAACATAGAGGAAAATTTTAAGGTGGCTTAGATTTTGGATGGTACTGTTAAAACTAACGCTAAATTAAAATGTATAAGCTGCGATATGGTGTATCCCCCTGACCCTAGACTGTATAGGTGTAGGAAATGCGGTGGCTTATTAACTGTGGACTATGATTTTTCAAAAGTGAAGATTTCGTGGAATGATTTTGAAGGTAAAGGTGTTTGGAGGTATAAGCAACTCTTACCTCCTTCCGAAGAACTTTATGATAAAGCAGTTACTTTACATGAAGGAGGTACTCCCTTAATAAAATTGGAAAACCTTGTAACACAAAGTAATGTGTATGTTAAGTTCGAAGGCGCTAATCCTACTGGTAGCTTCAAAGATCGTGGTATGACGGTTGCTATGACATTAGCGAAGTATATAGGTTCGCGTTTAGTTATAGTTGCTTCTACTGGTAATACTGCAGCTTCTGTTTCAGCTTATGCTTCCCGTGCAAACATTAAATCGGCAATAGTTTTACCTAAAGGTAAGGTAGCATTGGGTAAGCTTGCCCAATCAATTCTTCATGGTGCGTTAATTTTCGAAATAGAGGGTAACTTTGATGACGCATTAGATACTGTTAGGAGGGTTGTTGAAATAAACCCGAAAGTGTATCCGCTGAACTCGTTTAATCCCTGGAGGCTTGAGGGACAGAAAACATTGGCTTTCGAAGTGGCCGAAGAACTAGGTGTTCCTGACTGGGTAGTTGTTCCTGTAGGTAATGCAGGAAACATTTCAGCTATATGGAAAGGGTTCAAGGAGCTATATGAATTAAAGCTTATACATAAACTTCCTAAAATGGTGGGTGTACAATCTGAAGGGGCATCACCGCTAGCTACAGCATTTGAAATAGGCTTAGAAGAACCCGTTTTTGTTGAAAAGCCTGAAACTATAGCGACAGCCATTAGAATAGGGAGACCAATAAACTGGCCTAAAGCTATGATGGCGGTTAGGGAGTCGAATGGCTTATTCTTAAAGGTAAGCGATAGAGAAATAATTGATGCTATGGCAAAGCTAGGATCAATGGAGGGTATAGATGCCGAACCCGCTGGGGCTTCAAGTATTGCAGGTTATCTTAAATTATTAAGGCAGAGAGTAATAGATAGGAAAGATAAAGTAGTATGTGTTGTAACAGGACATGCACTTAAGGATCCCGATGCCATGCTTAGAATAAGTGTTAGTAAAATAAGTGTTAGTAGAGCTGAAGCGGTAGAAACTATTTTGAGAGCTGTTTCTCAATAGCACCGATTCCTTTCTCGGTTAACACATACGCAACTATGTTTAAAGGAACATAGCTGAAGGGACAACTATTTCCTAGAGGACATTTATTACAAGCAGTCTCTGCACATTCTATTTTTCTTAAATAACCTTTTCTAAGAAGATCTTTAACAACTGCTTTCACGTGGGAAATAGGCACATTTAGTTCTTGTGAAATTCTTTGAAAACTCCAAGAACCCTTAGCTACTTTCTTCAGAATTTCAAGTTCTAAATTGCTTAAACTCATTTTTTAGCCCTCTAGATTTTTCCTTAACATTCCGATTACACTTAATGCTTCGTTAATTATTGATTTATCTTTTAAATTGTTAACATCGAATTCGACTGTTATGAGAAGCTTATTTAGATGTTCCTTAGTTCTAACATTGTATTTTAATTTACATGGAGGTTTAATTGTCGGTTTATTTCTTACGTATTTCGTCATGAAGAACGTAAACCCCAATTTCTTAGGTATTAGACTAAATTTAATCCATAAATCACCAATACCGTATGGGGATGATTCAAGTTCTCGAAACATAAGGAATAACGTATTTTCGTCTAAGTTTACGCCAACTTCCTCTAGCATGAAAAACTTATTACCCCCAATGCTTTCTAACATGTCTTCTTCAAGTGCTCTAATGTTCAATGAGTCAAGAAATGTTCTATGAAGTTCCTCTCTTAACCTATTAAAGCTTGTTATTCTATCTTCAATAGCTTTCCTAAGTATAGGCTCAGTTAGTGAAAGCAATTCACTTGCTATTTCATTTACACTCTTACCTATAATTTGAGCCAATGTTTTTAAGGCATTTAGGAAATTATCTTCGACTTCTATCATTAAGTATTCTTTATTCGAGGACAAAACTGCTCACTTCCTTAATACATTTTCTATAGGAGTCAAGTTTAAAGGCTCTCTACTAGATTATAGTAATTTAGAAGTGATGACTGTGGCGGGCTCGACCTGCTAGGGGATGAAGACTTAGGAGCCCCCTGATCTAAAAGGAGAAAGTAGGTACAAAGCATTCTAAAATTGCGTTCAAGTTTTTCCTTCAGGTAATGATATTC
>Ga0105154_1000649_pt1 | contig 14591 bp, 7 predicted proteins | sample SSWtaG_FD_89672 | JGI IMG/M metagenome (GOLD analysis project Ga0105154, IMG submission 89672) | Hot spring microbial communities from Sandy's Spring West, USA to study Microbial Dark Matter (Phase II) - SSWsed_matched | ecosystem: Environmental > Aquatic > Thermal springs > Hot (42-90C) >... | reverse complement strand
GAAGCCGCGCTTTCTGCACTTGAACGTTTCCTTGTCCACTCTACTCTCTCTATCACTGTACCCGCATACTAGGCAGGTAATAGATGATTTCCTAGCATCAACCTCTACCACACCTAAGCAATACTCGTAGAACTTATAGTCTAAGTCCCATGGTAATGATTTTCCAAATATGTTTTATGCAACCCTCTTTTATTGCTAATCGCTACTAAAAATGAAGCATTAACTCTGCTTCTGCTCTTTCTTCTGCGACACGTTTAATGTTATGTAGAGTATATTGTTTCCTCTAACTAAAATTTTACCGTAATTTGCAACTAGCTGGTCGCCATTATACTCTGATGCTCCGTCAAGTATTATGTTCATGTAGTTATCGCAGTGCACCATTGTTCCTCTATACTCAATGTTATTTTTGAGTGTAACTCCAATGTAAGAGTTCATTTGTTTTATGAGTACATTTAATGGTTTCTTGCTAGGTTCCATATGTCTACCGCCAAACTACGTTACTACCAAGATTAATCTTTTTCTATAAAAGCATTATCGCAAAGATTTAAAAATCTAGCGCACCAATTTTATTTTCAATTTTGTTCTTGTGATAGACACGTTTAATAATAGGTAAAATGCACATTTTATTCAGATGGATGGAATGATTGAGTAATGGTGTTCCCAGAAGAATTCACCTTTAAAGTGCGAACAGAAGTCTCACAATCTCATTATAGTGATTTACTCCTTTTCATATATCAAAAGTATATAGTTCCGTTCTACCATAATTTTGCTAATGTTAGACGATGGATTCTTGATGGAAAAGAAACGTTGGCATTTACCCTTCTAGGACCCCATAACTCATGGTATATTGATATTGAAGTTACCAGCGGAAACCCTGTAGAAATTAAAATGAGGCCTGTGGGCCTGCCTTCTCCCCATAAAATATTAAACAAAGTTAGAGAGGATCTGATAACTACAATACAAATGTTTGAAGACGAGGTTAGAAGGACAACACTCTATTTTGCTTGGGTTCCAGAAAAACATCTTGTAAGCGAGAAACCGCTTACACGGAGAAAAAAGGTTCTCAGTCAAATATTTACTGGAAACATGTTGCTATTATTCGTCATTTTTATAGCATTTAGCTATCTTATATTTGCATTGGCCAGCATGTTAGATATGCTGGAGTATGCACCAATTTTCTTAGTTCTCTCACAGCTAATTTTAGTTCTCTTCTCAGATAAGATTATAATGCAGATGGGTGATTGGTCGATTACAGCTAACTCGCCAAACGTATATATACTTCAGTATCATATTCCGCCAGAAGATTTCGCTTTTATTAAGCAGAACTATCCAAAGGAAAGGCTCCTCCAAATTAAAAGGGACATTTATGAGAGAACGCTGGCTCTTGGAAAGCCAATTGATGTCCAATCTGTTCAGGAAGTTTTCTTAAATCATGGTATAAATATTAGGCCTGAGAACCTACTTGTGAAAAGCGTAAATGTATACCAAATCGTTAAGGAGGTTGCTGAACGATTCAATATGCCAATCCCAAAAATTAGAATAGCAAACATTATTGTTCCTAACGCGGCTGCCACGGGTCCTTCTCCAAGCTTCAGTCTAGTTTTAATAACTACGGGCTTACTTATCCAGCTGGATGAGGAAGAAATTTATGCAGTTGTGGGTCACGAAATAAGCCATGTTAAGGGTAGAGATCCCCTTGCATTATTCCTGCTAACAACGGCTGAATATTTATTCAGGGTTTACGTCCTCCTACCTTTCATATTCTTTTTCGGTCCCATATATTTCGTGCTTGCCTTAAGCTTCATATACTTCATAGCGAAATTCTTTGAGGCTAGAGCGGATTTAGAGTCGGCAATAGTGCTCGGGAAACCGAATGCTTTAGCCGATGCCCTAAGAAAAATAGGTTACAGAAGATTGTGGATGGAGAGATATTCCAGCAGAATTGGTAGCTGGCTTGGGCTAGACCCCCATCCACCCCTATCATTCAGAATTGAAAGATTGGAAAATATGCCTGAGCCTTGGAGAATTAAACACCCATTTATACAGTCAATGAAGGACTGCATAAATGGGCTTCTTAGGGAAATAGGAATATAGTCTCAACAAGGTTAAGATTAGAAATCTCAGCCATCTGGCAAATGAAAAATTAGATTTTCACCAGCCCGTATTTTGAAAATTGAATTGTTTGCTATAGATTAAGCGGGCTTAAATGTTGGCTCTCTTGGCTTAGCCCTTAATTCCTTAGGAACATTAATAACGCGCACAATATTCTGCGAGTTTATTACATAAATAGGTGTCCCATCGGGATTCCACTTCTTAAGTCTCTTAACGCCCGTCAACACTAATTTAACTTTAAGTATTGAGCCGTCACTCAACTTATAAACATTCCACTCCTCTTTCTCTTCAACAAAGTCAACGTCTTCAGCCTCGGCCAGATCCTCAGGAGATATTGGAACGCTCAAAATCAACACCCTAAATAACTTTTTCCCAAAAAATATAAAGCCTTTCCTACTCAAAATCGGAGACGAGCTACTTAAAAATGAACAAGCAAAATATTTATAGTTTCTATACCATCAATTAAAATGTAACTTGCCCTTAAAAATAGTCGACTCCAGCGCAGAAAGCCGGAGATCGTGGGTTCAAATCCCACCGGGTCCGCCACAAACCCAACTTAAATAAAGCGATTTAATGGACCCGTAGTCTAGCCAGGATTAGGACGTCGGCCTGCGGAGCTGGAGTCTAATCGTGCTATTTGCTTTTATTTCTCTGCTGTAAAATAGAGCCGGAACCTTCTGTTCTTCACTAAATTCTATTTATCACTCTGTGTGAGAGCCCGATTAAATCTGGGGTTCTCAGCTTATTTTAGGGGGATCCAACCTTTTATTTTGATGTGATTTCAATTACTTAAACATTCGGTGAATTAATTTAGCAAAGCAATAATTTAAGAGAAAAATTTTTATTTAAAAAATAAAAAATAAAAAATTTTGAGGTATCTTTTATGAATGAGAGAAATGAGAAATTAGCTTCTGAGATAAAGTATGTTCTTAGGTCCAGAGGGTTTATCGTAGGTCTTATTATATCTACTGTAATGATGCTAATTCAGCTCTCAATCGACTGGACTAATGTAAATCTTACGCTTTGGGGAATGAATGCTGGAGCTTTCCTAATCCTCTTCATTCTAGCGATAATCGCTTACCCCATTAGAGTGTTGAGACTTAGAGCCGAAGAGTACGCCTTGATTTATGCTATGGTTACGTCGAGTTTAGGCTTCGCGTGGTCTGTAGCTGTACCCCTTTCAATATCAATTTTTAATTATGCTCCAGAAAAGCAATGGTGGGGAATGGGTGGATGGGTCTCTTCGTTACCAGGAGCGTTAGAAACCAGCCCCCTCTTCGGAATCACGGACAGAGAGGTCGCTTTAGCTGCCTTTGAGGGTGGAGTGCCAGTTCCATGGGCTGCATGGATGCCAGCCGTGGTTTACTGGATAGTCTTTACTACAGTTTTAGTTATTTTCATGACTTCCATGGGCATGATACTGCGCAAACAATGGGTAGACATTGAAAAGCTACCATTTCCATTCTTAAATGTCACGAAAGAGCTTATAGCGATCGGTACAGGATACGTGAAAAGGGAAAGAATTAAACTGATTGGAATAGGCTTCGTTATAGGTGTTTTACTGGTTATCGGAAATTTGGTTGATGCACTGGCGCCTGGAAAAGGCTGGAATTTGTGGCAGACAATTCATGTGACTGCTTTGGAAATAGCGTTACCAAACTCAAGCTGGTTCTTTAGCATAGGGCCTGCTTTGCTTGCCCTATGGTATCTTGCTCCGCTTGATGTGCTCTTTACTGCGATGATTTCATGGTTCATATTTGCAGACATACTTCCAGCTATTTCAGTTTGGGTTGGTTACGCAACACTACAAGCACCTTGGGGCTCATCTGGCGGAGCATGGCATAATATGGCGTCTTGTACTATTACGCCAATCTCCGGTGGGATGATAGGATGGGGATCTATGATAGGTTTAGGTTTCTGGCTACTGATATTTTCAAGAAAATACTTAATGTCTACTCTTAAAAATGCCTTTGGATCTAAGATCTTGGATGAATCCGAAGAACCATTCTCTTATAAAACTCTTTGGTTAGCGTTTATTATATCAACGGTTCTATTGATTATTTTAATGGTAGCTGTGTACATCCCTGTTTGGGCGGCAGGCATCATTCTAGTGTATGCTTTCCTGCAATTTATCGCGACCTCAAGAATTAGAGGAGAAAGCATAGCTAAAGGAGACACACCGTGGGAATCTCAAGAGGTTTTAGCAACTCTTCTGTCTCAAGCAGGTTTATATGCACTCGTCGGATCGGAAGCTTCTGAGGCAACACAGGTAGCTTATGGGGCTGGAGCTTTTACGGCTTGGAATATGGGGTATATTATTACTGGGCATTATACCTGGTATTGGGGTGGTGCCGGAACCCCGCAAAGTGCGCAGCTAGAAAGCTTCAAGCTAGCTTCCGATGTAAAGCTTCATAGTAAAGCAATGGCTATCTCAACATTAATTGCAATGGTACTGGCCGTCATATTATGTATTCCACTGTGGCTCGTCTTCACCTATGCTATTGGAATTAATAAGGGCTTCGGATATGGAGGGACGCTCTATAGCCAATGGGTCAGCCCTGCATGGTGGGCCCAAGAATCCTTATTTAACGCGGCTTTTAATCAGCTTCAAGGTTGTTCTTGGTTCAACTGGAACAAGAATCTGCTTTCACTCCAATTAGCAAATTGGGCTGGTGGCTTTATTCTTGCAGGTGTTTTATTATGGCTGAGAATGGCATTTGCTAGGGCTCCAATAAACCCCGTTGGACTGATTATAGGTGGAAGCCAAATTATGCATTGGATGTGGGGATACATTACTGTGGCTTGGATATTGAAATTCGTAACATTTAGAATTGGAGGTTCAAAGATTTACGAGGATTACGGAATCCCATTGGCAATAGGGATATTTCTGGGAGCGTTTATTATACAAGTGATAACCGATATATTCGTGCCAGTTGCACAGGCGGGCATCGAATGGACACCTTCATAAATCCTTTTTTTTTATTGGAGGAGGAACCTGTGAAGGGTAAAGTTTATTCCTCTAATTTTCGTAAAAAATTTAAATTCTTGAAAAACAGAATGTTTAGTTATATCTTATTTATTCTCTGCTTCTCATCTTTATTCTTATCACCATTAATTTGTTTAGAAATTGGCGAGAATAGATATTCTGGATCGCGCCATAATCAGAATTATTCTCTACTTCTAAACAGTCTTAATATCACCAAGATATGTGAGCATGTAAAATTCCTTTCCGGTTTAGGAAGCAGAACCCCCGGCTACCCTGGATATAAAAGAGCTCTTTCTTATATTTATCAAAATTTCTTAAATTATGGATTAAAGCCGGGGCCTTTTGGCTATTTTGAAAACTTTTCAGTTATTGTTCCAAAAGTTTATGAGCTTGATCTTCAGGTTATACATCCAACTAGATTTAAAGTTGATGAAGTTTGGGTTTTACAACCTCTGGGTTTAGCTCCATGTTGTACTCCTCCTGAAGGTGTCGAAGGAAGGCTAATTTATGTGGGTTATTCTCCTTTGGAAATTAAGGGGATAAATCTCAACAATTCCATAGCGTTAATGGAATATGACAATGGAGGGAATTGGCTTCACCTACTGAGCCTAGAAGTTAAGGCAATAATATTTATCGAACCTGACCTGTATACTGTAATGCAGAGCTCTTTAAATGCTAAACTTCCCGACTCTCCCAAATTGACATTCAAGGGAGACTCAAACCTTATAGGGATTCCGCTCAATATTCCTAGGGTTGTTATATCACAAAAAGAAGCCCAGAGACTAACTAGCTTACTCTCAGAGGGGGAAGTAAGGGTTAATCTTAAACTTAGAGTTGAATGGGAAGAGGTGGAGGCAACGAACATAATAGGTGTACTGCCGGGGGCAAGCGATGAAGTTGTTGTGCTAAGCGCTTATTATGATTCGCAGTCTTACATCATTGAGAGAGCTCCTGGAGCGGATGAGGCAATAGGCATAGCTTTTCTTATGGAAATTGCGGAATATTTTAGTAAGAACCCTCCAAGACGGACAATATGGTTTTTGGCTTTGGGAGCTCATTACGGCGGGCTGAAAGGTGCGAGGGAATTCGTGGAAAAACACTTTGAGGACATAAGTGTAAACATCGCCCTATGGGTTAACTTAGACTTTGTTTCGGACTCAGGTGATCTTGGAATATTCTTTTCAGGATATTTTTATTATTTTGAAGCTTCTCTCTTGAGGTACATGTGGTTAAAAGATTGGTTATTTGGCTCTCAAGGTAAAGTCCGAAAAATCATGGAGGAAACCAAAATAAATATAAATGTGGAGGATGGGTTAAAAGCAAGGGACTGGAGAATTTATTTGCCAACAGATGTGAATTTTGACCATGAACCCTATGTTCTGGCGGGCGGCGTAGGCATAACAATAGCGACAGCTAACTCATTTAGATCCTTTATATCAACTCCTTCAGATACCTATGAAAACACTCTCGGGGTAGAGTGGAGACTGAGAAACATGGAAAAGCAGGTTAAATTTACTTTGGTACTTCTGACAGCTTTGATAGGCGAGCTAGAATTTAGAAATAAAGGCATCGGACCCACCAGATACGCTCTCCCCCCAAATGGTGGGGGGTTCGTTACACTAATTGGGAAAATTGTTGTATTTAATCATACCAAAGGTTGGTTTGAAGGTGTTCCAAATGCGTTAGTTTCTATTCGCGCATTATATCTCGTCGGCGGAGCAGAAGTTGCAGGTGCGGGAATCTCAATTGGTGGTTACGCGCCTAGATTCTATTCGTTAGCTAAAACCAATGAAGATGGAATCTTCGTTATCCACGGGCTTCCTGCTGAAACTACATATTCTAGCTCAGCGCAGTTAGGTGTTGGAGTTGCTGAAGTAGCAATTCCATCTTTTATTGTTGAAGCTTTTATCTTTAATGAAGAGGGTAACATCATTTATGCGCCAGAAATGTGGCAACAACGTTCTGATGTATTCCCGATCTTCTTTAGGGTTGATAAACCTCAAATAGGGTCGCTAGATGCTCCTAGATTTTTCCCAGTTTTTAGGTGCGGCACGATTGTTCTCTGCAACCTCGTCCCTCCAAACAACATTTTTGGGATAATCTCAGTATTGGACGCACGCAGTCATACTCCTCCCAACTCATTTGGCTTTACGAGAGATACATTCGTTGAGGGAGAAGACATAAATATGGTATTTGTTCCTGGTGATTTACCGATAGAAATAGTTATTTATGACCGAAAAAGCTCTTCTCCTATAGGGCTATTGAGGAAATGCAGTGAGACAAACCCTGAAGGAGAAGGGCTGAAGGTTGAAGAGGGCAAGCTTTTCTTCCTAAGGGCCACGCAACTAATGCTGATTAAGGATTTTTACCTCTTAAACGAATACAGATTAAATTTTTTAAGCAAATATTCTGTGACGAGCCGTTCAGCTCAACATTTCTTAAATATGACTAAGAGATACCTTAGAAAAGCTCTTCAGTCTATTTCGTTAGAAGGAGGTTTCGATTATTTAGGCTTTTTATGTTCTTCGTATATAGCATGGCAGTACGTGATAAATGCTTACGGTTATGTTAGGGCGCTAATCAACGAAACAATTAATTCAACGATCTTCTTTTTCTTTCTATTAATTCCATTTTCAATATTATTTACTGAACTGGTTATTGCCCCCAAAGAAGGCTTAAGAAAAATATTGTTTTCATGCATTTTCTTTGCAGTTTTCACTTTTCTGCTTTCTTGTTTTCATCCAGGCTTTCATCTTGCAACAAATATTTACGTTGTTCTTATAGGAATCTCGATTATAGTCTTTTTGACACCAATTATGAGTCTTCTGTTGGGTAGAATAATAAGCCTTCTAAAGTCGTTTAGAGAAGAGATAATGGGTAAACATTTCGCCGAAATTAGCCGTTTAGGCGCGTTAACCATGTCTCTCTCTATAGGCATTTCAAATATGCGGAGGAGAAAACTTAGGACAACACTGACTTTAGCTACTATTACACTTATAGTTTTTTCTCTTATGTCCTTAACCTCAATCTATACGATGGCGATTGTGCGAGTGATTCCTAAGCCTGGAAAAACGTATTATGATGGAATAATGATAAGCGGCTTCGGATATTTACCAAGAATTTTGGAAGAAGTTCTCAAAAGCGAGTTATCTGGTCAAGCAATTATATGTCCAAGAACCTGGATTTATACATCAAGCGGATATGTCTCTATGCTTGGCAGTCAATTGCCTGGAACACAGATTAAAATTACTAAAGTATCTGAGGATATGCAGACAGAATATAAGTTCTCAGCGATATTAGCTTTAACGCCTGAAGATCCTATATTTGACCAAGGCATAATTCATGCAACTGATGGGAGTTTGCCAAAAATTTTCGGCGAGTTTACTGCTATGATACCTGATATTTGTGCCGAGAAAACTGGCTTAAAAGAGGGAGACCTTATATATGTTTGCGGTTATAAATTAAAGATAATTGGGGTCTTTGATTCACTAATTCTAAATAATATAATCGATCTTGATCAAGAGAGAGTTACACCTATAAATTGGGGAGTCCAGTGGGCTGGCGGCATACAACATGTTCCGGCTCAATCTGTTTTGATAGTACCTTACTCTTTTGCTCGCGGACTTGGTTATTCACCTACCCAGTTAGTTGCAAAATTTATTAATGAAAATGAAAACGATATTTTTGCTGTTGCTGAAGATCTTTCTGAAAAAATGCCCTTCATTATTTATGCTGGTGGCAAAGATCGAGTAATTAATTTTCAGCAACAACCATGGTTCTCGTTTAAAGGCTTTGAGAATTTGCTTCTACCAATAGCTATATCAATGCTTGTAATTCTCAATTCTCTTCTTGCAAACGTGTATGAGAGGAGCCGTGAGATTGGTATATATAGCACTGTAGGGCTTTCGCCCATACATATTGCTGGACTATTTTTGTCAGAAGTCTCCGTATACGCAATTGTAGGCGCGGTATTTGGTTCATTATTCGGTCTTTTAGGAATAAATATCCTATTTAACCTGAATTTGATGCCTCAAGATTTTTATCCAAACTTTTCATCCACAATTGTTATAATCGCTCTTTCTCTTTCAATGTTAATTACCATGATCTCGTGCTTATATCCAATTTTTAAGGCGTCAAAGTTTGCAACACCATCGATAGAAAGAGTCTGGAAGCTTCGAACTGAACCTCTAGGTGACGTTTGGGATATCCCTTTACCTTTCACTTCATCGGTTGATGAGGTTGATGGAGTCATTCTATTTCTGTTGGAGTACTTTAGAGCTTTTACAACTGCTGAGGTTGGAGCTTTTAGGGTGGATAAAATTGATCTTACCAAAGAAGTTAAAAATGGAAGAATAGAAAAAATTATTCATGTTGATATGACACTACCGCCTTATGATATGGGCGTCTCCCAACTAGCTCATATAATCATATATAAAGATTCGCAGGAGCCTTATTACAGATACGCCCTCCACTTGATTAGGAAAACAGGTGCCCTTTATATATGGAAAAAAGCCGTATACAGATTTGTTGACGCGTTACGGAAACAATTGCTTTTATGGAGAACTCTTCCTAGCTCAGATAAACGCGAGTTTATAGAGAAAGCAAAAGATCAATTAAAGTTAAATGGAGGTTTAAGTCCTGAGCTCAACTAGAAAGGATAAAAACTATACATCAGGGCTTACTTGGCGGTCATTCATTGTCGTAATTTATGGTATCGTTGTTTTGTTACCAGCAGCTATATGGTATCACCTTTATACAGGCGGCAGTTTAAGTTCAGGTGTTCAGTATACCCTACTTCTTTTGGCTGTTGAACTAGGTTTCTTAACTGGCAAACCTCTAACTAGGCAGGAATCGTTTATAATATGGATGCTTGGGCACCAGATTACTTTTGAAGTGATTGGTATTCAATGGATATACGGCGCATGGTTTAGAACGAGCCCCTACTCCTATGGCCTAAATGTTCCAGATTGGTGGGCTCCTCCGCCGGAAACAAATGTGCTAATAATGAGAACATTCTTCTCTCCTCACTTCATTATCCCAATCCTTATTTCCCTTCTGACTGGTGTTTTATGGAAACTTGCTGATATGTCTATGGCGTTCATTTCGAAAAGTATGTTTATTGAAGCTGAAAATCTCCCTTTTCCTACAGCTCAAGTAGCTGCTGATGCGATCATAACGCTTACTGAGAGACCTGATCCAAAAAAGAATAAAGTATTTTTGATTTCAACAATTCTAGGATTTATTTATGGACTTTTCGTTTATTTTCCAATACTAGTTTTAGAATATACAGTCTTACCAATACCGTGGATAGATCTCACCAGATTAATAGAACCATTCTTTCCTGGAGCCTCCTTTGGAATCGCAACTGACATATTAATTGTGGCGCTAGGCTTCATTTTATCTCCAAATATAGTTTTAGCAGCGTTTGCTGGAGGATTTGCTTTCTACTTTATTGGAAATCATTTGACTAGCCCGGAATCTCCTTTATCCTGGCTTAGAGGCCTATTCAGTTATTGGTCGCCCGGCTCCTCCTTATTAACGATATATCAACGTTCATTATTTCAGGTTTGGGCCAGTCCATTAATCGGCTTTTCGGTGGCAGCTGGTATCTTACCCCTTCTAAGAAAACCCAGTATCTTCATTAATTCACTAAAAAGTCTTTCAAAAATTAAGTCAAATAGGAGTAATATAGACAATTATCCTCTTTGGATGCTTCTCATCCTATTTTTCGGCTCTACGATAGGCTCTGTCATTCTTATGAGTTACCTAATAACTAATTTGCCATTTACTTTTATCTTACTAGCTTTTGCTCTATCGTCAGGATGGTCCTTCATTTATACTCTAGTCGGTACTAGATCTTACGGAGTTATTGGTATTAAACAAGATGTCCCATATCTAAAGGAGGGAGTTTTCCTATCCTATATGAATTTAACGGGATTTGCTGATGCTCAAGTTTGGTTTGCCCCACTAATTATAACGACCTTTGGAGCCGACTTCTGTTATTTCATGAAGATTGGACAAATTTGTAATTTTTCATCAAAAAGCATGTATAAGGCATACTTTCTAATTTTCCCAATTGCTTGGCTAATGAGTTTTGTTTATGTTTCAGTCTTCTGGAGGATAGCTCCTATGCCCTCGAATGTTTATCCTGGCACGAATATATATTGGCCAGTTCAAGCACAGTGGCTTCGTTTATTCGCTTCTATGGGAGGTGAATTAATTAATCTTTCATCATTACTTTTTTCGTTTATATGCGCGGCAAGCATATTTACTATCAGCGAAATAACTCGAGTTAATATTCCTTTAATAGCATTGGCATCTGGTATGTCTCAGCCTATACCATATCCAACAGCCCTTCTCTTAGGAATGATTATTGGAAAACTTATTGAACATAGAATTGGAAAAGAGTTTTGGATGAATTTCAGAACTACGATTGTAGCAGGCTTATCTTTGGGAATAGGTTTAATTATAACATTAAGTGTTGCGATCAAGCTTATACTAAGGAACATATGGATTCTTCCTTACTAAATCTTAAATATGCACTTTAGACAAATATTTAAGGGGGATCATGTTCAAAATCAATCTGTTAGTTGGATGGTGTTTAAAGATGATTATTGGAGCCTGGTTTCATCCTTTTGGGGTTGAAAAGATTGAAGATTCTGGTTTCAGTAAAGCTGTAGAATTTGGTGTCAAAGCTGCCAGAACCTATGACTATGAGCACTCTAGAAGAATAGCAAGTATCTTAAAAAGATTAAACATGAGTTTATATGCTGGAATAGATATAGATGCTGAGAACCTCATAAAAAATTGGCGACGAGAGCTAGAACTTAAGCGAAATCAGATTCTGGAAATGCATGAATTAAATGTTCCCTTAATTGCAATATGTTTGGGTAATGAACTCAGAGAGTATACTATAGGTGAACCGCCAAACTGGAAATTTACTGGACGATTATCATTTTCCCTTTCAAATTTAATTGTAGCAACGAAGCTTTTCATGGAGGAACATGGACTTAATACTCCGGTAACTTATGCTATGGAAGGATTCAGATTGGAGGCGGATGGAAAATTACAAGAGTGGATTGTACCTATTGTTGAAGCAGTCGATATATATTCCCTCAATTGCTATCCAATGGAGACAAAAGATTGGTTTACTCTTGATGCATTTAAACATAATAGAAGATTTTTAATGGATGATAGAGAAACTAACTTAAGATTGGTAAAATTTGAGCTAATGCTTCGTTCTCTCTTAAATGAGCTTGAAAAATACGATAAGTCTCTCATATTAAGTGAGTTCGGTCTCCATGCTGGAGTGGATTTTAAAGTTGTAGATAAAAGCGAGGAGAAACATGCATCAATTATTGAATTGCGAGATGGAACGAAGATAATGCCTGTTCAAGATCCAAATAATTTCATGAAGGTATATGTGAAATTAGCTCACTTAATAAATCGAGTAAACAGAGATTATTCAAACAGAATTAAATGCGCATTTATTTATGAATGGAGAGATAACCCATTCCATGCGAAGATCAAAAGTGAAAACAGCCCTATACACGCATGTTTTGGTTTATGCTACGTTGATGGAACACCTAAATTCGACATTTCTAGAGTAACATCAATCATTGGATGTGAACATTAACGTAATATTAATGGCTATAAAATGCGTAGATTTTTAACTAAAAACGCGGGGCCAATGGGTCTCGTTATAATTTCTTTAAAAATGATTTAAAATGCCTGCTGCATAATCAAGCTTACTTACACTACTGAGCGCATGATGCTCTCTATTAGCACAAAGCTTTGAAATATATTTTGCTAGTAGGCATGGTAACTTTAATGCTAATATTAATGAAAATATAGTCTTAGATAAGTCGGTCTTTCAATGCCTTATAGCATCGAAATATTAGCATAAATTTATTGGCACATATTAAATTTATTGACAAAATTATTCGTTGCATCATATGTTGCGATGATAAAGTTTTTATTGGTGGAAAAGTTTATTAATTTCATTTGTTGTTTAACTTTTGCTCTGAAGTTATATGTATGGTGGCTGGGTTAATAGTGGAGATCTTGATGCTAAAGGGCTCAAATATGTTTAAGTCTCTGTGGGGGTTAAGGAGTTGATTAGCCCAGAAGATGCCTTCCTTATCATGAAGTCATTTTTTGAGGAGAAAGGATTAGTTAGGCAGCATCTTGATTCTTATAATGAGTTTGTTGAGCATGGGCTTCAGGAGATTATTAATGAAGTTGGCGAGATAGATATAGAGGTTCCTGAGGAACCATATAAGATAAAATTTGGCAGAGTTTTCATTGCGCGTGAGACTGAGAATGGTGTTATTTATGGTCCATATGTTACTGAAGTCGACGGTACACGTCATGAAATATATCCAATGGAGGCGCGCTTGAGAAATCTGACGTATGCGATGCCAATATCGGTTGAGATGACGCTTGTTGTAGGCGGAAAGGAATTAGATAAGGAGCTTGTGTATATAGGTGACCTGCCGACGATGCTTAAATCAAAATATTGTCATCTTTCCGGGCTTCCCGAGGAAGAATTGATTAGGCAGGGTGAGGATCCTCTAGATCCGGGAGGCTACTTCATAATTAATGGTTCTGAAAGGGTTATTGTTGCCCTCGAGGATTTAGCTCCTAACCGCATACTTGTTGATGTCGAGACTAGAGGCACAACGCCAATCTATAGGGCTAAAATTTTTTCGACAACTGTTGGTTTTAGGGCTAGAATTGAAATGCGTATGAAACCCAATGGTTCGCTGCACGTTTCTATGCCGGGCTTCCCGTCTGAGATACCCTTCGTTATTCTCATGAGAGCTCTCGGCCTTGAATCAGATAAAGAAATAGCAGAGGCTGTTTCATTGGATAAAGAAATACAGAGCGAATTAGAGCCTTCCTTCGAGGAGGCTGCTGGAGTTGATTCTGTTAAGGACGCCCTTCTCTATATTGGGAACCGAATAGCGCATGGTCAGATCAAGAGCTACCGCCTGCAGAGGGCTGAGCTTCTCTTAGACAGGAACTTCTTCCCTCATATTGGAAGGACGCCGAGTAAGAGAATTGAAAAAGCCTATTTACTCGGCGAGATGGCTGCTAGGGTTATTGAGTTGAAGCTCGGTAGGCGTAAACCAGACGATAAGGACCACGCCAAGAATAAGAGATTGAAGTTGGCTGGACCGCTGCTTGCCGACTTGTTCCGCATCGCATTCAGAAATCTCTGCCGCGACATTAAGTATCAGCTTGAAAGGATGGGTTCAAAAAAGCGTATAATAAGTCCCTCAGTAGCTGTTAGGCCTGGTATAATAACAGAGAAGCTACAGCACGCATTAGCAACTGGCAATTGGGGACGCGGGAAAGTTGGCATAACTCAGCTCCTTGATAGAACCAATCTAATATCAACATATAGTCATCTCCGTAGGGTTCAATCACCATTAAGCCGGAGCCAACCTAACTTTGAGGCTAGGGATTTACATGCCACGCACTGGGGTAG
>Ga0105154_1000643_pt1 | contig 14619 bp, 24 predicted proteins | sample SSWtaG_FD_89672 | JGI IMG/M metagenome (GOLD analysis project Ga0105154, IMG submission 89672) | Hot spring microbial communities from Sandy's Spring West, USA to study Microbial Dark Matter (Phase II) - SSWsed_matched | ecosystem: Environmental > Aquatic > Thermal springs > Hot (42-90C) >... | reverse complement strand
GGGAGTAAGAGCTGAGGCTTGCTTGACAAGTAAGGCTGGAACGGATTGAAGATGCGGAATCTTTATAGCATAGTTATAACCAATAACATTGATTCGAAAATGGAACAGGAAACCTTGATAATAATTATTGTGCTAATAGCTGCTGTGCTGATAGCAGGGGTTGTAGTGATTTGGGCTATTACGTCGTTGTATTGGTGGCATCAACCCTTCACGTGTCATAGCTCAGACAATCACCATCATTTGGAGAATGAAGACGACTTATCTTCTGATGAGACCGATAAGAGTACTCTATCCTATTGTGTAGTTAGAACCTAAGACCTGAGAGAAGCGAATAGAAGATCGAGGCCGCCGTTAGATCTGCAGTAGTTCCTAGATTAAGATTCCTCTTTTTAAGTTTTTCATCAAATTCAATTAGCCTATTTTTACCCTCCTTCGTCATAATACCGCCTAATTCTAGGATCTCTTTAGCCTCCCTAGAAATACTTTCAGCCTCCTTTAATCCAATTTTAACGGCTTTAACAATATTTGAAGTATATTTTAGGCCGATGTTCCTAGCTATGAAGGTGTCTGGGTGGGAGGCGAGTATCTTCAGATACGTATGAACTATTGCGACATTTATGTCCCGAGTTTCTTCATACACTTTAATAAGCTCCGGATATCCTTCAGTCAAGGTTATTTTTAGTTCTGTTACTAGTTCTTTAGCAATATTATCCCAGCGGGATGAGACTTGCATAATTGTCCAAAGTGTGTAGTTCCCTTTAACTATCTTTTCCTTGAAATCTGGTTTAGAAAGATCAGGTGCATTACTTATCTCACCAAGCCCTCCCGGCTCTGCTAAAATTATTGCCTCACAAGCATTAACTGCATCCTTAATGGTCGAAGCTCTCATCAGTCTACTAAAACATGATCGGAAATTCTTCATTGTGAAAAGTTCTTGCTCAATAATGCTCATGGCAGCTGCAGCAGACATTGGAATGAATAGAAGGATCACGCCTAGATGGGTGTTGCCTCCACGGTGCCATTTCCTCATTAAGGAGACAGCTCTTAAAATGAGCGATCCAATTTCGACATTGCTTAGATCCATCTTACCCATAGCTGCGAGTGCCCCTCTTAGAGTAGCCTCTCTTAACGCTGGCCCTAATGATACTGATCCTGCGATAAAATGTTCGTATCTAACATTGTGTAAGTCGGATGTTCTATGGACATTTCCGGGCTTAGGGTATCCGGAGACTTCGAGTGCTGCTGCAAGCTGACCAGCTAGCATGATCTCATCAGCGACCCAGTAAACTCTCATGCCTCATCGCCAGCGATTCTTTCCGTTAAGCTCACTCCGAATGCCTTAGCAAGCATACTTTTATCAACGAATCCAGCATTATGCACGGTTCCTGTCTCAGTATTGTTAATTGTCACTACCGCTGGCGAAAATATGGACAAATCTATCGAGTAGAAGTCTTGATTTGCACTTTTAAAGATTTCAGAGAATAATTTTGAGTAATCATTCGAGCTTGATGATGGAATGTTCTTAGTGATCTCTGCTAGATAATGATCATTAGTGTGAACGACGTTGAAGAATACTTTACCTGCATATCTTATAGAATCATTCACCCTTCCCATCATTTCCACTTGATTAGGATGAATGGGAGCTATTGGCGCGGAACCTGATCCATGTAGGAGGCTCTTCAGATCAAAGCCCAAAGCTTATGATATAAGCTTATGTATCCCCACTTCGACAACTCTTGCAGCTATCTGAACCGATCCAGCTAAGCTAGTGGTAGGTGTAATGAGGACATATAAGTTGCATGGATGCACTCCGCACCTCGAAGAAATATAAGTCAGAGCTCCTTCTGGAGGAATCTTCGCAGCTTCTAGCACTAAGACAGCCTCATCTGAGTCTTCGAAATGATCGATTTCCTGGTAAATCTTCTTGGGTTCAAGTATTCTATATCCTTTCGCTTGGTAAAAACCCTTTTTGAGAGCTACTCCTCTCGGAAGCGGCCTGTCTAGAGCTAGTGCTCTCCCTGGACCAGAGGCCATGGCATAATACCCATTTACAATGATCTCCCAATCTGCAAGTTGGGATCCAAGAGTTGTTAGTAATGGATAATCGGTCGAGACATTAATCTCTGGAAGCACTAGTTTTCCATAGATATTCGTGCTAACATTTATCGTCGCCATATCACATAGACAGACCTTAGCGACATACACACCAGCCTCGATGCTTCCAAGGGTTCTGACTCCACAATCTATTACCGTGGCGCCACAGCCAGATCTGATCGTCTTAATCCTGAGAATATCCATGTTAGACAGCATTTTATCAACAACTCTTAATGCTCTCTTATTGAGGGATAAACCCATTTTAATCCCCTCCTATCAAGAAATTTATAGACAGGAAATCCGATTAAGGCGGCTAATAGAGCCTGTAGTAACCTAATAACCGGATAAACTAGCGGGTTTATCAGGAATAAAATCCTAACGGTCTCTGGTGATAGGGAGAATATTGACTGATAAATAAGAGGTGTAGCAAATATTAGTGATCCGAGAGAGGCGTCCGCTTGCATGCCAACAAAGAATACTAATAAGAAGCCTATAATGCCGGATCTTCTTGACTCATTGCATTTTGGCAGAACCTTTGGAAGGAAAAGTACCAACGCTAAAGCTATAATTTTGTCAAAAGTGGCCGCTAACCCGACATACCAGTTCTCGTTTAAGGGTTGAACAACGGGAGTAAGCCAGAATAGCGTTATTGGAGTGGCTAGCGCGATGATTGAGAGTTTAACTCTACTACTGAAGATTAAACCTGTTACGAGAGCATTAAACGCGGGGCACGCGGCAAACGGTACTAAATAAATTCCAGCACCGCCATACGTTAAGCTCAACAAGCTTCCGATAAGAATCCCTAAAAACCATAAGCAGGTCCTCCTATTGCTCCCGCTAAGGAGGCGAAAGATGCCTCAAGCTCTATTGAAAGCTGAGGTAGACCTATTACGGGGATTCCAGGGAGTAGTGAAAGAACGAGGTAGAAAGCGGCGAATCCTAACATGAGAGCTATTGGTCTTGCTCTCAACCCTAATTTCCCCTCCTCAACTGCTGAGTGTCGTTACTAATCTTCAGAGCCTTGAAAAGGCGAGGCCCCTAATTAAGTTAACTCCGTTAATCCGAATTCCAATCCTGTTATCTCGACAATTTTGTTAATAGACGTTTGATGAGTTGATGAGCTTAGCACAATCTGTTACACTTAACGCTCGACAGACTGTACGTCATAACCGATCCGAGAGTGTTTTAACTTCACGAGCTATAATATTAATCTCTTCTTTGTTCTCTAGGTCTCATGGACTTGATTAAAGATGGGGGCTCAAGTGTGAGCAGATAGTAGCCTCGGATTTTTATGAAAAGAAGGACGTTAATTTGCGATACGTTAATGTTAGAATAAGGAGGCACTTAGAGAGCTCGCTTGAGACCCGCATCAACTCTTATTAAGAAGAGCTTCGTTATATACATGTCTGAGGAGCTTGAAGCCACGTTGTGAGGTCATGGTTTCTAGATACTTGCCTGCAATACGTGTCCTTTTATCGAGGGAGCTTTCTAGAAAACACGGGCTGACTGAGCAGAGGATTGCAGAACTCCTTGGAACGACAAAAGCGGCTGTAAGTCAATATTTGTCATCTAAGAGAGGGGTAACTAGGGTCAGAGAACTCCTCAGAGTTAAGGCGGTTCGCGAAGAAATCTCTAAAATTGCAGAAGAGCTCGTAAAGAGCCCATCTAGAGATACACGTGCAGACATAATCTGCAGGTTATGTTTAGTCCTAAGGAAAGAGCAGAAGATCCTTACGTAGGCTATTTTCTTGTCTTTCTCCACTCTTTAGCGATTCTTACCGCAAGTGTTGCGACGGAGACTGCATCCTCCCCTAAAACGACAAATAAAGGTTCTTTACCCAACCCGGCGCTTTCGTAAAATATTCTCGGAACCACCCCATAGCGATCTAAGAGAAATTTTATTTTCCAAGGTATCGAAGCACCCTCTACCTTTGAGACAATCTCCGGCTCTTTAGATCGATCTATATAGCCGAAACTAATTCCTCGATTCTCAGCCCATCCCTTAAGCCATAATGCAAATTTTTCATTCCACGCGAAGTTTATTCCAGCTCTAAGTCTGTTATCTATCCTTATAACCTCTAAGACTATTCTCGCCATATGGTTTGATGCCCCAAAAGCAGGATATCCGCATGCTCTCACCTTAGAGCCTATTCTAGTTATCCGCCCTTCTATACCTGCAACTTCTTCGATTCTCTTAGCGTTTGGAAGTGCATAGACAATATTAGTTCTAACCTCGGGTATTAATTCTGCAAACTCAGGGCAGTCTTCTAAAATTTTCACGGCCCTAACGAGATTTCCGAGAACGCGATCCACTTCATCATAATCCATGCATTTTACCTCCTAAGACTCTCGAAATAAGCTCTCCAAAATGGATCCTCCTTGACCGGCTCCAGTTTTTCCTCAGAATTATCTCTCCTCAAAAGGATTCTCTTTTTAGATCTCGTAAACTCTCCTATGACCGCTGAATTTATGCCCTTACGCTTCAAAGAATTCATAAGCTTTCTAACGTTCTTCTTAGGTGCTGCTATCAGGAGCGTCCCCTCACTGATGGATATTAAAGGGTCAATTTCGAAATACTCGCAAACCATTTTAGCGGCTTCAGGAACTGGTATATCTTTTTCTCGAACAACAACTCCCAGCTGAGAAGCCTCCGCCATTTCATAAACTGCATTAAGCACTCCTCCCTCAGTGGCATCATGCATCGCATGACAATACTTAACTGCTGTTAAGGCATCGTCCACGACGCTCATTTGGAAGAAAAGCTTCTTAGCTTCCTCAATGGACTCATTTCCGAAAGCTTGTCTTAACTTTTCTTCAGCCTGATGAGCGAGTATTCCGGCTGCTTCTATCGCAGCTCCTTTCGTTATGATAAGAGCATCTCCAGGCTTAGCGTTTGATGCGGGTCTTAGGTCTCCCTTCCTACCAAAACCTATCATAACGCATCCACCGTTAAGTGGGTACATTATACCAGGATATACTCCGGTGTGGCCGCCGATTATGGCTATGCCTAGTCTGCGGCATTCTTCATTAACCTGCCTCCAAATAGATCTGAGGGTATCTAAAGGGGTCTCTGGAGGTAGGAGGAGCGAGATTAACATATATTTCGGCTTAACGCCTAGAACTGCTACATCGCTCGCGGATATGTGAACGATCGCCCAACCGAAATATGGCATGAGGACGGGCATCCCAAATGTAGGATCTTCTGCTATAACCATTACTGAATCTCTTGAGATCTCTACCGCTGCAGCGTCAACCCCATGCATAGGCCTTATAATGACCCTTCTATCCCGTTTGCCGAGCTGAGGTAAAATTACTTCTTCGAAAACCTGTTTGTCTATTTTACCAATCTTCGGATGATTTGAGGTCACGCGGATCACCGCTGATCACCTGTTAACGATGTGAACCTGAAAAATTTAAAGATTTCTAACAGTAATCATCTTCAAGAGATTTTATTCCATTTAGGAATATTCTGAGCAACCTGGGAATAGTAGAGGAGCTACGTTTTTCCGGAATTACTATACTTTTCGATCGATTATCGCCGTGTTCAGGAGTTTCTAGAACAGTTTCAAGAATCTATCTTCTTCGCTAATTATCTCAGTTAGCAGTTAATACTCTTCCTTTTTCAGCTGCCACATTATAGTAGCTTCTAATTAGACGTATCCTCTCGGTTAATGAAGGTAATTTTTAAGCCATTCCACGTAATGAGATAAATCTTCTCGAAGATCTGGATATCTTTTAAGAATGTCATCCTTTAATTGATTGATTACTTTCAAGATATAATCCCTATAAGCGAAGATGCTATCAGCAGGAATCACTAGTATTCGTCCCTCCTTTAAATGCTCAGCTGGTCTTCTAGCATGGGTAAACGTCATGCCGCTTGATGGGCCAGCATAGATTCCCCCTCTCCATAACATCACTAAACCAGCATAGGCATCTACATCATCCACTGTTATAATCTCTGACTTTATTAACGGCGAGAATATTTCAGGGCTCCACTCACAATCACCTATGATATGATGCTGTTTAGTAGATTGTATGCCTACGAGCTTATGCTTACTTTTCTCGAACCTGATCATCAGGCATATTCCCATAAAGGTTCCAGTGCTACCTAACGGAATGCAGATGTAATTGATTTCTCCTAATCTCTTTTATCTCTCCCCAGGTGGTATAGATATGGGATAAGATATTCTGCGACTAGAATATTAATCTACATTAACTAGGTTAAGCCTATACTTCTCTGCAAGAGACCCCGTAAAGAATACTGTTGTCTCTCTAGGGCATAGGTCATATTCCTCGGAAACATGAATAATATTGACTCCGAGAGCCTTCAAGATTTCTAAGTTCTCCGAAGGTATTCGAGGAGGGGTGACCCCGATCACTTTACACGCTTCTTCATCAGCCAGTAATGCAAGTCCTCGCAAGAAGTTTCCAGAAGAAGCCGTAATCAATACTTTATCAGACCTTATTGAACCTCTTTCAAAAAGATCATAAAAAGAGAACAGGTGCAGGCTTTCTCTTTATAGTTCTAAGCGGATCATTTTCTAAGTCCGTGGGATATTCAACCTTAACGATAATTGAAATGTCATCTATGACGATTTCCTTGGGAAGGATGGTGTAGAGGCGGCGCCGGAAATGTTCATCTAGTTCCTCTACCGGCATTTGTCACTCTTAGGTTAACAGCGTTATATAAATCTTTGACCCAGCAAAAATCTTTAACTTTTGCATTGACAAGTTTATATCTTGATGTTAACAATGTTAACATCCCAAATGCGGGCAGGCGTCAAAGCAAGCATAAGCGAAGGTTATTGGTAACTAATAATTGGAGGATTACTTCTGGCGGCGGTGGTAGGATTACTTAGCTGGACTCCCAAAATAGTAACATGGAAACTTCTCCACTCGAAATTCTTAGCACCCGGTTAACGTTTGATCTCTTAGGTCTCTTGACGCTCTTCTCGACTTTGTTCGCAATCATTATGTACGTTAATAGAGGTTCTATTGTTAAGAGCGTTATGGGTTTTGTCGTATTGTTCTTCATATCGCTGGTTGCAGTTTTGATAGCTGGGCAGGCGCAAATAAAGCATTTCGGCTTCGAGTACGTTTTATGGGCGCTCATAGTTGGGCTTATCATCAGCAATGTCGGGAAAACCCCAAAGTGGCTCGCTGAAGCTACTCGTGCAGAGCTATTCATAAAGATCGGGCTTGTCTTACTTGGAGCTGAAATACTATTCCAGCGAATATTATCTACAGGTCTACGAGGCATTCTTCAAGCAGTCGTAGTGATATTTGCGGTCTGGTATTTCTGCTACTATCTAGCTGTTAGATTAGGTGTAAAGCGATCGCTTAGCACGATTATGGCGGCAGGAGTATCCATATGTGGAATCTCTGCAGCTATCGCTGCAGGAGGAGCAATGAAAGGCGATCCTAAGGAGGTCAGTTACGTTGTCTCGCTAATAATCTTAGTGGCTATGCCTATGATAGTTCTTATGCCACTCGTAGCGCGTTTGCTCAGTTTACCTGACTCAGTTGCTGGGCCTGGATAGGCGGGGTAATAAATACTACTCCAGCTGTGGTGGCGGCAGGACTTCTTTATAGTAAGGTAGCTAGGAATATGCTGCGATAGTTAAAATGTCTCAAAACATACTGATAGGGGTGGCCGCGTTTTTACTGGACGATCCGAGTTGAGAAGTCGGGCTTGGAGAAGCCATCAGTTCTAGAAATATGGTATAGGTCCCCGAAATTTATCTTAGGCTTTATCGTCGCATCCTTAGTCTTCTCTACAGCATTAGTGCCATCACTTGGGATGGACTCAGTAGACGTGATACTTTCAATCACGAAAGAGATCAGAAAATGGTTCTTCACATTGGCCTTTACCTCAATAGGTGTTAACACGAGATTGGTAGACTGGGCGAAGATAGGGTTGGGGAATCCTGTAATGGTGTTCCTTATAGCTCAGACGTTCAACGTCTTCTGGACGTATGCTATTACAAGTATAATCTTCGGAGGGCTTTTCTGAGGAGGTAAGTCTATGAGGACTAGAAATGACATGATACCGGACATCGAACTCCTCGAAAAGTTCCCTAGAAAGTTCGCCTTAGGATCAGAGAGAGGAAAAGGATCGGATCATTTCTTAAGGTTCAAGATCATTGGGTGCAAGCTTACAATAGAACAGGCAAAAGTCATTGCGGAAGTAGCAGAAAAGTATGGAAGAGGATGCTTAGAAATCACGACGCGCGGGAATATACAAGTCCACTGGATAAGGGATGAAGACGCACTAAAGATCTTTGCAAAGATGGATGAGGTAGGATTGACAATGGATATGTGTGGACAAGCCTTTCCCATTCCACAATACGGGGATGTCAGAAACATGGTGACATGTCCGGTAACCAGACTCTAGAAGGGCGAGCTAATAGATACATATCCCATAGTCAAAAAGCTTTCTGAGCATTTTCAGGAAGATCCGAATACTTAGACTTGCCAAGAAAGTTTAAGATAGCCGTTACGGCTTGCCCCATAAATTGCGTCAGACTGGAGATAAATGACCTGGCTTTAGTGGCAATCAAATATAATGGGGGAACATGGTTTACTCCATTTATTGGAGGAAGGCTGGGAGGGCTTTCCACCCTAGCTAGGCCAATGAACCTATTAGTCGAACCTGAGGACGTGTTCAGTTTCGCCAAGGCGACGGTTGAGATTTACAGAGATTATGGTCCTAGGAGATCTAAGGGCACAGCCAGATTTGCCCACATGGTCCAAGAGTGGGGAGTGGATAGGATAAGGCAAAAGATCGAGGAGTATTTAGGCAAAACGTTCAAAAGATTTGACACGAGCTCTCTCAAGCTTGATTGGAGAGACCATGTAGGAGTGAACGAGCAGAAACAGGAGGGACTTTATTACGTCCTCCTGCCTCTGCTTGCAGGAAAAATCAACGTATATCGATTCAAAAAATTGATAACATTCGCTGAAAAGCACGGCTACGAACTCAGAACCTCCCTCCTCCAAAAACTGATAGTAGCGAATATCCTAAAGGAAAAACTTGAAGAATTCAGGACAATGCTTCGACAAATAAACCTTGACCCGAGCTCACCACATCTGAGGTGGTCTTCACTAGCTTGTCCAGGAGGCATGTGTGGCAAGGCGGTGGAGGCTCTAAAAGAAAAAATCTGGGAGATAGAACAACATTTGGAGAAAACCCTTGGTAGGTGCCTGGACGATCTGAGAATAAGGATAGCGATAAACGGATGCTCCAATTCTTGCGCCCATCATAAAATTGCAGAAATAAGTCTTCAAATGACTGTAGTTCGAGCAAATGAGGGTATAAAGCCTGCATATGATTTATTTATAAGAGGGACGAGCTCGAAAATAAGTCAAAAAGTATTAACAGGAGTCCCAAGTGAGGAAATAAAATATGTTTTGAAGAGGGTAATTAAGTCATATTTGGAGAGTGGGTTTAGATATTCCGAAGAGTTTGGAGAGAGACTAATCAGGGGTGAGATTAAATGGAGCTAAAATTAGAAGAAAAAGCCGGGAAATATATTCTACGTATCCTTGGGTATGCATGCTCATATCCCACTCTTTACACGCTGAAAACACTTGAAAAATTAGAAAGAGACGCCGTTCTTGAGGTGTTAACAGATAGCCAACCCTCGGTCAAAACTATCGAAGAAAAAGTAAAGGAAAAAGAGGTCATGAGGTCATAAAGGGCCTCCATCGAACTGGTTTTAGGATCATATATTGGTAGAATCTCCATAGGTCCTATAAGCTTCCATGGCACAGTTAATAGGCTAATTGGCTGGTTCTTGATGACCACTATGTCCTTTATAGTAACCAGATTTGGTAGAATAGCATCTATGACACTAATAGCGGTACTCATAACTAGGATTATTCGACAACAGTTGATTGAGGGTTTGCTGGTTGGATTAGGATACATATTTGCGGGGCTCACTCTCGACCTTCTAATTAATGCAAAAGGAGGCGAAACCCTGCTTTATTATATGATTGTAGCAATAATGAGTGGAATCGTGGTATTTATTCCTTGGTGGATATGGAAAATCTATATTCTAACGCCAATGGGCTTTCTCCTGTTATTTCCATAGAACGCTTACAGCGCCGTCAAGGGACTGATCTTAAGTGTTTTAGGAACCGGGTCTTGCTTTAACTTCTGTGCCTAAATCGAGGAAAATTTTACCAAAAAATGTAGTTAAAGATTATACGGCTGGAAATGAGAGCAAAAACGTAAGTAGTGTTATTGATAATCCTAACCTTAAAGAAGAGTAGGCATATCATGTTACTCCTATTTAGCAACGCTTTTTCCTCACAAATAAACTGTCCTAACCCTATCGCATGAAGTTTGTTTAGATGAATGTTTCTTTATAGATTGTCATGATTTTCGATTAAGTTAAAGACTTGACTGAAGATCTTCTAAAACCTTTTGATCTAACATCCTTGTGGGTGGAAGATTACTCTGAACATATCTGGATCATAATGTTCTAGATTTTCCTTGAATTCCTCTATGTTTTTCTCTGGACCTTCTATCACAAAAAGCGCACCTTCAGCCTCGCCTTGGTAACGACCATGAGATACCCCTTGACCCGTATCTGATAGTCTCCGTAGCCGCTGAGTTTCCCGACGTAAGGATAATCTCCAGCTTTAAGTTCATCGAAAAACACATGTATTTTGGGGATTAAATACGTTCTAGGCCTAGCTGAAAGTGGTCTCATTCCAGTCCAAACCATATATATAAATGGTGTTAGTGTTACTAAACTTACCGGGGTTGCAGTAGAGAGTGGGTTAGAGATGTGATTGCCAGATCTATTACGATGCTAGCTAGCAACATTATTCCAAAGTTTTTCGCAAGCTGCTTTCTTCCCTTGGCTCGAACCCGCCTTCCTAAAGCTTCTAGGGCTGAATGATAAAGTGATCATTGAGTTCTCCAATTCGATCAATTCATTGTACTCGATATCTTCCCTTCTAAGAGTCTCTTTAAAACGACATTAATAGTTGCTATGCAAATATCGTCTTGTAGACATAGCCTGGATCAGTGTTTATCTTCTCATTGAGAACATAGCTGTTGAACTCGAAAGCCAGCTTTATATCATCGTTTATCATTGCTATGAGTATTATCTTTCCATGTGCCTCATTCGCTATCTGAACAGCCGCCTTGAAGACCTTACTAGACTCATCATCATTATTGATTACGACTAGTGTTACTTGCTTGTCTTTTTCTACTTGCTCTTCTATTTCTTTAACGCCTCCCAGCACCGCTATTTTCATAACCAGCTATATGGTGAGTGATCTGAACTATAAACATGTTATAATTATTGTAATTAATCGACATTACACGTATTGCGGCTATATCAAAAACAAGATAAATAAACTCAAGAAAACTTAAGAAGCGACTAACATTTAAATAAATCAGTTATAAAGCTAATAAAGCTATCACAATAAGATTTGAAAATTTTAGCCTTCACGCGAGTCCTTACAGCTAATTTTTACTAAGAGCTCGATTCCCCCATCTGGCTGTTTTAGGGTTTACGCATTCAGCTCTTAACAGATCTGTACTTGTAAATTATGATCGGTAACGATACTAATAGGTAAGAGACATGGAGAATAACTCTGAGCCACTCTGCTTCCACGGTATAGCCGATCATAACTGCAAATATTGAGCCGATGACTCCCTTATGATGGAGCGGATCGCCTTTCTGAATCGGCAATGAATAAGCAATCTCCGACAGCCAGCCAAGATCCATTCCTGTCTCCTCCGCATATTCGACAAATTCATGCGCGCCGTATCCTGCGAGCCCTCCCGCTATGAGTATTAACAATACTGAGGTCATGTAAAAGAATCGCCTCATGTTTAGCCTTACTCCTACTGCGAATATTACATAAGCCAGTACTAATGCGGCTAGTATTCCTACAGTTACGCCTACGGACGAGACTAGTGGGGTGGTGATGAGAAAGGGCGTAAGGAATAGGACTGTCTCTAATGCCTCTCTAAAAACAGCTACGAACGCAAAGGCACCGAGCCCGACTACCTCTCCTTTGCTTATGCAGGTGACAACCCTTCGTTCTATGTCCTGCCTCAAAATAGGCGCCTTCGTAGTCATCCAATAGATGACTGACGATAATACTGCAGTTGCAGTCCATGCTGATGCAAACTCAAATAGCAGCTGAGTAGGTCTTGAAAGCGAGCCGTACACTAGCCATACAGATATACCAACGAACAGCCCCGATAAGACGGCCAAGAACGATCCATACCACAAATACCGGGCATAGATATGATCGCCCATTCTCTTCAGGTATGAATATGCTATCGCTATGATCAAGGCGGCCTCGAAAGCCTCGCGGAGAGCTATTAGAAACTCGCCTATCACGCCTCATAATAATATAACAGCGCTATATAAATCTGGTTTAAGAGCAAAGGACATAAGTCAATACTAACTCCAATTATGAATGGCTATCAGTTCCAAGTAGGCTATTGAAAGATCTCCCCCTTTCTTTAATGTCTCTTTCTTAGTTGGGGGGTGGTTATTACGGATGGTTTTACAGCTTGCCCCCTGATAGCAATCCTCGGCCGAAGCCTTAACCTGACATGTACCTCGTCGGTACCATACTTAATATCGAATCCGTTTTACATAGCTCGATCATTTTTGCGTTTTCCGGCAGAATAACTCCGTAGTATAATCTGATGCTTGAGGCGAGGCTTGACTCGCTTTGGGATTGGGGCTATAATTTGGGTAGTGGGATGTATGTGGTGAGGTTTAGGGCTTACAGGGAAGGGGGCGGGGTTAGGCTCAAAGCCCCCAAGAGCTTCGCAGGAGAGGCCGGGCTGAGGGGCTGTCCCTGCGCCGTCTATGTAGGTGGTTACAGCCATGAGTGTAGGGTGAGCCTTGATGAATGCGTCAGGATCAGGCTTCCATCCGAGATGGGCTCTTTGATCTTGAATGGCTTTGATAGGGCTGACTTCTGGGCTTATGTCCGGGTTAGGGATGGCAGGGTCGAGGTCTATGAGCGCTGAGACCCGCAGAGAAGGCTCCCGGAATTCGTATTCAGCTCTATCCCGTTTGGGGAGGCCATAGGGTCTAGGTCTCCGAATTATAAAAGGGGCCAGAAGTTCTGCCCCAACTGCAGGGTAGCATTTTATACAAACCTTGAGAGGTGTCCCTATTGCGGTTGCATTCTCAGGTCTTCCGCGAGGGGCGGCAAGAGGGGGAGGGTTGAGAGGCGGTATATTGACCCGGAGAGATACGGGATCATGGCCGAGGCATAGGCCACGAGGGTTGAAATCCCCTCTCAGGCCAAGGCTCTACCGAGGGGGTAAGATAGGATGGCTATATGCCCTAGCTGTGGAAGGGAGATAAGCTTCCTCAAAAACTACGTCTATAACTCCATAGTCGAGTATTACTACGATGGGCAGGGCTACGAGCTTGTTGATTGCTATGGCGGGGACTTAGAGGAGTTCTGCTGTCCAGAGTGCGGATACAAGATCGCCGAGGACGAGCAACAGGCAAAGAAGCTCCTGAATGGGTGATGAGAAATGGCGGGCTTCGGATGCCCGCTATGCTGGTATTTCTATCATCAGAGGAGGCTCAAGGCCATAGCCGCAGTCCCCTATGAGGAGTGGATGAGAAAGGTAGGGAGGGAGATGGTGAGAGGGGAGGTAATAATTCTAGGCGGCCTGGCCTTCAAGAGGACTATGGACGACAGAGTGGAGGTGCTGGTAGAAGAGGTGGGGGCTGATGGCTAAAGGCCAAGCCCTACTAGACAAGTTGATGGAGATAGAGGTGGGAAAGGAGAAAGAGGGGAAGGGTTGGTTAAGGAAGGGGCTGAGGCGGCCAGCAGGCCCAAGAGTATGGGCGTTATAGCCGATGTTAAAGACCCGAGGCATGAGAGCAGGTGCCCCTATTGTGATGAGTGGGTGGGAAGGCTTCACGGCGGAGCAATCTACCTCTACACAAAGTATGGGAGATTATGCGCGCTAGCTGATATGGATCACGTGTATGACGGCTGTAAGCATGGGCTAGTCGAGAACATCAGATTCCTATATGGGATGATGGCGGGCCTCAGGGCTAGGGGGTTTAGGGTATTCGCGGTGGGGAAGGCCTATGACGACGACCTATACGCATGGATCCATGATGATGTCGAGAAGGGTCTTGAGTATGATGGCCTAGAGGTGGTAGTTTTCAGGGCGCCGCCGACCGTTGAGGATTTTGAGAGGCTCAGCTACGGGCTTCAGGAGGTTAGCCCAAGCGTGGTTGATGAGGCCTTGAGGGATCTGGGGGTTGAGGGGTGAGGATATATGAGCGTGGAGCCTGAGGTTAAGAGGGTTATCGTCGAGGCCTTGAGGAAGGAGGGCGGAGTGGCCACAGGTGATAGGCTCATATACGCGTATATCAGGATAAGGGAGAGGTTCAAGAACTCTAGCGAGCTCGTAGAATTCGTTAAAGAGAACCTCGCGGATGAGGTCGAGGTGATAGAGGAGATACTATACCCGTATAGGGATGACGTGGAGAGGGCGATCTTCCTTAG
>Ga0105154_1000641_pt1 | contig 14637 bp, 10 predicted proteins | sample SSWtaG_FD_89672 | JGI IMG/M metagenome (GOLD analysis project Ga0105154, IMG submission 89672) | Hot spring microbial communities from Sandy's Spring West, USA to study Microbial Dark Matter (Phase II) - SSWsed_matched | ecosystem: Environmental > Aquatic > Thermal springs > Hot (42-90C) >... | reverse complement strand
TAACTTACACAATGCCTCCAAGAATAACTGCCTCAACTGGTTTAGATGCATTGAGCCATGCTCTTGAAGCGTTAATGGCGGTGAACGCTAATCCATTAACGGACGCACTAGCACTTCAATCAATTAGGATAATAGTTAAGTGTTTGCCGAAAGCCTATAAAAATGGTGATGCAGAGAGTAGGTTCGGTATGAGTCTAGGGTCCCTAATGGCTGGGATAGCATTTGCAAATTCATGGGTATGTTTAGGGCATGCGCTTGCATATTCATTTTCAGTAACGTATAAAGTGCCACATGGTGTTTCATGCGGTCTTTCTCTACCATATGCCTTTAAATTTAACATGTCAGCAATCCAGCATAAGATTCAAGATATAGCGGAGGCAATGGGCCTTTTCAAAGAGATTGAGAATAAGGAAAAGAATTTGGGAAATTTAATTTTAAGTAAACTTCTGAACCTTTTAAGTGACTTAAACGTGCCTATGAGATTAAAAGATATAGGAGTGCCAGAAAACGATATTGATAAAATCGCTAACAAATTATTGACATTCACGCGCTTAATTCAGAGAAACCCGAGAAATGTATCCGAAAGGGAAGCACATAACCTTATAATGGAAATGTGGAGTGGCTTGACCATTGATGAGTATGCATAGCCGACCAATAATCACGCTGCTCTCAGATTTCGGCTTAAAAGATTCTTATGTTGCTGAGATGAAGGCTGTCATACTCTCAATATGCCCAGAGGCGCATATAGTTGACATAAGTCACGAGATTAAAAAATTTGATATCAAGATGGGAGCTTTTCTGCTCGCCCGGGCTGCACGATTCTTTCCGAAGGGAACTGTTCATGTGGCAGTTATCGACCCAGGAGTAGGCTCAGAGAGACGTTCAATAATAGTTGAGACTGAGAGAGGATTCTATGTTGGCCCAGATAATGGTGTCTTAATGCTATCAGCACAAATGGATGGTGTCAAACATGTATATCTTATAAAGGAACAGAAATATATGCTCAGAAGAATATCTAAAACATTCCACGGAAGAGACATATTTAGTCCAGTAGCAGCGTATCTAGCTAGTGGCATACCCCCATCGGAATTTGGCCCAGAAATATTTGATCCAATAATGCCAAATTTTGCTAAACCTAAAGTTTCAGGCAACTTGATTGAAGGTGAGATCATACATATAGATGATTTTGGAAATATAATCACTAATATTACTCATAGCGACATCGAATCCCTTGGGATCAAAGAAGGCGAAATACTAGGCGTTAGACTTGGATACAAAGACCTTAAAATTAAGCTATGCTCCGCGTATAGCGAAGTTCAAATAAATACGCCGCTAACAATAATTGGAAGTGCTGATTTTCTCGAGGTTTCAGTTAATCAGGGTGATGCCTCAAAATTTTTCGGGGTTAAAGTTGGTGAAAAAATATCCATCTATAAATTGGTTAATTAAGTTCCTAGGAAATGAATATAGTGAAGTTTACTGCCCCAAATGATCAGTTCCCTTTTACTTATTATTTTCTCAATAGCGCCCTGAAAACTCATACTGATCTCGTAAACGCTTCTAAAAAGCTTCGCTAAGACACTATCCGCATGGTCAACCCACGCAACTACAACCTTAACGCCTTTATTTAAAAGGCATATTATACCATCAATTAAAAACCGCTTTTTAAGATCAACATTTAATTTGGGCGTATAAGAATTTTCTTTTCTAAGGAACCAATTAAGTGAGCACTGCTCAGTAACCCCGACAACATCATTATAGAAAGAACAACTTGCGAAACAAGCACTCCAATTAATGAATTTTTGCCTTCCTCTCTTTTTCGTTTTTCTTTTCTAAGGTGGGCCTCGTAACCTTCTCCATATTTGAATTCGCTTAAAACTAGCAATTTATGCTTAAGGTGAGTGAAAGTGAAAATGAATCTTCCGCCTATAACATTATGGTTTAATTTATCTTTCTACCCTTAAAGAATATTTATGTCAGATGAATAATATTATGGATAATGGATAGTGTTGGATTAGAGACCAGCAGAATGTTTATCTTCGTAACTATTATCTTTGTTCTCTCTGGCGCAAATCCACGTTTATCTAGTGTAATTTTTTGTGAAACCCAAAAGGACCTACGTGTGTATTATGAATATGATAGAACATTGCCCTTAAACACCTATGAGGAGATTATTGAGGAGGGGAATAACTATTTGCTCATAAAAGTTTATTTTGACTCTGCTAATAATGAGAGAGTACCAGGACTTCTAATGCTTCCTAAAAGAAGTGGGAAGATTCCTTGCGTCATTTTCCTTCATGGCTATGGCGGCTCTAAGGAAGATATACTTGAGGTAATTGATATAGTTGCCAGAGAAGGTTACGCGCTTATGGCTATAGATGCCAAATATCATGGTGAGAGAAGGGAGCCTGGTAAGGAATTATACTCACCAGACATTAATATTTCAGTTAACGGTATTATTCAAACGGTGATAGATCTTAGGAGGGCCATCGATTATTTAGAGAGTAAACCGGAGATAGATTCCGAGCGGTTGGGCTACGTGGGTGGGAGTATGGGTGGAATTTTAGGTGCGATATTTATCGGCGTTGAGCCGAGGATAAAAGCAGCAGCCCTAATAGTCGCTGGCGGAAATATGAGTCTAATGGTAAGGGAGAGCCAACATTATACAATGCCGAAAATAAGAGAGTACCTGCGAAAGGAAAATATAAGCTATGAGGATTTACAGAGGATTCTAGATCCAATTGATCCAATAAATTTCATAGGGTACTTTTCACCTAGACCGATTGTCTTTCATTTAGGTAAATATGATAGAATAGTTCCAGCCGAAGCTGGAAGGCAGCTCTATGAAAAGGCTGGTGAACCAAAACAGGTATATTGGTATGATACTGGTCACGATGTCCCCCTAGATCTCGTTTTGGCTCGTATCCTTGATTTTATGGATAGAAACTTACTCGGTAAGACCTTCACTCATCATGAGTTGCTCTACTGGATTACTAAGCTTAGGCCATTAGTTGGATTGCTTATTGCCACGATTATCGCTGGTATTAGTATCTATGTTCTTAAAAGAAAGATTGGAAAAGCGTTAAATTGAGGTCAACTTAGCCTTATTCTCTCCTGATTATTCTGGCTCCAATTCCTGGCTTAGCGCATATTGGACTGCTTTTCACACCAACCTCCTCAAAAGCATCTTTCATTGCTAATGCAACCTCTTCAGCCCTTGTCTTTTCAGAGTTTACTAGGGCTATTATCGATGGTCCAGCTCCACTTATGGTCACGCCAGCAGCCCCAGACTTTAAAGCTCTTTCTTTGACGTGGCTTAACCCTGGAATTAAATGGGCTCGCGCTGGTTCCACAACTATATCTATCATGCCTTTTCCCATAATTTCAACGCTATTCAAGGCTATTCCAGCTACAAATGTTGCTGCTCGACCAACATTATGAACCATGCTTGATAAATCTACTCTTTTTGGGAGAACCGACCTCGCAAGGCTTGTGTTAATCTTTATTTCCGGTAAAACTATTGCAAATTCTACATTAGCCGGTAGCTTCAACCTTAAAACGTCTAGCGGATCCCTGGAAGTTATCACTATAAAGTCTCCTAAAATTGCCGCCGAAACATTATCAGCATGAGGTGACCCTGCTGAGACTATTTCACCTAAAGCTGCAAACTTTATCAGTTGAATGGGGCTCAAATTGAGTCCTAAAAGATCATTTATGGCTACAGCTGCCGCAGCAGCGCTTGCTGCACTGCTTCCTAACCCGCTTCCAGGCCTTATGCCCTTATTAATCTTTATCCTTAATCCACATCTTTTTCCTGAGGCTTTTAAAAGTTCCTTTGCAACTATTCCGGCGGTATTCTTTTCTGGCTCCCTTGGAATATCCTCAGCGCCCTCGCCCTCAACTCTTATTTCAACCACCCCTTCATCCATAGTTTTCTCAACTAAAACTTTATCAGAAAGAGCATTTAAGGCAACTCCGAATACGTCGAAGCCAGCCCCCAAATTTGCTGAGGTAGCTGGCGCAGCAGCCTCAACGAGTGATAAATTCATAATCGATCACCTAACAATAAACCTTCTCAGGTGAATGCTAAATATTCAAACTTTAAATTTAAAGCTAATCATTTACGCGCCAAAAAAGACTTGGGCGCTGCAGTACAGAATATGCTCTTAGCGGCTTACGCTCAAGGTTTAGGAACATGCTGGATGGGTGTTGCAGACACGCCGTATGAGGAACCCGTAAAGAAGCTTTTAGGCGTGCCAGAAAACTCAAGAGTTTTATGAAGATCAAAGATTTACGCTTAATGTGAGTAAATAGAGATGAATTTCACAAAAATCCTTTATATTGGTGATTTTACTATTAAACCATAATAATAGTTTGGTATGATGGTGTATTTGCCGTGAGCGTCCCATTAGAGAGAATAGATAAGTACACGTGGCGGATACCTAGGTATAAGCCTGGTATGCGCGTTCCTGGAGTCATATTTGCTGATGAAGAGTTGCTTGAGAAAATGAAAACTGATAGGACGCTAGAGCAATGCGCAAATGTTGCGTATCTACCAGGCATATATAAATACTCAATAACTTTACCAGACGGGCATGAAGGTTACGGTTTCCCAATAGGTGGCGTTGCGGCAACAGATTATGAGGAGGGCGTTGTTAGCCCTGGAGGGGTCGGCTACGATATCAACTGCGGCGTCAGGCTCTTAACAACAAACCTTTCAGAGAAGGATGTACGCCCTAAGCTAAATGAGCTAGCTACAGCAATTTTTCATAACGTTCCAAGCGGGCTTGGAAGCCACAGAAAAGACTTTTTAATATCGCCAAATGAACTCGACAGAATAACTAGAGAGGGCGTGCCTTATCTGATTGATAAGGGTTATGGTTGGCCAGAAGATGCTGAGCACTGTGAGGAAAATGGCAGAATGCCCGGAGCTAACCCGAATAAAGTTTCGAGTGTAGCTAAAAAGAGGGGTTTACCGGAGCTTGGGACATTAGGTTCCGGAAATCACTTCTTAGAGATTCAGAAGGTTGATAAAATATTTAATGAGAAAGTTGCAAAGGCTTTTGGAATAACTCATGAAGGGCAAGTTACTGTAATGATTCACTGTGGATCACGCGGATATGGGCATCAAATATGCTCAGATTATCTGCGCGTAATGGAGAGGGCTATACATAAATACCGTATTGAGTTACCAGATAGGGAGCTTGCATGCGCTCCTGGAACAAGCCCAGAAGCCCAAGATTATTATCAAGCATTAGCATGCGCAGTAAATTACGCGTTTGCGAATAGGCAGATGATTACGCATTGGGTTAGACAGAGCTTTGAACAGATATTTAAGATGCCTGCCGATAAAATTGGCTTAAACCTCGTCTATGATGTAGCCCATAACATTGCGAAAATTGAGGAGCACAATGTTGATGGAAAGACCGTGAAGGTTTGGGTTCACAGAAAGGGTGCAACCAGGGCTTTCCCACCTGGACATAAAGATATCCCAGCTGATTATCGTAGTCTAGGTCAACCAGTAATAATACCGGGTTCAATGGGTACAAGTTCATGGGTTCTCGTTGGCACGCCGAGAGCTATGGAAATAACATTTGGCTCAACTGCTCATGGAGCTGGCAGAATGCTTAGTCGGGCTGCTGCAACAAAGCGCTTCACTGGGAGCGAGATAAGAAGGAGCTTAGAGAGCCGTGGTATAGTTGTTAGGGCTGCGAGCATGTCTGTTCTAGCCGAGGAGGCTGATCCAGCATATAAGAATGTTGATAAGGTTGCTGAAGTCAGTAACGCCGTCGGCATAGCAACCTATGTGGCTAGGCTCGTTCCGATAGCAGTTATTAAGGGCTAAGGAAACCCTTCAAATTTTTCTCATTCTTGGATGAATTGCTGCTCGCTTCATCGAAAGGACTATGTAAAACCGCCCTAACTTTTTCAGTTATTTTTACGCCCAACCCGTAAACCTCTTTTGGCCAGCGGTCAACATTGGCTAATGCATTAAAGGGCGTTCTATACGTTTTGAGCAGACTTACAGCTTTTTCCCTCCCTATATTTGGTAGGCTTGAGAGAAAATATATTTGTGCATCAGCTAATGTCTCAATTTTTTTAGCTGGATGAATTGCAGGAGCTCTTTTTTCAGCGAACTGCTCCTGCTTCGCTGAAATATAGAGAAAATCTATTGTTTCTTTATAGCTTGTTGTATGAATCATGTTTATACCGTTCTTAGCGAGAGCAAATATTGCCCCCCAAACTGAGAACGGATTGATCTTGCTGAATCTATAAATTATTGGAAAGTAACCCTCAATTAGTATGAAAGGTTTTGGGTAAGCCTCCTTCAAGAGAAATAACTGCTCAAATAAATGTCGATGTGTAAGCGTGTAAACAAAATCTTGCACAGTCTTCCTCTCAAAAGCGCACTCATCAGAAATTACGTAGTCACCTTTGTCTAAAGCAACAATTTTAATCATCGCTCCGAGTTCCTTTAAGCCCTTAACAATCTTAGGTGCTGCACTAGCCTCCCTACTATCAACTATAATTACAGGCTGCTCCGAATCATCTTCCCTCCTAATGTAAGGTAAGAGGCTTTCAGATCCAGCCATATCTTCCTTCTCCAAGCACAATGCTTAAATTCCAAAAACTTTTTATCTAATCTTTCCTTAAATACCTTTAAACTTAAAATAAAATGATTTAACGTTTGTGCATTTAAATGTCTACGTCTATAACTGAGGATTTAAAGGCGATATACCGCGGAATGTGCCCAAATTGTGGAGGAGACATTAGCAGCCTAGAATTATTAAGTTCAGGAGTCTGTAGTAAATGTCTGCCAACACCAGTAGGGGATAAAGAGAAGGTTTACCTGGAGCTCATTAAAAGTGGGCGGATTGGTGAGTACGCAAAGGTCTTGGAAGTTGAGTTTGAGCTCAAAAGGTTTTCTGAATTCTTCAGCTCGCTTATTGGTTCTAGACCTTGGGCTCTTCAGGAAGTGTGGGCTAAACGTGTTTTAATGGGGAGGAGCTTCTTGATAGTCGCCCCAACCGGCATTGGTAAGACACTGTTTGGGTTAATTATGGCCCTTTATTTGGCTAGTAAAGGTAAGAAGAGCTATATTATTGTGCCAACTAGTCTCCTAGTTAAACACCTATTAGACAAAGTCTCGATGCTTTTGGAGAAAATTGATAATAAAGAAGAGTCCATTCCAACAGTTATAGGTTATTATTCCGCCATGCCAAAGAAAGAGTCGGAGGAAACCCTAAACCGCATAATAAACCAAAACTTTTCAGTACTAATTACAACCGACAGATTTCTCTATAATAGGTTCGATTTAATTAAAAATATCGAATTTGACTTTATATTTGTTGATGATGTAGACTCATTCCTAAGGTCACCAAAAAATATAGATAAAGTAGTCCTTTTAATGGGCTTTAGCCCCGAAGATATCGAAAGAGCCCTGAAAGAGGAGTTCGAGCCCAGTATTGAGAGAACAGCGGTATCCCTAGTGAAAACGAATCCTAATAGGGTGCTGGTTGTTTCTGGGGCAACTCTAAGGGGAAAGAGGACAAAGCGTATAAGGGTGTTTAAGAGACTCTTTGGGTTTGAACCAGGCTTCAGCCCGGAGTTCGTTAGGAACATCTCAAATCTCTTTATTAAACCAGAAGAGGACATAAAAAAGAAAGTAGTGGAGATAGTTGAAAGACATGGTCCAGGTTGCTTAATTTTTGTTCCACAGGTTAAGGGTGTAGAGTATGCTAAAGAAATTGCTGAATCATTAAAGATAGCTGGGATAAATGCCTTCGTTTATGAAAGAATGGATCCTAAGATGCTGGGAAAATTTGTGAGCGGTGAGTATGCTGTTTTAACTGGCGTCGCTAGCAACAGGAGCCCCCTAGCTAGGGGGCTTGATCTACCTGAGACTATTAGGTATGTTGTTTTTGCTGGGGTTCCACGGAGAGAAATAAGGGTTGGGTTAGATGAATGTAGTCCTCAGAAAATACTCACGTTACTTAGGGCTCTCTCTCCATTCTTTGAAGATAAATTTTCTAGAGAAGCCGCTCAAATAATTTCCGCCCTTTCTAAAGTTGTTCCAGTTAATAGAGAAGTCCTTGATAAAATAAGAGAAGCAGATGAGAAGAATATTGAGTTAGAGGGATTTGCAGGGCATGTTTTGAGGGTTGTAAGAGAAGCTAGAAAGCTTCTAGTTAAAATAATGGAAGATATCGACTTTAGGAAGGTTACTGAGAGATTAGATGTCGACGTAAAGATTGAAGGAAAAGAGTATGTCCTTGTAATACCTGACGCCGATGGATATGTGCAGGCTTCGGGCAGATCATCAAGATTTTACGCTATGGGCATAAGTCGAGGCCTATCGATAGTTATCGTTGATGATGAAAAGGCTTTTTACGGACTAAAGAAGAGACTTCAGATTGTAACTGATGAAGAGTTTGAGGAGTATACTATCGAGAGAGCCTTAGAAGAAATGAAGCAAGTTGATGGGGACAGAGAAATTATTAAAAGGATACGTGAAGGAAAATTTACTGTAGATGCCATCGATATTATTAGGTCGGCGCTTATAGTCGTTGAATCGCCTACTAAAGCTAGGGCAATAGCTTACTTCTTCGGTAAACCAGCGAGGAGAACTATAAATGACTTCACAGTTTATGAGGTTGCAAGCGGACAGCTAATCCTCAACGTTGTTGCATCCGGAGGGCATATTTTTGACTTAACAACAGAAGGCGGTTTCCACGGCGTTCTAAAAGATGAAGGAGAATATATTCCAGTTTATACAGACATAAGGAGATGTAGTAATTGTGGTGAGCAATTTACTGACCGAGAGGAGTGTCCGGTATGCGGTTCGAGAAATATACGTTCTAAAAGGGATGTCGTTGAATTGCTTAGGAAGTTATCTATGGAAGTGAATAAAGTGTTTATTGCCACTGACCCTGATGCTGAGGGAGAGAAGATTGGGTATGACATATATACAATTGTTAAGCCATATTGTAAGGATGTCGAGAGACTCGAATTTCATGAGGTAACACGCAAAGCTTTAAGAAAAGCCCTAGCTGAACCTAGAAGTATTAAGCTGCCGTATGTTCAAGCTCAAGTTGTGAGGAGAATTGAGGATAGATGGGTTGGCTTTGAACTCAGTAGAAGGCTTTGGGAAAAATTCAAAATAACAACCCTTTCAGCAGGCAGGGTTCAGACTCCGGTTTTAGGTTGGGTTATAAGGCGTGTTGAAGATTTGAAAAAGAAGATTCCTATAGCTGATATACAGCTGGAGAATGGTTTATTGGTTAGGCTCGTGAACCCGCCAAATGTTGATGATTTGAGAAGGAAGTTTAAGGATGGCGAGCTAACTGCCATAATTAAAAACATTACTTTTCGTGAGGAGAAGATTTATCCGCAGCCACCATATACAACTGACAGCATGCTTAGAGATGCAGCCCAAAAGCTAAACTTTACAGTTGGATACACGATGGAGCTCGCGCAGGCACTTTTTGAGTCCGGTCTCATAACATATCATAGAACTGATTCAACATCTGTCTCAACAGCTGGCATAGATGTTGCGCGCCGCTTCATAGAGGAAAATCATCCTGGACTATTTAAACCCAGGGAGTATAAAGCTGAGGGAGCACATGAATGCATAAGACCAACAAAGCCTTTAAGCGTTAAGCAACTGCGCTTTTATTTATCATCCGGCGTCATAAGGACACCGCAGAAGCTTAGTAGCGATCACCTAAAGCTTTATGATATGATATTTAGGAGGTTTATTGCCAGCCAGATGAGTGAGGCTAAAGTGCTCATCCAAGACTTTGATCTGAGCATTGATGGCGCAGAGACGAAACTGAGTAGAATAGTGAAATCTTTGGAACCAGGGTTCTTAACGGTTAATCCAATCCTTAAGATTGAAGATGAGATTAAGGAGGGTAAATATAGAGTTGTAAGTATGAGGGTTAGGCGCGAACCGACCGTTAGACCATACCGTGAGGGCGATTTAATAGCCTTAATGAAAGAGAAGGGTATAGGGAGACCTAGCACATACTCAAAGATAATTAGCATATTGCTGAAGAGGAGATACATTATTGAGAATAATAGGGCGATATTTAGCACAAGACTTGGAAAGGCTGTTTATGATTACTTATCAAGAAACTTTAGCTCATTAGTCTCAGAAGATCTTACAAGAAATCTTGAGGCAACAATAGATGCAATAGAGAATGGACAAGTATGGTATCAAAATGTTCTCAAGTCAATAGAAAATGAGATAAAAAATATAATGGAGAAAACAGTTGACTAAATACTTAAGCTGAGCTTCTCCCTTTCCGCTGACGGAATATGATTTGGAGGTAAAGGAGGTACCCTATTCACAAAATTAATGTTATACTCCTTCTCTAAAAATCTCTCAAATTCGTGGAAGACTACACTTCTAGTCTCATTAAGTTTTAAGCATGTTTGTTTTCCGAGGTAAGCTTCACTTAAATCGTATAGTGCCGTACTTTTAAGTAAGTGTGGATTTTCAGTAACGAATAGTATCAGGTTTTCTGGCAAGTGCTCGGGAGATATCCAAGCAGTGTAGGATACATTTACAATCTTATATGATAGGCCCTCACGTATCGGGCAATTATGGTTAGTGATCACGCTTCTAAACGTTCTCGGGTAAACCTTACGTGCCCAAAGAAAACTATGATATTCCCCATTAGCGTGTACAACATCTTCATAGTCAGAAACCCACCAACCCCTCAATTTACATGTACGCTTAAATTGATCAATTAATTCCCAAACACCAGGAAGTCTAACCATACCATTTTACTCCTTTAAGATAAAATAGATGAATCTTCTATACAAAAGATAGATATGTTCGCTTAAAAACTTTTGCTTAGTAAAAAATTAGATTTTTTTATCAACAAAAATGTATAAAATTCTAAGGAATCGGTAAAACAAAAATGGAGACAAATTTATAGAAATTTGTGAAAATAATATTAGTGGTTGCGTAGGCAAGTTTATTACTCACTTACTTCCACAATAATTTCTTAAAGGAGGAAAGGTCAATATCAGAATAGCTGTTATTGACCTTGATAAGTGTAAGCCTGCTCGATGCGATAGAGTATGCTATCGTTTCTGCCCTCAGGTTAGAAGTAGAGTAGAAGCTATAAGGTTTGAGAATAACAAGCCAATCATATCAGAAGTCCTTTGTACGGGCTGCGGTATATGCGTTAAAAAATGTCCCTTTAAGGCAATATCAGTAGTTAATGTTCCTGAAGAACTTAAAGGTGAATGTGTCCACCGCTTTGGGCCAAACGCATTTAAACTATTCCGCCTCCCAGTCCCCTCTCCGGGTATTGTGTTAGGGCTTATTGGGGAGAATGGAATCGGGAAATCGACAGCCCTAAAAATCCTTTCTGGCGAAATTAAACCAAACTTGGAGAGATATAGTAATCCGCCAGAATGGCCTGAGATAATACAGTATTTTAGGGGCTCAACGCTTCAAACATACTTCCAAAAGCTAAGTAATAAGGAGCTTAAGGTTGTTCACAAGCCGCAGTATGTTGATAAAATACCACATGTCGTTAAAGGTAAAGTTGGCGAATTATTGGAGCGCATTGATGAAAGGGGTGAATTGAATAAAATTTCTGATAAGCTTAATCTTAAAGTTGTTTGGGATAGAAGCTTAGATATTTTGAGCGGCGGGGAATTACAGAGGGTTGCTATAGCCGCAGCAGTATGCCGTGAAGCTGACGTATACTTATTTGATGAACCCTCAAGCTATTTAGATGTTAAGCAGAGACTTGAAGCCGCTAAGGTTATTAGGAGCCTAAAGGAGGAGAATAAAATTATTGTTGTTGCTGAGCATGACTTAGCCGTATTAGATTATCTTTCAGATCAGGTATGCATCTTCTACGGTAAACCTGGAGTTTATGGAATAGTCTCTCATGTTCATGGGGTTAGAACTGGAATAAACATTTATCTCGACGGATTTATCCCGGATGAGAATATGCGCTTTAGGAAGGAGCCGATTATATTTCATGTTAAACCCCCATTAACTGGCTCATCAACTAGTATGCCGATCTTAAGCTGGGGTGAAATGAGCAAGACATACAAGGGTTTCACGCTTAAAATTAGGGCTGGCAGTGCTAAGGCTGGTGAAGTTATAGGTATACTTGGACCGAACGGTATAGGTAAGACAACGTTTATTAAAATCTTAGCTGGGATAGAGAAGCCTGATGAAGGCTCATCACCAACAGAAAATGTCCTTAAAGTTAGCTATAAGCCTCAGTACATATCAACAGATTATGATGGAACAGTCGAGGATTTGCTGAAGGCGGTAGCTAAGGAGCGGTTTACGTCCAGCTGGTATCAAACTGAGATAATTAACCCGTTTAATCTAAGTTCCATCTTTGACAGAACTGTTAAGGAGTTAAGTGGTGGTGAGCTCCAGAAGGTTGCTATTGCCGCCTGCTTATCCCGTGATGCGGACTTATATCTTTTGGATGAACCAAGCGCATATTTAGATGTTGAAGAGAGACTAGCTATGGCTAAAATTATACGTAGGGTTGTTGAGGACAAGAATGTAATGGCATTCGTTGTTGAACATGATATTGTTGCGATGGATTTCATAGCGGATAGACTAATAATATTTACTGGCGAACCTGGGGTTCAGGGGATCGCAAATTCACCGACAAGCCTATTAGATGGAATGAACATGTTCCTGAAGGAGATGAATATAACATTTAGAAGGGATCCGGATACTAAGAGACCTAGGGTGAATAAAGAGGGCTCTAGGCTTGACAAGTATCAGAAGAAAATTGGGCAATATTACTATGTGAAGTAGCAGGATTAAAAGATTTTCCCTTCCAGGTGGTTATTTAGTGCCTATTTATCTTTTAGCGTACTTCCGTATAAAGTCCACTCTATAAAGTGTTTCCAAAAGAATAAATCCCAAAACGTTAATCGATATTAGCGAGCCAATGAAGACTCCGAGTAGACTAATTTCTATCTGTATTCCAAAGATTAAACATAGGTAACTTCCCACAACAATTGTTACAACAATTGTCTCAGCTAAGCAGCTTAAGAATCTGCGACTAGCGTTTTTTCCATCAATGAACCAAGCTAGCATGCACGCTACAAAGTTTGCTACTCCACCTCCAACAACATCGACGATACCATAGCCACCAAAAAAGTTTGCAACAGAGCAACCTAAGCCTAAACCTAGAGCCGCTGGAGGGCCAAAAATTATAGATAGTGGAAGCAACGCGTCTGCAACCCTTACTTGGAATCTTGGATCGAAGCTTATAGGTGCCAAGAGTGTGACGCCGATAGCATATGCGGCTGCAAAAAATGCCGCTAACGCTATCTCAGCGCTACTAAATTTCAATACTTCACCTCCTACACTGGGGTTTATATGCGGAACGGGTAGAGGCGGCCTACTTGCCCACCATTGATGGTTAGGAAATATTTTTCAAATTAATAAAGATTTTGAGGGACAGCTAATGGGGCAAAAATTATTTATTTGTTAGTAACTCTCCTATCTATTAGGATAGAAAATTTGGGAGAGTGCGTTTTAGATGGTTGCTGCGGAGGAGAGGAAGGAACCATATCGTTCTCATAAGATTGTTATTAGGGGTGTAGTTGAGGGGTACGATGTTGCTTCACTCGAAGACTTAAAGAAGATTGAGGGGCAGATTGAGAGTCTACAAAATGAGATAACCACACTTAAAGGGCAAATAATTGAGCTGCAAAAAGCGCTGAACGCTACAAACATGAGATTGGAGAGACTGGAGAACTTTCTGAGATCATTTAAGTGATTAACCAAAAATTGAACATCACCTATTCATGTTCTGCAGTTTAACCCTTAAAATGCGCTGGCTTAATTAGTTAAATACTGAATCTCTGCCGCCATATAATGTGACACCACATTGGATGATGTTGGAAGGGAATGTTGATGAGCTTAAAAATGAGCAGAACAATGTTTGCTGTGGTTTTAATAGCGACCTTCACGGTTGGAGCGTTACTCTCATATTTGTGGGTTGTAGGCTACTATGCGTCATTAGAACTCAAATCACCCGAGAAGCCAGCAATATCTATAGAGGATTTTATTGTTTCACCTGAGGACCCAACATTTTTTAATATCAGAATCCTTAATCCCTCATTCTCTCCAAATAAAGTGGAGGTCATGGGCATCAGCATCTTAACCGAAGACCGCCTTATTCATGAAGTTACAACAACCAGCCCAGAGATACCAAGCGAGGGCTACGTCTTAGAGGTTGGCGCTTCTGAGACCTTTAAATGCTCTTGGAACTGGGCGAAATACACGGGACAATCCATCACCGTAATTGTTCTCGTTAAGAATGGGAGTGGAGGAACACTTAGCGTAATGCTTCCGCTGGTTGAGATAAAAATCATCAGCTTAAAATTCGATCCTGAAAATGGACGCCACTTTAATGTAACTCTAGAAAATTCTGACAAATCAGCCGCAGGAGTCGATTTAGTGAACATTAAAGTTATCGTTGATAACTTATCCAATAACGTTGAAACTAGTCCCAAATTACCAGCTAGGCTTGAACCCGCCAACTCAATCAGTTTTCTATGCGAGTGGAGCTGGGTGGATCATCAAAATAAGACTATTAAGATAGTTGCAGAAACATCCCAAGGCTT
>Ga0105154_1000640_pt1 | contig 14644 bp, 17 predicted proteins | sample SSWtaG_FD_89672 | JGI IMG/M metagenome (GOLD analysis project Ga0105154, IMG submission 89672) | Hot spring microbial communities from Sandy's Spring West, USA to study Microbial Dark Matter (Phase II) - SSWsed_matched | ecosystem: Environmental > Aquatic > Thermal springs > Hot (42-90C) >... | reverse complement strand
GAAAGGTTTGAGACCTATGTGATAGAAGGAGAAAAAGGAAAGGTTATTCTTAACGGACCGGCAGCAAGGCTTGGCGAAGTTGGAGATAAGCTTATCATCGTCGCCTTTGCCTGGATAAACGACGAAGAAATCCCTCATTTTAGAACGAGATTAATCTACCTTGACGAAAAAAACGAAATCTCAGCAAGTAAAGTAAAATAAAACCCTTTCATGGATAAACCTCTGAAGATATTTCCCGTAAGCTTAGGCTGCCCAAAAAACAGGGTAGATTTTGAAAAGACCTTAGCCTTATTAAAAAACAAAGGATATGAGATAACCCTTGACCCAAGCTTAGCTGATGTTCTTTGGATAAACACTTGCGCCTTTATTAAGCCTGCAGTAGAAGAAGCAATCGACACCATCCTTGAGCTTTCCGGTTATAAGAAAGAGGGGTCAAAGCTTGTTGTGTCAGGTTGTTTGACTGCTCGGTATGGTAAGGAAAAACTTAAGGAGCTACTGCCAGAAGTTGACGAGTTTTTAGGGATCGAACCTTACTCAGAGCTTGAAAGGTTTGAACCTAAGGAGCGGGTCTTTACCGAAAACCCCTTTTACGCCTACTTGAAGATATCTGAAGGATGCGCCCATAGATGTAGCTACTGCACCATACCCAAAATTCGTGGACGCTTCCGAAGCAAACCCCTCCCCCAGCTTGTCGAAGAGGCAACCTATCTCCTAAAGCTTGGAGTAAAGGAACTTATCCTTGTCGGGCAAGATACTACCCTTTATGGGAAAGATATAGGGGAAAAGGATGGGCTCTTGAAGCTTCTTATTTCCCTGTCGAAGCTACCTTTCGAATTTCGCATAAGGGTCCTCTATCTTCATCCTCAGCATGTGGACGAAAACCTTCTTCTTAACATACTCTCCATCCCGAAAGTTCTTCCCTACTTTGACCTTCCCATCCAGCACGCCCATCCTAAGATTTTAAAGAGAATGAATAGAAATTATTCTCACGAAAAAATTTTAAACCTTATCTCATCTGTAAGGAAAGCAAATCCCAGGGCAACCTTTAGGAGCACGGTCATAGTTGGTTTCCCAGGGGAAGGCGAGGAGGAGTTTAACTTTCTTCTTGAATTTTTAAAGGAAGCAGAGTTTGATTATCTTGGAGCCTTTCCTTTTTATCCAGAAGAGGCAACGCCAGCAGAAAAGTTAAAACCAAGGGTCCAAGCAAAGGAAAGAAGGCGAAGACGAAAAGAGGTTTTGATGCTTCAGCAGGCTATCACAAAGAAGAGGCTTGAGGAGCGCGTTGGATCCTTAGACGAGGTTCTCATCCTTGAAGAGGAAAGCCCAAATAGGTTTAGAGGATTAGCAAGCTTTCAAGCACCGGAGATAGACGGTTTAACTTTAGTAAAAGTAAAGAGTACTCAAAAAGCAACTGAAACGCTTTTACCTGGAGATTTGGTAAAGGTAAGAATTACAAAGGCTAAGGTTTATGACGTTGAAGCAATGCCGCTTTTTGCCACCCAGGATGAGGCGATGGCTCTCGAATAAGGGATGAGAGATAAAAACAGTGGTAAAGAGAGAAGAAAAATTAAGAATGCCGAGGGCGGGAGTCGAACCCGCACGGGCCGAAGCCCACTAGCCCCTCAAGCCAGCGCGTCTTCCAGTTCCGCCACCTCGGCTTGTTTTTTTAATATAAACCAATTTTTAATTCCTGTCAACGGTTAAGGAGAGGGTGTTCGAAAATTGCCACTTTGGAGTTTGTGTGATAAATAAAGTTCTTTCTAAAATGGGGAAGCTTCCTCTGAAAAAGCTTTATGCCCTAACCAGCCCCATCCCTGAAATGATACCCCTAAAAACCAAAAGGATGAGCATTAAACTTCTTTTGAATAAGCTATACAAGGGAAATTGGGTGAGGTAAGGGGAAGGTTAGGTATATAGTTGAGCAGTTTTTGAGCAGTTCTTTGGTTGCGTAAAGCAAAAGGTTGGTTCAAGCTTTAACTTTTTGAGAGAAGACTTGGCAAGAAAGGGAACTATTGCCTGTGCTATTCTTTAGAACTTCTGGCTGCTTGTAATACATTTGTTTTTGCTTGTCTTATCCACTGAGTTAGACTTTAGAACTATTTTCAAGGTATTTGGTAAATTTTTCGCACAGCCTTTACAATATCTTGACAAAATAGTTAGTATATAATAATTTTAATCTGAAAAAATCTAAATCAGGAGGTGTTTCATGGATAAAAGAATATTAGGTGTTACACTGGGTGTAGCCGGGATTTTTCTATGGTTTATGCCCTTTTTCTCATGGAAAGTTGAATTTATGGGTGTTAGCAGCACTTCTTTTTTATCAGGACATATATCAGGACAACATATAGGCGGTATATCTTATTTGTTATTGTTTTCCATGTTTACCTATTCTGCTTTCTCGTGGCTGAAACTTCATCAACTACGAATTATCGCCGGAGCTTTATTCTTATTAATTTGTATATTATTTCTCGCACAGATAGGTCTTAATATTGAATGGTAATTAATAGGTCTTAATATTGGATGGGGATTAATAGGTTTAACTATAATATCATCTTTAAGTCTTATTTTAGCAATAAAAGACCACATGTCTTATAAAAAAGATGAAAAATAAAATGTTTAACAGCACAGAAGAAAAAATAATTAGTTTATGTAATGAATATTTAAAGTTTTTAGAAATTCAAAGAAATTCTTTTCTCATTCCTAATAATAAAGCAAGCATTGTTTACATTCCAGAAAATGCTATATTAACTATCATAGAAAAAATTAAAAATGAAGGATACAGAAATTTTGACCTTTTAGAAATTTTGAAAAAAAAATTCGGAAGAACTATGCTCAAAGATCCGAGAATTAATTGATCAAGTTGAGACTGTATCAGATGTAAAAATTGGTTTTGCCTTTCCTGTTTTTCTTTACAAGAATAAAAAATATTTTGTAGCCGTTGCAAGATATGAATTGTCATTTGAAAATGTAAAAACTTCTTGTAAATCCAAATGAGATAAATAACGAACTTCTAGAAAAAATTTTCAATAAAAAATAGAAGTTTCAAGAAAAAACGATTCAGAAGAAATTTCCATAATTGATATAATCGAAATGATCACATCATTATTAGATATAATAAATATAGCCTTACCTCCGATTATATCAACTCCAGTAGCTTGTTTCACTTTTTCAAGCTCATTAAAAAGACTTCTAAAAAAAAATAAGAAAAGAAACTCCCCCTGAACCTGAAATAGAGTCGAAAACAGATTATGAGGAGGCTTACGGAATAATTTTTCTTTACAATGAAAAAAATTACTACGAAAAAATAAAAAAAGATCTTGAGAAAATTAAAGATCTAACTTCTAAATGTAAAAAATCCAAAGAGAAGATATTAAAACTTTTTGACTATAGAAATAACGTGTCTCCATATATCTATTTAGAGGATTATAGATATTCTTTAATTAATTTTGAGCTAACAGAAAGTCAAAAAAAAGCATACGTAGAGATTCTTTCAAGGGATTTTTGTCTTATTCAGGGACCACCTGGGACGGGAAAGACTCAGCTAATTGCCACATTATGTGCAGACATGATACTTAAAGGAAATAAAAAAGTTGTAATTACAAGTACGAATAATAAAGCAGTTGATAATGTATACCATAAACTTAGCAAATTTGATGAGGAAAATAATAGGAATTTAAAAACTGGCAAATTGCTTAAAGGTTATATAAGATTAGGAAGTAAGAAATATATAGATAATTTCACAGAAGAAATAATAAATTTCAATGAAGAGGTAGGAAAATATGACATCAATACTATTGAAAATAATATAAAAGAACTTGAGGAAGAAATTACCATTCTCCAAAATTTTTTAAAAACATTTAAGGAATTAAGAAAATTTGATGAAAAATTGCCAGATATATCAGATTGTGTAGAATTTTTTACAGACAATGAAGCTTTAAGCTCTTTCAATAAAGAGACACTTAATGTTTTATATTCCCTAATTGATAAGTTAGATAGATTTTGGATAAAGATAATACCTTTTGCCCAATGGGTTATCATTAGAAAAATACATAAATTTTGCATTAAACAAGGTGTAAAACTTCCTTTCCTTCAAAATATTGATAATATAAATTACAGGGATATTTATATAAAAGAAACGGAAACTCTTAAGAAACTTAGAAAAGTTGTTGATTACAATGAAATAGCAATTCAAAAAGAAAAATTAAAACATAACTTGAAGAATTTGTAGAAAAGGTTCAGCTAATTACAAATTCAAATGAAGATGTTGATAAATTATATGATACTGCAAGAACTTTTTACTATTTGAGAAAGAGAGAACTTAATTACTGGAAATTAGCAAAAGATAAAGGATGGAAAACTAAAGTTTATGATAAAAAAGAAGATATTAGTAAAGGAAACTTATGGGGATTAGAGGATGTTATTTTCAAATATGCACCTGTTGTTATTACAACATCCTTATCTTCCTCTGTGGTATGCAAACCAGAACCAGATATTATTGACTATGTCATTGTTGATGAAGCATCCCAAACTTTATTTTGTTATACTTTCCCATTATATTTCAGAGCGAAACATTTCTCTGCTATTGGAGACCCAAACCAGCTTGGTCCAGTTTTACCGAAATTAAAATTAAATGATGATTCAGAAAATTCTCTCATTCCAGAATATTTAAGTAGCGAAAAAAGTGTCTTTGAAGCATTAGATGGAATATTAGAGAAGAACAAATTAACTTTGAGGGAACATTACAGATGTAAAAAGCCCATAATTGAATTTTGCGATAAACTAATAGGTTATGGATTGGAAATAAAAACTGATGATAAAATTATTGAAGAACTTACATCAATAGATAAATGTTTCACAAAAAATATTGCCTTTATTCATGTTGAGGGAAAAACTCAAGGAAATGAAAGTAAGTGGAACCAAGAGGAAATTAATTTTATAGTTAATTTTGTAAAAAAATTAAGTCATTATATAGAGTTAAAAAGAATAGGAGTAATTGCCCCGTATAGAGCTCAAATTGATAGATTAAAAAAGGAACTTTCATATAATGATTTAACAATTGGAACAGTTCATACCTATCAAGGAGATGAAAGAGATATTATAATTTTTAGCTGCGTTTGTTCTCGCCCTGATGAATTTATAAATAGTCCTTTACTGCGCGATAAAAAATTAATAAATGTTGCAGTTTCAAGAGCTAAAAAGCATCTTATTGTTGTGGGTAACAAAAATGCAATAGAAAGATTAGACGATACAATTCAACATCCAGTAAAAGAACTTTATAATTATATTTCAAAAGTAGGAATTCTAACCTGTGCAGACTGACAAAGTAAGGATTTATTAGACCTTAGGCTGTTCGAAAAATCTTGCAAACATACCTTGCCACCTTAAGGTTGCATCAAGGACCTCTGAGGCCCTCCGCTTCCCTTCGGGCGACATAAAAGGGGAGATCTTTGCTTTGTTCAGAATTGGAGAGGGAAAAAGGATTTTTTTGAACAGCCTCATTAGACCTTGACAAACCATGAGGTTTATTATAAATATATTACTATGCAGGTTCACTTTTCCGAAGAACGCCTAAAAGATATAATCCTCTCTCTGCTTCCTGATGTTCTAACCACCTATTTTCAAGAAAAGGAAAAGGAACTATATGCCATTCCCTTACTTGAAAGGTTAATACGTTTGGAAGAGGAATTAAAAGCCTTAAGGTTGCTTGAAGCAGAAAGACATCAAGCTCTCTCAAGAGAGATGGACAAACGACTTGAAGCTTTACTGAGGGAGATGGACAAACGCTTTGAAGCTCAGCAAAGGGAGATTAACGATTTAAAAATGCTTCTACAAGAAAGGTATGAAGCCCTGCTAAGGGAGATGGATAAACGCTTTGAAGCTCAGCAAAGAGAAATGATTGCAAGGTTTGAAGCTCAGCAAAAAGAAATGATTGCAAGGTTTGAAGCTCAGCAAAAAGAAATGAACGCAAGGTTTGAAGCTCAACAGAAAGAAATGAACGCAAGGTTTGAAGCCCTGTTAAGAGAAATGAGCGCGAGGTTTGAAGCCCTTGAGAAACGCTTAAACTTTATGCAATGGTTAATAGCCATTGGTTTTTCCTTTCTAACCCTTATTATCACACTGATAAATTTTCTTAAGTAATAAAAAATCTTAAATCTATATAGTTCCCACTTTTTTGGAATTAAGGTTCTTCAAAAATATTTGCAAGCTTACCTTGCCGTCTAAAGGTAGCCTAAATGACAAAAGGATTCCTGAGATCCTCCTCTTCGCTTAGAATGTTTTTATAAGTAATGTTTTTATAAGTCTTTTCTACTACCCGTGTGAGCTTCTTAATATTACATTTTTGGTACTCAGTGAAAACAAGGGATGCGCCTATACTTGGCATAACTGGATGAGACTTTTTGAAACAGCGCCAAGGTTATATAAAATTTACACGTTATTTTCTCTTCGGATTTAGAATATCTTGTAGGGCTTCAGAAAGTAAGGTTAAAGCTAAGACAGTCAACAGAATGGCTACGCCCGGAAATAGAGATAGCCACCAAGCAACCTCCAAGGTTTCTTTGCCTTCGATTAGCATGTTACCCCAGGATGGTGTTGGGGGCTGAACTCCTATCCCAAGGAAAGATAAGGCAGACTCAATCAAAATTGCGTGTCCCATCCCAAGGGAAGCAGAAACAAGGATCGGGGCAATGGCATTAGGAAGGAGATGCCTGACGATAATCCTTGCTGAGCTTGCTCCGTAAAGCCTTGCAGAAAGCACAAATTCTCGCTCTTTAAGGGACAATATTTCTGCTCGAACAAGTCTTGCCACCCCCATCCAGCTCGTAAGCCCGATGACGATCATAATGTTCGTTAGCGATGGTTCAAGATAGGCTATTACCGCAAGGATAAGAAAAATGGTTGGGAAGCAAAGAAACATATCGATTAGTCGGCAGATTATTTGGTCTACAAGGCCTCCATAATATCCCGCAATAGCACCAAGACTTACACCTATGAACAAAGATAAACCAACGGCGACAAAGCTTACCTGTAAGGAAATTCTTGCCCCATAAAGGATGCGAGCCAAAACATCCCTTCCAAGAAGGTCTGTGCCCAGGGGATGCTCAAGGCTTGGAGGAAGAAGTATCTTTTGGACATCGACCTCAAAGGGACTTATGGGATAAAGATAGGGTCCAAAAAGGGCAGAAAGTAAAAGGATTGTTAAAAAAAGCAGGGAAAAAAGGCCTGTTCGGTGGGACAGCAAGGCTTTTAGCATGCCTCTTCCTATGTTTTTCCGCCTGTTCTTATGCGTGGGTCAGCAAGGGCATAGCCGATGTCTGCTAAAAAGTTGCCAAGAAGTGTTAGGACCGAAACTAAGACAAGATTAGCAAGGATGACCGGGTAATCCCTTGATAGAACTGCTTGCCACATAAGCTGCCCAACGCCTGGGATGCCGAAGATGGATTCAAAGATGACGCTCCCCCCAATCAATCCAGGCAAGGATAGGCCAAGGATTGTAATCAATGGGAGCAGAGCATTCCTTAAGGCATGACGATAAAGGACCTTTCTCTCCGGTAAGCCTTTTGCTCTGGCAAAGAGGATAAAATCGCTCTGTAAAACCTCAACCATAGAGTTTCTCACATACCGAGCAATGCCAGCAACACCCCCAAAGGTTGCCACAAGAAGAGGCATGATAAGATGTTTCGTCCAGTCTAAAACCTTCTCAAAAAAACTCATCTCCTCATAGCCAACGCCACTATGCAAACCTGAAATGGGTAAAAGCCCAAGCTTTACCCCAAAAAGCATCATAAGAAGGAGGGCAAACCAAAAGCTTGGCATGGAATAACCAAGGAGCGTAAAGATAGTTATCAATCTATCCCTAAGGGTGCCTGCATGGACCGCTGAGTATACACCGATGGGAATGCCTATAAGCAGGATTATGATAAGGGCTAAACTGTTTATGAGGATGGTAACAGGTAGCCGTTCTTTAATCTTATCCCAGACGGGACGCTGGTCTAAGGAAAAGGATTGACCAAAGTCTAAGGTAATAACCCCTTTAAGCCATTTTAGGTATCTTTCATGCAAGGGCTTGTCGAGACCATACATCTTGATCAATCTTTCTCGAAATTCAGGAGTTATCTTGGGATTAAACTCGGTCATGGGGCTTAATGGGTCGCCCGGTGCAAGATGAATTAGCCCAAAACTAATTGTGAGAACCCCCCACAGAGTTAGTAGCATTATCGCCAAACGCTTGATTAAAAATCTAAACATAGTCTAAGACCTTTTTCTTTCCGCCTGCGAAGGTTTAAGATAGAGGGGTAAGACTTCATCTCCAGATAAGACCTCAGCCTCACCTTGAGAAAGCTTTAGCATCGCAAGCCCTCCCAAGAGAGAGGCTGAAAGATGAACGGGATAGGACGGAAAAACCACCCTTTCAGATAGCTTCTCGCAAAGATAGTCTTTCCACTTCTCCAAGGTTTCGCTCACGACAAGCGTCCTCTCTTTGATCAGGCTTTCAAGCTCCTCGAGGCGTAAAAGACAAGGCTTAAGAAGAGTTTCAAGCCTTCCGTTTTCCCATCTATACATACCAGCAAAGACCTCTCCAGTGTAGGCATCAACAAGGGAAAGGATAGGAAGATCCGGGCATCCATAACCAAAGCTTAAAACCTCAAGGCTCGATACGGGAATAACCGGTTTTTCATATACCAAAGTTAGGGCTTTCACCAAACTTACCCCTACCCTAAGACCAGTAAAACTTCCGGGTCCTATGTCAACAACAAAGTAATCTGTTTCGTCCAAGGAAAAAGGGAAGGGAAGAGATCCTTCGCTACGCTCAGGATGACAAAAAGGAGGCTCAGGATGACAAAAGGGGGGCTCGGAATGAGAGAAAGAGAGGTCCTTCGGCCTTACGGCCTCAGGACGACAGGAAAAGAAAGGCCTCAGGGCGACCCCTTGTGTGTCATCCTGAGGGGCATAAGCCCCGAAGGATCTAAAGAGGTCCTTCGGCCTTGCGGCCGAAGGATGAGAGAAGAGGGGATTTGACTGGCAAATCGAGGACTTTGGTTGCAAAACAAAAGGTAAAAACCGAAAGAGATGGCTTGAGTAAGATCTATCTGAGGAAAATTTTATTTCCCAAATCTTCTTTTTAGAAAAAAGGGCTATTCCGCCAAAGGTGCCTGAAGTTTCAATGCATACTAATCGAGCTTCCATCCAGAAAGCAACCGCATGATGTCGTTGTAGAAGACGATAACGCTTAGAAGGATAATCAAGGCTAACCCTATTTTAAAGATAAGCTCTTGAGCCCTTAAAGATAGGGGTTCCCCTCTAACAGCTTCGATGGCAAAGATCACTAAGTGTCCACCATCAAGCATGGGGATGGGGAAAAGGTTTATTATACCAAGGTTTATAGAAAGCAAAGCCATAAGGGCAATAAGGGGAAATAAACCATCCTTAGCCGTATCTCCGGCAATCTTTCCTATGGTCAAAGGACCACCCAAAGTGGACAAAGGTAGCTCTCCCGTCAAAAGCTTAACTATAGCTATAAAGGTTATCGAAGTTACCTCATAAAATTTTTCACAGGCAGCAACGAAAGCCGAAAATGGGTTGTATTTCTTTTTTATCACTTCACCGCTTGGAGCAACACCAAGAACGGGAACTTTGGTCTTTTTTCCAAAGATGTTTGTACCCTCCTGATAGGCAGGCTTGACCCTTATGGTGAAGACCTCTGTCCCCCTTTTGACCTTGAGCTCAATCTCAGTTAAGTCTTCCTTTGACCGTAAGTAGAAAAAGAGCCTTTCAAAGGATTCAATTTTTTTACCGTCGATGGCTAAAATTTCATCCCCAGGCTTCAACCCGACAGCTTCAGCAGGAGAACCTGAAATAACTTTTCCCACCACTGGCTTTAAGTAAACGGGACTTGAAAGGCTAAAGTAAAGCCAGAAGGCAAGAAGTGCAAAAAGAAAGTTAAACCCTGGTCCAGCAAAGGCAATAAGCGCCTTTTGCCAGGGTTTCTTAAAGGCAAAGGCCTTTTCTTTATCTACCACCAAAGGTAAAATTTCAGGATGCTCTCCGTAGAGTTTAACATAACCCCCAAGCGGAATGGCTGAAATCCTGTATTCTGTCTCCCCCTTTATATAACCAAATACCTTTGGACCAAAACCAAGAGAAAACACCTCAACCCTAACTCCAAGGAGCCTTGCTACTAAAAAATGTCCAAGCTCATGAACGAAGATTAAAATCCCAACAACGACAATAAAAGCAAGGACAGTGATCATAGCCTTTTAATCATCTCCTCGGTAAAGTTTTTTACCTCCTCGTGGAAGACCAAAATTTCATCCACAGTAGAAGGCTTATACTTTATGGTAAACTCATTGAGAGTTTTTTCAAGCACCCTGGGAATGTCGGTAAACTTTATCCTACCTTCAAGAAAAGCTGGCACAGCTACCTCATCGCTTGCTTCTAAGATAAGGGGGTAAGGATGTCCAAGCTTTAAAGCAGAATAGGCAAGGGTAAGACAGGGAAACTTTTGAAAATCGGGCGGAAAAAGATTAAGGGTAAGGCTTGGGCTGAAAGATAGGTCTGCTACATCAAAGTTTGGTCTTTCAGGATAAAAAAGGGCATAGAGGATGGGAAGCCTCATGTCAGGTTTACTTAGATGGGCAAAGAAAGTGCCATCAATAAGCTCAACCAAAGCATGGATTGTGCTTTGAGGATGAATTAAGACCTCAATCTTCTCAGGAGGAAGATTAAAAAGCACTGAAGCTTCAATGACCTCAAAACCCTTATTCATAAGGGTTGCAGAATCGACAGTGATCTTCTCCCCCATCCTCCAGGTTGGATGTTTTAGAGCAAGCTCAGGAGTAACCTTTTCTAAATCTCTTAAATCCCAATCAAGAAAGGGTCCTCCCGAAGCGGTAAGATAAACCTTGCGCAAAGAGTAACTCTTCACCTTTTGTAAGAGCTGAAAAAGGGCTGAATGTTCGCTATCAACAGGAATAATTTCCCCTCCTGAACTTTGAGCAGTGGACAAGAGGAGAAAACCACCCCCAATTATAGATTCCTTATTTGCCAGGGCAACCCTTTTTCCATTCTTTAAAGCATAGTAAGCAGGAATAAGACCTTTAATGCCTGAGATGGCAATTACAGCTACATCGGCAGAAGGCTCGCTTGCCATTCTCGCTAAACCTTCATCCCCAACGAAAAACTCAGGCTTATAGCTAAGTCTCTTCGCTAAGTAGCTAACAGATTCCTCATCAGGAAGGGCTATAAGAGGGGGCCGAAATTTTTCGGCAATATCAAGAAGGTTATCAAGCCTTAATTTTCCTGAGATTCCAAGAAGGGTAAACCTATCTCTAAAACGGGAGATAATGTCTAAGGTTTGCTGACCGATTGAGCCGGTTGCACCAAATAGTAGAACCTTTTTCACAGCTATTTTTTTTCTTGAGCTGGAGGTTGCTGAGGAATAAGAGGCTGGGGCTGAGGTATAGGCACTTGGGATGGGGTTGGGACCTTTTGCTCAACCTTAACCTCAGGTAGGGCAGGTCTATGCTTTAGCGAAATATACTTAGTTAGGATTAAAGAATTAAGAAAGAAAAGAACCACAAGCGCCATGGTAACCTTGTTTAGAAAGTTTGTAGGACCTGCACCTCCAAAGATGGCTTCCGCTCCTCTAAAAACTGCCCCATATTCCGAACCTTTGGTCACGTTGATAAGGACGATCAAAACTATAAGGATGGCTAAAATAACCTGAAAGACTAAAAGCAATGTTTCCATGGATCCTTCTCCTTCCTGCTAAATTTTATCGCATAGGAAAAAGCTCTGCCCCAGGAAGGGGTGCTACAGGTTCTGTAAGCTTCATTTCTCCATTCATTATCCACTCTTTTAAAATCTCCGCAACCTGCCGCGATTTAATCAGGCTTGTTATGGGCACAGTGGGAACTTCCTTTCCTAAGATGTTGATCTTTCCGCTCTTTAACTCCGCATAGCTGACGAAACCGTAGTTTCTTTTTACCCCGTTTGGATAGTCATAAGAATAGTCTACCACTTGAGCAAAAATATCCTCATCTCCAAGTCCAGCCCATTCTGCAACCTGTTCGTTTAGGATAGGAATAGGGATGCCAAGCCCAACCGCCAATGAACAACCATACCCAAGATGTGAAGTGCCGATGAGCCATTCCGGCTTCATTTCCTTTAAGTTGCCAACAACCATTAGGGTTGCAGCAGGTTGCATGGGTACTCCCTTTTCCGTTCGTTTAACCTCCATACGATGTTGGGTCCCAGCCCATACAACATAGCCCTTTGCTCCGCCAAGAAAGATACGCGTTCCAATACCGATTGTTTTAAGGTAAGGGTCCTTTAAGAGAGGGGAAAGGCATCCAGCAGTTGCATAGTTTGCGTTTCCAAGGTGAGGCTTAAGAATACCCATATAGGTATAAAGGATTTTATCCCCAAGGTTTATAGCCACATTGTAGTTTTGATAGGCATTCCTTGGGTTGCAAAGGACTGCATTCACCATATCATGTATAGTTATTTCCATCTCTAAGCTTTTCCGAGGATAGCAGTGGGTCCCGTAGGCTGTTGCTCGAAGCAGAACCTTTTTACCAGCCACAAGATCATGGATAACATGCCCTCCGCCATACAAGAATTGACCAGGAAAAACCTTGTTCAAAGGGTCATCCTCCCGCGGTTCGGTGGCACCAATGTATATATCTACAGCAGCAAGACCAGCATAGGCTGGGACATCGTTTAACCAAACACGATGAGCCTTAATGGTTGGCACAGTATGCCCAAAGTTGATAAAAGCACCGGATGAACACATGGGAGAAAAAGTGCCAGTTGTCACAACATCAACCTCTTTAGCAGCCTGAACTGGACCAACCTCCTTTACAAGCTTAGAAAACTCCTCAGCAGTAAGGACAACCACCTCTCCTTTTTCGATCTTTTTATTTATCTCCTCAACGGTTCTTCTCACTTTATATTCTTGAGCCATGTTCCCCCTCCCCCGCTAAACTATTCTATAAAAGACACAACTTTATGGCCCTCAGCCTCAAGCTCAAGGGCAATCCTTTCAAGATTTGTCTTTTCAACCCTGATAAAGTAGATTTTTTCACCCTCTGCAGTTATATCCATTCCGATAGAGATTATTTTAGCTCCTGCTCTTTTGATTACCTCAAGGGCAGAATTTAGGTTATCCTCCTTGGGTATGATATCAAGCCTTGAAGAGGCTTTAAGAATACCCATGAGCTCTATAAAAGCTTCAAGAATATCGGTTATAGTGATAATCCCTACAAGCTTACCCTGAGAGACTACCGGTAACCCACCGATCTTGTATTTATAGATGAGCCGAGCTGCTTCATCAATGCTTGTCTCAGGGTCAATGGTTATAGGGTTTATGATCATTACCTCCCGCAAAGGTAGCCTTAGCTTTTCTGGTGAAAGGTAGGGACGCAAGGAGCTTTCCGTAACTAAACCTACAAGCTTTCCGTCCTCCACTACAGGTAGATGCCTGATAGAATGCTGTTGCATAATTTGGATAGCAGATTCCACCGTATCCTTAGGGCTAACTATTATTAAGTCCGTTATCATCCAATTCCTAACCTTCATCATCCTTTGTCTCTCACTGAGAGGATTTCGCAAGATTTAGATTATTTTAAACCTATAAATTCCTAATGTAAAGAGTATATAAGGCTCTCCCAAAATTCTTGCAAACCCACCTTGACATCTGAGGCTGTTCGAAAAATTCTTTTCTCTCTCCAATTTTGCGCAAAGCGAAGGAGCTTCCCTTTTGATGTCGCCCGAAGAGGAAGCGAAAGGTCTCATCAGACCCTTCGGTGCTTACGCCCCTCAGAGGTCCTTCGGCTTCGCCTCAGGACGACGCCCACCATGTCGCCCTGAGCCGAAGCCCTGAGCGTCAGCGAAGGGCCTCTTTTTTGTCACCCTGAGGCCGTTAGGCCGAAGGGTCTCAGAGGTCCTTGATGCTACCTTTAGATGGCAAGATATGTTCGCAAGATTTTTTCGAACAACCTCCTTACATCTTGACATGGTGCGAAAACTAATTAATGTAAATAGTATAAAGTGCGATTTGGCTACTACCATGATAGCATTGAATGAGTTTCTAAGGGATGAGTTTCCGAGGGTCTTTCATATTACCGTCACTGGAAGGTGCAATGCGAGATGCGAAGGATGCCTCAACAGTCTGATCTATGGAGAAAGAGAGGTCTTTGCTAAATCCTGGGAAGAAGACCAACAAACCAGCTTGCAAGCCTTAGATTGGCTTATTAGGCAAACAAACGGAGCTCCTACCTTTGTTGCCTTCTACGGTGGAGAGCCCCTCTTGGTCTTTGATAGGGTTCGGTCCATAGCAAAGGAAGTAAAGACAAATCATAAGGATAAAGACCTTCGCTTCATACTCTACACAAACGGCATGCTCTTAGATAAAGCCATTTCTCAAGACCCAGATTTTTTCCGAGAACTTGATTTTCTCTTTGTTTCAATCGACGGGACAAAGGAGCAACACAACCGCTACCGCAAAGGGACATCCTTAGAAAAAATAGAGAAAAACTTACAAATTCTGAAAAAGACCTCGCAAACCAAGGTCCTCATGTGGTCAACCCTCAGAGAAGGAATGAGGCTTAAAGACTGCGTTGATGAATTTTTAAAACTCTATCAG
>Ga0105154_1000639_pt1 | contig 14678 bp, 15 predicted proteins | sample SSWtaG_FD_89672 | JGI IMG/M metagenome (GOLD analysis project Ga0105154, IMG submission 89672) | Hot spring microbial communities from Sandy's Spring West, USA to study Microbial Dark Matter (Phase II) - SSWsed_matched | ecosystem: Environmental > Aquatic > Thermal springs > Hot (42-90C) >... | reverse complement strand
GTCGTGGTCTTCGTGGACGCGTCCGACGTAGACAAGATAAAGTTGTTGTCGCTCAAGATAAACTCGATGGACGGGGTTAGGAGCACGGAAACGCTCCTAGAGGCCTGAGTGAGGTCCCTCACCAATTTTTAGCATGGTGGCCTCAATGAGCGGCCAAGGCTTCAGCCCTCGAGCTCTCCTCGAGACGCTGGACTTCGACAAGCTCGGCGGGCTCGTCCCAGCAGTAGCCGTCGACGTCGCCACGGGCAGGGCGTTGATGCTGGCCTTCATGAACAAAGAGGCCTTGACCCGCACTGCCGAGACGGGGCTGATGCACTACTGGAGCAGGAGCAGAGGCAAGTTGTGGCTGAAGGGCGAGGAGTCTGGCCACTACCAGAGGGTCAGGGCGGTGTACGCGGACTGCGATAGCGACTCCTTGCTCTTCTTGGTCGAGCAGGTCGGGGTCGCATGTCACAAGGGCAAGTTCTCTTGCTTCCACAACAAGGTGGAGAACGGCCTCAGGGAAGAGAGCTCGGGCGGCGGAGGATCGATACTTTCTCAGCTACAAGAGGTGATAGCCCAACGCCTGAGGGAGAGGCCCGAGGGCTCGTATACTTGGAGGTTGGCGTCGAAGGGGCTTCAGGCGGTGTTGAAGAAGGTGCACGAGGAGCTCTTCGAGTTCACGCATGCCTGCCTGTTAGAGAGCGACGAGAGGGTCGTGGAGGAAGCCGCGGATCTGTTGTATCACTTGACCTTGACGCTGGCCCTGAGGGGGCTGTCAATCGAGGACGCCATGAGGGAGCTGGCTAGGAGGAGGTACCAAGGGGCAAGGACTTAAAGCTGTTCGTCATTGGCCAAAACCATAAATTTTCCGAAACCGTAAGACCCCTTAAATGAAGTCGACGATGTTGGCTCCCGTTGCGAACTTCTTGCGCCCTTGCGATTAAGCGGTGCGTTCGTCGAAGGCCTGCAGCTAAGACAGCTCTTTAATTTTGTTGGCTATTTCTTGGACTAGATCCCTCACTTTGGCCTCTTTCCTCATCTCGGACACGGTTACGTTAAAGCACGACAGGGGCTTTACTCTGGAGACTTTCTCGGCCTTCTTTGAAATGGCGTCGCAACGCGCCCTCAGTCCGCTAGTGGTCAAGATTACGTACTTCTTCAGCCCGCCAGAGTGGCTCCTCAGGAATTGCTGTACCGGCGATGATAAGGCCCCGATCCATATGGGCGAGGCTATCACGACGACGTCGTACCTTGAGGGGTCGAAGCCAGCCGGCTCCAGCGATATGTCCGTCCCCCTCCTGATCAGCGTGTCGATGATGAGCCTCGGATTGAGGTGCAATGGAGGCGAGTACTCCCTCGAGGCCTTGATCCTAAACTCTTCTACCTCCACTCCGCAATCTCTCAAGGCGTTGCAAAGGAGCCTCACGACCTTCTCCGTGTTGCCAGTCCTGCTGTAGTACACTATTGCGACCTTCAAGTGGTGACACCACTTATACAACCTCCGATCGGGCTTAAAGTCCTGCTGGCTCGATCTCTGGAACGCTCTTCAACTGGACGACATGGTCCTGAGCTAAGTTTGAGGCCTCACTACGAGGTCTGCGCAGTCAATGGTCCCTAGCATGTTAGGTGTAGAGCCGCCACGACCTTTCTCTTCACGCTCATCTCGTTGTAGACCTTACAAGCCTCCTTCGTGGGCACCGCCACTAGCTCTACCCCCCTCTTCTTAGCCCACTCCTCTACTTCGCTCAACACCTTGACCGCTCCGAAGTACCCTGTCCCTATTATCAAGACCTCGAAGTCCTCGCCCTCTATGGGTTCTAGGTCCTTGACGCGTACCTCATGCCCCCTCGCTCTCCACCAATTCTTCACCTCGCCCTTGGGGGTTATTATGACGTCCTCGCCGTACTTCTTGCCGTTGATCACTATCTTCCCGAAGCCGTACTTATCTATGTGCAAGAGCGATCCCAACCATTGGACGGCGGTCCGTCAAGAATAAGGTAATTGAAAGGGGCAAATAAAAGAATCGTGGGGCCTCGCTAATTGCTCGGCCTCCTTAACCCCCTCTCCTCGACCCTCCTCCCCAGAAGGCTGAAGCCCACGTACGTCGCTGCACAGCCTATGAACGTCGCCCACCACCAGTTGCCCCAGCCCCACGCGTTAATCGTGTAGACGTAGTAGCCTCCGAGCGCGGTCATGGAGAAACCGTAGACCATGCATGCTAGGGCGCCGTACTTGTGAGCCCTACGCCAGTAGAGGGTCATCGCTAGGACGAAGAAGAACATGCAGCCCATCCCAACAGCGGCGCCAGACATCAAGTACGCTAGAAGGTCCGGCGGCCTGACGACGACCCACGTCAGCGGTATAAGTGCGAAGACCACCACCAGGCCTCTAGCCAGCAGTAGCGCTTTCTTGTCATCAATGTTTGGTCTGAGTAGCAGGATCACGTCTCTCGTGAGGCTCCCGGCCATTACCAACACCATCCCGGCTAAGGTCGATAGCGAGGCCGCGAATACCGCCGCTAAGTACATTCCAGAGACCATTGGGCCGGATGCTAGCGCGACGAAGGGCGCGGCGGCGTCAGCCTTTGCTGGGGACGCAGTCAGTACCGAGGCCCCAAACATGGCCCTCGCAGATAGGCCTGTTATTATGTTCGCCCAAGGTATTGCGGAGCTCACGAATATGACCAGAGCCATCAAGGCCAGATCTCTCTTCGTGAGAGGCCTCATGCCTAGGAACCTCGCCACGTTGTGCGGGAAGCCGACGGCCATGGTCACGAATAGCCCCAAAGTTGCGCTCAGGCCTATCACGTCCGCTGCAAACTGCAGATTCGGCTTCGAGGCCAAGTCGGCTCTGAGGGGGGCTATCAGCCTCAGGTCTTGGAGGACCAGCCTCTCGTTCAGGGCCACGGGCCCTCCTACCAAGTTCAAGGCCATGTAGGCGAGCAAGTAGCACGCGACGGTCATGAAGGCTCCTTGGATCGCCAGTGCCCACTGAGTCCCCGTGTAGCCCCCTAGGACCATGTAGACTATAGTGACTAAGGCTCCTATCACGACCGACAGCTCCCAAGGAGTGCCCGTTATGACGTGCCAAACAGTGGCGGCCGCCTTGTACTGCCCCACGGAATAGACCAGCAGTAAGACTGTGTAGACTATGCTAGCAGTCGCGGCTACGAGCTTGCTGTTGTATAGAGAGCCCACCAGCTGGGGCACGGTTAGGGCCTTGAGCTCGCGGAACTTCTTTCTCAATCTCGGGCCGAATACTGTGGCGCATGGTATTATCCCGACGAGGGTCCACACGCCAGCGAGCCACATGCCAGACCAGCCGAGAGCATAGGTTATGCCCATGAGCCCTAGGCAAGCCCAGCCGCTCATCCAGGTAGCGCTGAGGGCGAGCCCCGTGATTACTGGGCCGAAGGCGCTCCCTCCCGAGAGCCACGCTGAGAAGGTCTCGCTCTTCCTCCTCGCTATGAAGCCCATGGCGGCGCAAGAAGCCAAGAGGGCTGATAACCATGAAATGGCGGATATGGTATCGGCTAGGCTGGGCGAAGGGAGCATCTCCTCAGCCCTCCGTCTCGCTCTTAATAGCAGTAATCACGGCAACGGCGACGCTGGCGATGATCACGCCCAACAGGCACAGCCAAGGCACTATCAGGTCTTCCATGCCCCTCGACCCCCCACAATGTTCTTAGCGACCACCAAGCCAGCATACGTCAGAGAGACGGGGACTCCCTTGACCTCCACGCTCCCTGACTCCACGAGGCCTAAGTCCCTGAGGCCCCTTATGCTCCACTTCAAAGTCGACTCAGGGGCTCCGAGCTCGTAAGCGAGCTTCCTCACGAGGCTCGATAGCGTGTGCTTGCCGTTGCCCTCGCAGTACAGCCTCAACAATATGGCCCTCTGGAGCTCAGTCAGCTTAGAAAGGGCCAGCCTGGTGAGGGCCTGCTCGAGCTCGAGGAGGAGTGGGTTCTCGTGCTTTAGGTCGCTAATAGTCGTGCTCGGTCGTAGCTCTTCAGCGGAGCTCTTTCTCGAAAAGGTAGACACCTTTGCTCAATACTCACCCCACCGCCTCACTCAGAGGGAGCGAAGAGTATTTAAGCTTTGGGGGCAAGAGCGCTTGTCCACGCCCAAGCCTAGCCCTCACCCTTTAATTCCATTAGATGTGAGGGCTAAAGCCTTGCTGGTCGAGACCAGCTCGTCCGCGTTTTCCGTAGCGATCTTCGTTGCCCCGTACGACCTAGGCTCGCGGCAGCCCGACTTGAAGCCCTATGATTGTCCGCCCATCTAGGTTCATCGGTAATGTTTTAAAGGCGTTAAGGAAGACATCTATCGTGTAAAGGGCCTCGGTGTAAGTAATGGCAACGTTCATATGCTTCGTGGGCCACGACTTCATGAGGATAATAGACGGGATAAACTTCTGGAAGACTAGGGAGGTCATAGACGAAATAATCCTCGTTCAGGACAGGAAGAAGGACAAGTACGGCTACGCCTCTAGGCTCAACGCCAAGGAATTGCAGAAGGTCTTGACGTTTGCCGGCAAGGAGCCTCAGATAATATCGGTCAACCCCCAAAGCTACGAAGACGTCTTCTCGGCCATCTACTCCGTGGTGAGGAGGGAGGTAGAAGACCTCGGCAGGAGGGTCTACATAGACGCGACGTCGACGACCAAGGAGGCCTACGGGGCTGTCGTGACCGTCGCCCTCATGTTCCAGGGGGTCAGGCTCTACGTCGTCCCCCCGGCCGAGAGGGGGTGGTACGTCCCCGACGTCGACTCGCCCGAGTTTCAGCCCTGGTTCAGCAAGGTCAGGAGCGTGAGGGGGCTCCAGCCTCAGGAGATATTCCTGCCGGGCTTTAGGCTCGAGAAGCTCTCATACGAGGAGGAGAGGGCGCTGATGATATTAGAGGGCAGGGGCGGTGAGGCTGACTCAATCAAGACCCTCATTAAGTGGTGCGGCGAGGACCCCAAAGACCCGAGGGTCAAGAACAAGTTCAGCAGGCTTGTGAACAAGCTGGCGACTAAGGGCCTCCTGATAAGCGAGTCCGGTGCGAGGGCCAAGGCCATAAAGCTCACCGACTTCGGCAGGGTGTACGCCAAGGCGCTGAAGCACCACTACGCGGAGAAGAGGAAGAGCGAGAGCGCCCCCTATCCAGCGATTTGAGGAAGGCGCGTATGGGCTTCGTCCTGCCAGCGCTGGACAACTCCCAAGTCGAGCGCGAGGTGTGCTCATTCATAAGGAGGAAGCTCGAGGAGGCGGGTGCCCGAGGGCTCGTCATAGGCCTCAGCGGAGGGCTGGACTCCTCCGTAGTCGCTTGCTTGGCCGTTAGGGCCTTGGGGGCCGACAGAGTGAAGGCGTTGATAATGCCGGACCACAGGGTGACGCCTAGAGAGGACTTGGAGGACGCTTGGTCGGTCGCGAAGGAGCTCGGCGTGGAGGCTAAGGAAGTCGACATAGCGCCCGTGTGCGATGCGATAGTCGAGGGGCACCCGTATAGGGCTGAGGGCAACTTAGTTGCCTTGGGGAACGTGAGGGCTAGGGTCAGGATGGTGCTCTTGTATTACGCAGCCAACGTCATGGACATGCTTGTATGCGGCACCAGCGACAAGTCAGAGATAATGATAGGCTACTTCACCAAGTACGGCGACGGAGGTGCCGACCTACTTCCCATAGGCGACCTCTACAAGACCGACGTCAGGAGGCTGGCGAGGTACTTGGGGCTCCCCGAGCGGATAGCCTCTAAGCCCAGTAGCCCGAGGCTCTGGCCTGGCCAGACGGCTGAGGGGGAGCTCGGCATGAGCTACGACGTCATAGACTCAACGCTCTACTTGGTCTACGAGAGGGGCTACAGGCCAGAGGAGGTCGCTTCTAGGATCGGCGTGAGCTTGGACGCCGTCAATGCCGTGATAAGGAGGGTCGAGAGCTCGAGGCACAAGAGAGCGATGCCCCCATTCCCATCGCTCTCCCACTTAAGGCGTTCGTGATGCTCAGATCGTGAGCTGCGACCTCCGGGGAAAACTTTAAAGATGTATCTTTCTTAGAAGCTAGAACGGATGGTGCCCAGAGCTTGAGGTGCATCAGGTGCGGTAAGTGTTGCTCGAGGACCGAGATATACCTCTCGAGCGAGGACGTGGCTAAGATAGAGGCCCTCGGCTACGACAAGAAGGACTTCGTGGTGAAGTCTGGCCCATACCTAAAGCTCAGGAAGGTGGACGGCTATTGCTTCTTCTTCGACCCCCACGAGAAGACGTGCGAGATATACCCGTACAGGCCCATGAGCTGTAAGCTCTACCCAGTGGTATACGTCTTGGGTAAAGGCCCTACCGTCGACGCTAGTTGCCCGATGGCGTACACGGTCTCAAAGGCCGAGCTCACCAGGAAGGGCAAGTTGCTCGAGCAACACCTCAGCAAGATATTCAAGAGGGCCAAGAGGATATATCTCGCCAGCCTGCAGAAGTAGTGGCCATGTCGGATCTCTTGAGCAAAGTCAAAACCTCCATCGAGGGGGTATCAGCTAGGCTCTCCAGCAAGGTCGAGGCCAAGGAAGAGCTCTCGCTGAGGGCTCGAAAGGGCATCAGGCTCTGCGGCGAGGCCGTTTCCCTATCTCACAGGGGCCAGATCGAGGAGGCGAAGAAGAGGCTCAAGGAGGCTGGAGAGATAATGGAGGAGCTCAGGCCCAAGCTACGAGAGCTCGAGCTCGAGGTCTTCAACACCTTGGCGCAGGAGTACGTAGAGGCGGAGGCCCTCCTAAGGGTCATGGAAGGGAGGGAGCTCCCATCGATCGAAGAGCTTCGAGTGACAGACGAGGCGTACGTCTTGGGCATGGCGGATTTGATAGGCGAGCTCAGGAGGCGAGTCCTAGAGGAGGTGAGGAAGGGTAATGGACCTGAGGCCGAGCGCCTCTACGAACTAATGAGAGAGCTCTACGAGCTCATATGGCCTCTGGAGTATCCTCGATCTCTCGTGCCGGGCCTGAGGCACAAGCTGGACGCCATGAGGAGGGTGCTAGACGAGACCCTCCACGACCTAACGTTGATGAAGATGCTGAGAGCCCTTTAGAACGGGGAAAAGTGCTCGAAGATTGTCAGCTATCTCTCTCACGACTTCGAAACCACCAAAATTGGTTACTGATCGACTTAAAAAGTGATGGATGAGATTTGGGCTATGGCCTCTTATGCCACTTCTCGCCTAAACAGCTCCTTCGCTTCTTCCACTGCCGCTTCGTCCTCTAGTGTAGTGACGTCGCCTATCTCCGTTCCCGCGCTAATCGCCTTTAAAAGGCGGCGCATGATCTTGCCCGAGCGCGTCTTCGGGAGCTTGGACACGAAGAATATTTCGGCAGGTTCGGCAATGGGCCCTATCTGGTTCCTTACGTGCATCTTGAGCTCTTTCTTCAGGTCTTCAGAGGGCATTACGCCTTGCTTTAAGACGACAAACGCCACTGGGACCTCGCCCTTTATTGGATCTGGCATGGCTGCGACAGCGGATTCGGCGACCGCTGGGTGAGATATCAAGGCGCTTTCGACCTCATAAGTGCCGAGGCGGTGGCCTGCGACCTTTATCACCTCGTCAGCTCTCCCCAAAACCCAGATGTAACCGTCCTCATCCTTGATGGCGTAGTCGCCCGTGTAGAACATGTTGGGGAACCTTGACCAGTAGGTTTTGATGTAGCGCTTCGGATCCCCCCATATACCGTGGGGCATGCCGGGGTAGGGGGTCTTGATCACTAAGAAGCCCTTGACTCCAGGGGGCACTGGCTCTCCCTTCTCATCAACGACGTCGACCTCAAAGCCGGGTAGGGGCGGGCCGTTAGTGCCAGGCTTCATGGGGACGAGGGCAAAGCCAGGCGCGTGGCTTATCACTATGCCCCCGGTCTCCGTCATCCACCACGTCGAGCCCGAGGCCACCTTTTCATTGCCTAAAACGCTGTAAACCCACTTCCACGCCTCAGGATTGATCGGCTCGCCTACGGAGTGGATTATGCGTAGGGTGGAGAGGTCGTGCTTTTTCGGCCATTCCTCACCATACCTCATGAACATGCGGATAGCTGTGGGTGACGTGTATAAGATGGTCACTCCATACCTCTCTACTATGGACCACCACCTGTCGGGTTGCGGGTAGTCGGGCGCCCCTTCGTACATGACTTCAGTGGCGCCCATGATCAACGGTCCCATTACTATGTAGGAGTGGCCCGTGACCCAACCTATGTCGGCGGTGCACCAGTAGACGTCGTCGTCCCTTACATCGAAGACCCACTTCATAGTGGCGTATACGTGGACTGTGAGCCCGCCAGTATCGTGTATTATCCCCTTGGGCTTGCCGGTCGTCCCCGAGGTGTACAGGATGTAGGAGGGGTGCTCGCTCTCTACGGGCTCGGGCTCCACGTACGCGTTAAGGGGCACGCCCTCTAGGACTTCTCTCCATACGTAGTCTCGCCCTTCTTGTAGAGGGACGTCTTTAAGACCGAGCCTGTGGATGACGATGACGCTCTTTACGCTCGGCGCCTCCTTTAACGCCGCGTCTACTACCTCTTTAAGCCTCAGCACCTTGCCCCTGCGCCAGAACCCGTCCGCCGTGATTACCAAGCCAGATTGAGAGTCTCTAATGCGCTCTGCGAGGGCGCTCGCAGAGAAGCCAGAGAAGACGACGTTCGTGAGGGCGCCTATCCTCCAAGCGGCCAACATCGTTATGGGGAGCTCAGGTATCATTGGGAGGTATAGGGTTATTACGTCTCCCTTCTTCACCCCGAACTTCTCCTTCAACATGAACGCGACTCTATTGACGCTACGGAAGAGGTCGTAGTAGGTCAGCTTCCTCTCCTCGACGGGGTTTCCTTTCTCGTCTACTGGCTCTCCCTCCCATATCAGGGCCACTTTGTTCTTCCGCCACGTCTTTACGTGCCTGTCGAGCGCTAAGTAGGATATGTTTAGCTTCCCTCCCACGAACCATTTGAAGAAGGGCGAATTAGATGCGTCTAGGACCTTGTCCCACGATTTGAACCACTCAAGCTCCTTTGCGACGTCTTCCCAGAAAGCCTCGAGATTTTCTATGGAGCGCTTGTGAAGCTCCTTGTATGAGCTTATTGGAGTGTATTTGTGCTCCCACTGCTTGTTTATCACGTACTCATCAAAGGGGAGCTTGGCCTCTCTCTCTTTAGGGAGATCCGGTCGCACAAGAAAAAAGTCTGTTAACAACCCCTCTTAAATTTCCTTTCTCAAAACAAGAGAAGCCTTATCTCCATGATTCCATAATCACCTCTTGGAATTACTTCTCCAGGGACTTCTCCCTCTCCAAAGAGGTCCCACGTCGACGTCTCTCCTGTCTAAAAAGCCAGCGTTTACTCGCAATCATTTCATCTTGTTGAAAAGTGGTTAGCGAAGCCTAGCAAAGACCGTCCTAAGTTACACTTAGCACTAAGAGGGCGGTAAATGAGCACACGGCTACTCGTACTTGACTGTTTATTAAGCTTTGACGCTTGATCTGAGCATTTGAGCTCGTGACGGTGGCCAAATCGCTCTCTAAAACTGTAGGACGTTGAGCCTTACTAGCTTCTCACGTCGGGCCTGAGGCACAAGCTGGACGCCATGAGGAAGGTGCTAGACGAGACCCTCCACGACCTAACGTCGATGAAGGCCATTACGCGTTGTGAGGGAAAGCCCTTAAGCGTTGTGAGGAAAAACTTTCTCGGCTAACCTAATTAGGTTAGCCGAACGATATAAAAGTCGAGGGCCAGCGTTACACCTAGGGGCCTCTGAGCCCTCGGAGGGCGAGCGCTTGAGCGAGAGGGGCGATGCTTTGGACTGCGCCTTGGAAGTGATAATGACCCTCGAGAAGAGGGGGCTTCGCCCCGACGACGCCTCGATAGCCGAGGAGCTACGCAAGTCCCTAGCCGAGGTCCAGAAGATAATGGAGGAGGCGATCCGACAAGGCCTAGCGGTCAAGAGGAATGGCTACTACGAGCTCACAGCCGAGGGCTTGAAGAGGATCCTTAGGCACAGAGAGCTCTTCATACACGATCGCTTCGTCCACAGAGAGAGCAGGTGGAGTTCCAAGGTAAGAGACTGGGGCAAGCACTGGAGACACAGGCATGGGCTGACGAAGGGCTTGCTCGAGAGCTTCTACAAGGCGCTCACTGACTTGGATGGGAGGGTCGAGGAGCTAAGGCCCCTCAGCGACATGGAGCCTGGCGAGAAGGGCGTGGTCGTGTCGATAGCGTGCGGCTTAGGCGCCGCCAGGAGGTTGGCCGAGATGGGCTTGACGCCCGGCGTGCAGGTGGCGGTGGTCAGGAAGGCCCCTCTCCGAGGCCCTGTGGAGGTCGAGGTCAGGGGCACTAGAGTCGTCTTGGGCTACGGCCTAGCCTCGAGGATAGCCGTCAAGGGCCTCGGTGGTCTCACGTGAGGACAATTACCATTGCCTTGGCTGGCAATGCCAACGTCGGGAAGAGCAGCATCTTCAACAGGCTGACGGGGCTCAGCCAGCACGTGGGGAACTGGCCCGGCAAGACGGTCGAGAAGGCCGAGGGGACCCTGTACTTCAAGGGCTACAAGATAAAGGTGATAGACCTTCCCGGAGCCTACTCGCTCTCTCCCTACTCCGTTGAAGAGGTCATAGTGAGGGACTACTTGCTCTCGCGCGAGGCCGACGTCGTCGTGGACGTCGTGGACGCCTCGGCCCTAGAGAGGAACCTCTACTTGGCGCTCCAGCTCGTCGAGCTACAGGCCCCGCTGATAATAGCCCTGAACCAAGTGGACATGGCGGAGAGGAGGGGCATAGTAGTAGACTACGAGAAGCTCTCCGAAATACTAGGAGTCAAGGTCGTGCCGACGGTGGCCATAACCGGTGAGGGCCTAAATGAGCTCCTCCAAGCCATAGTCGAGGCCCTCGAGAGGGGGGAGGGGGTGACGGCCAAGCTACTGACCTACGGCAAGGAGGTCGAGGAGAGGATCGAGCGCTTGGAGAGCGAGGTCAGGAAGCTGGACGTGAGCGAGAAGTACCCCCCTCGCTGGGTCAGCATAAAGCTCCTCGAGAGGGACCCGCTCGTCGCGGAGCTCGTCTCTAAGTGCGAGGGCGGCTCTAAGGTCCTTGAGCTTGCCAATGAGCTCGCTAGGGAGCTCGAGGACATGCACGGAGAGCCGTCGCCCATAATCATAGCCTCAGAGAGGTACTCCAAGATATCGGAGATAGTCTCTCGAGTCCAGAGGGTCGTGGCCCCTCCGAGGGTCAGGTGGGAGAGGGTCCTCGATCACGTGACCACGCATCCGGTGCTCGGCTACGCGATTCTCCTCTCGACGATAGCAGGGATGCTCGGCCTGGTCTTCTACTTCGGCGGCCTGCTATCCGAGGCCATAGAGGTCTACGTGGGGGGCCCTCTTGCGGAGGCCGCGAGGGCCTTCTTGTCGAGTAGCTTGCCAGCCGAGGCCGTGAGGGTCGTGGTCGACGGCTTGGTTGTGGGCTTCGTGGCAGGACTCGTCGTAATCTTGCCCTACGTGGTGCCGTTCTACGCGATATTGTCGATACTCGAGGACTTGGGCTACTTAGCTCGCGTGGCGTACTTGGCCGATAACCTGATGCACAAGATAGGGCTCCACGGCAAGGCGGTCCTCCCAATGTTGTTGGGCTTCGGGTGCAACGTCCCTGCCTGCGTGGGCTGTAGGGTCCTAGAGACCGATAGGGAGAGGACGCTGTGCGGGCTCGCAGTAGTCTTTGTCCCCTGCGCCGCCAGGACCGTAGTGATACTGGGGGCCGTGGGGAGGTACCTCGGCGTGCTCCCGGCGCTCTCCATATACCTCGTGGTCTTCTTGGTCTTGCTAATCGTCGTCAGGCTCGCCTACAGAGTCGCGCCTGGAGAGCCCATGGACTTGATAATGGAGATGCCAGCATACAGGAGGCCTAGCCTGAGGGTGACGGCCCTCAAGACTTGGAGCAAGACCAAGAGCTTCATCGTCGTGGCCTTTCCGATAATAATGGCGGCCAGTGCCGCGCTAGAGGTCCTAAGCGCCATGGGCTTGACCGAGCTATTCGTCCCGGCCATGGCCCCCCTAACCGTAGGCCTCCTCGGCTTGCCAGCAGAGACCGCCATCCCCCTGATATTCGGCTTTCTGCGAAAGGAGCTCGCCTTGGTCATGTTGGCCGAGGCCTTAGGGACGTGGGAGCTCTTACAAGCGATGACCCCACTTCAGCTGTACACGTTCGCTCTAGTGACCTCGATATACATCCCCTGCGTAGCCACCTTAGCGGCCTTGGTGAGGGAGTTCAGATGGAAGAGGGCGGTACTGATGGCGATGGCGACCTTGGCCGCGGCCATCATCGTAGGAGCGCTCGCCCACGCGCTAGCCACGGCACTTCGCTTATAGCTCGGGCGTCACGCGCTTCTCAGCTAGGCCTCTTACTCTCCTTACCCCTCTTGCCCTTGGCCCTCTTCCTCCTCTTGCCCCTAGATCTGCCCTCGACCTCCGAGATGCTCTTCGAGGAGACTTCGGCCAAGTGCTTCGCGACCTCGTAGACCTTCTCCTCGAGCTTCAAGTACTGGGAGAGGAAGTACTCTTTCGCCTTGGCGATCACGGACTCCATGCCCTCGTCCCCTGAGGCTATCTTGGCCAGCTCCCTCTCCATCATCCCCCTTATCTCCGGCCTCACGAGCTCTGGCACGTGCTTCTCCAGCTGCGTTATCAGCCTCTTGCCCAGCTCGGTGGGTATGCACCTCTTGGCCTCTATGTACATGTAGCCTCTGTCGACGTTCGTCTGTATGTGGTCCTGCATGGTCGCGTCGGTCCCGATGCCCCACTTCTCCATGAGCTTCAGGAGCTCGCTCTCAGAGAGATACGGCGGGGGCTCGGTCTGTCCCTCCTTCACGTCGACTGAGAGCACTTGAGCTCTGTCGCCGACCTTGAGGGGGAGGTGGGGCTCCTCCCTCGGGTACTCGTAATGGTATATCGCGAGGAACCCCTCGTCGACGACCTCTAGGGTAGTGAAGGCGAACCTCTCCCCGCCTATGTCGAACACGTACCTCCTGCTCTCTAGCTGAGCGGGAGGGCTGAAGGTGGCTATGAAGTGCCTGGCTATGAGCTCGTAGAGCCTCCAGCCGTCCCTGCCGAGGGCCCTCTCCACTTCGCCCCTCGTGGCGGCCCTTATGGGGTGGATGGGCGGGTGGGCCTTGTCGTCCTTCGGGCCCGAGGTGGGCTTGGCTCCCCTAGCCAGCAACCACTTCACGTAGCCCCCGAACTCCGGGTGGCTGGCAAAGGCCTTCAACCTCTCGTGGGCCGAGGGCGGGTACACTTGGGTCTCGGTCCTCGGGTAGCTTATGAGGCCCCTTCGGTAGAGCTCTTCGGCTATGTCGAGGGCCCTCTTGGCCCTTATGTTGAGGTGCTTGCTCGCTAAGCTCTCGAGCTCGACCGTGTCCAAGGGCTTTGGCGGCTCCCTCTTAGTCTTAGTGGTCCTCACGTCCTCGACCTCGGCGCTAGTCGCCCTCTCAGCCCTCGCCCTCACTAGCTCTGCCTCCTCCTTGGCGTTGAACCTCCCCTTGACGTGCTCGACCTCCAAGACCCTCTCGCCCACCCTCAGCTTGGCCACGACCCTGTAGAACCTCTGGCTCTGGAAGCTCTCCCTCTCGAGGGCCCTCTTGACTACGAAGTAGAGCGTGGGGCTCTGGCAAGGGCCGTAGCTTATGAAGTGGCCCTTGGGGAGGGCCGAGGGCTCGACCTCCCTGACCTTGAGGGTCAACAGCCTCGTGAAGGAGGCCCCCACGGTCAGGTCTATCATCGACCTCGCGAAGCACTTGTCGGCCAATCGCTTGTTCGGCTCCCTCAAGTCCCTGAACGCCTGCAGGAGCTCTTCTCTATCCAAGCTCGAGAACCAAGCCCTCTTGAACTCGGCGTAGGGGTTCACGGCCCTCACCACATCGATCACCTCGAACGCTATCCCCTCGCCCTCCACGTCGGCGTCCAGAGCCAGGACGACCTCCTCGGCCCTCCTCCCGAGCTCCTTCAGGACCTCTACGTACCTCAAGCTCTCCTCGCGGAAGACCCTCACGGGGCTCGCCTTGAATAGCTCCTTGGGGTCAACGGAGTTCCAGTCGTTCAGCTCGGCTTCGAAGTCAAAGTCCATTATGTGGCCCTTGAGCCCCACGGCGACCCACCTCTTCCCGTCCTTCGAGAGGGCGTAGCACGGGATCCCATTGATGTTGAAGGCCCTGTAGCTGTCGTCGCTCAGCGCTGAGGCCACGGCCTTCGCCACCGAGTTCTTCTCGCAAACGACCAAGACGTCGACCTCGATTCTCGGGGCCCATCCATACGACGGAGCCTTGCCGAATGACCGCATCCTTTTAAGACACCTCTAACAATATCCCCAGCTTCGGAGGGGGCCATGCATGATCGGCAGAGTCTTGAACTTCAGGCTGGGCCTGAAGAGGAGGTACCCGAAGGAGCTCCTCGTCAAGCTGGGCGAGAGCAAGGCCGACGTGGCGAAGCTCATCGGTAGGAAGGTCGTGCTAGAGGACCCGCACGGCAACAAGTACATAGGCAAGGTCCTGAAGCCCCACGGCAACAAGGGCGTCGCCGTGGTGAGGTTCAGGAAGGACTTGCCGGGCGACGTTCTGGGCCGCGAGGTCAAGGTCCTTGCTCCTCAAGCCTGAGCGCTGATGAACTTGGCCAGCTCCCTTACGGTCACGAAGCCCGTCAGCATCCCCTCGTCGTCGACTATCGGGACC
>Ga0105154_1000638_pt1 | contig 14688 bp, 17 predicted proteins | sample SSWtaG_FD_89672 | JGI IMG/M metagenome (GOLD analysis project Ga0105154, IMG submission 89672) | Hot spring microbial communities from Sandy's Spring West, USA to study Microbial Dark Matter (Phase II) - SSWsed_matched | ecosystem: Environmental > Aquatic > Thermal springs > Hot (42-90C) >... | reverse complement strand
CCCTCAAGTGATCCTGTTCGTCAACCGGGGAGGCGGGATGTTCGAGGCGCACGTTGTCGACGAGGGCGTTGGGAGCCACGACGCCAAGCTCACACGTATAGACGGTAAACCGGCGATCGTCGGCAAACCCTTTACCGGCAAGCACTTAGGCGAAGTGCACCTATGGGTGCCTAAATGGAAAACGTAAGCCGATTCCGAAAACGCACGCACAGGCGACCCCGATTGAAAACTAATTTAACTATTTTATATAGGAAATGAATTAATTAATCAAAGCGTCGTATGCGGGTGCGGCTGGGTTAGAGCGCGCCTAGGTGCACTCTCTGAGCCTCTTAGCTATCTCGCTTGGTAGCTTCTCGGGGTGGGGGAAGGAGCCCACCACGAGGAGGAAAGCCCACTCTGACGGCTTGAGCTTGTACCGCTCGGGAACCTCCCCTTGCACCGCCCTGTCCATGTAGCCGTGGAATTCCCCCTCTTTCGGCAGCTTCAAGACCCCCTGCAGTAGCGCGTTGAAGATGTTCAGGTAGAAGCCGAGCCAGAACTTCTCGAGAGGCGTGAGGTCCCTCAAGCAGTACATCACGTAGACGAGCCAGCTCTTCGAGTAGACGAGAGGTGTGTGAACCCCCAGCGCGAACGTCATGAGGGGCTTCCCCTTCACTACGGGGTCTGTCCAGAGGACGAGCCCCCTCCAGTGGAAGCGGGTGCAGAGCACGCCCTCCAGCTCGGTTACGGGCTCGTAGTCGAACGGCTTGTAGAGATCGGTCTTCCAGTAAAAGTAGTGGACCTCGCGGCTATCCTGCTTCTCGATGATCACCTTCTCCGGATCCTTATTTATCAGGACTATTTCTCCGCTTGAGGGAGTAGACGGGCTTGCCTTCGACGTAGCCCACCACCTCCAGGTCTTCGAGGCCGATTATCTCGGCCCCCTTATCGGCTAGCGCCTCCAGCTCCCGCAGGGCTTTCGCCACGCTCAAAGCTTCCCCCAGCAAGCTGCTGGGATCCCCGCCGGTCAAGCGCCTGTAGAGAGCCTCCTTGACGTACTCTCGGATGACCAGTAGACCGCCCGCCTTTAAGCTGCCCTCGCCCGCGCGCCTCGCCTCAACGAACCCGTAAACCTTCTCTAGCTCGCTAACCGCTTTCAACGCCTCCAATAGCTCGTTAACTCCGGAGCCGCCGCCCCGCGAGTACGCTTTCTCGAGAGCTTCAACCAGCTTGTCCAGCCCGGCCTTCTCAGCCTCCCGCGCCGGCGATTGCGGAATCCCCGCGCGTAGCTTCTCCTCTTCGGCTTCGCGCCCCGCTGAGAGGAGGTCTTCAACGAGCTCAGGGCCTAGCTTGACCGTAGGGGGTTCGCGCGCTTTCAAGGGTTTCAATACTATAGCTCCATCTTTGACCTCGACCGCGAGCCTGCTCCCCTCTCTGATGCCTAGCTGATCCCTCAGAGCTTTGGGCAGAGTTACCGTCCCCCTTCTCCTCACGCGCACGATGCTCGCCACAGGCGATCTCTCGATCCGAGCTCGAGCTAGCACTAAAAACGTTGTGGCTTGCTCGCTAGTGCGCTGGTGGGGGATAGCTGTTCGCACCAGCGGCAGTCTGAGAGAGCGGAACCTCGCAGAGGTACGTGTCATGGGCTAGGTGGAGGGTAGGCTCGCTTTATCCGTTGAAACAGCTAGCGTGTAGCGATGACGTTCCGAGAAATGCTCCTCAGTTGAGCAGGTACGCTAGAGAGCGTTGTTTCCGTTTTGCGCACGCTATTGAGTCTGGGTATAATCCACGCTGCTCGAGAGCGACGTGTGGACACAGTGGGGACGCACGCGTCTCCGGGCGAGGCACGCGTGCATGCTTCTTGCTAGCTCTAAGTACCCCTACGAGGAGCGGCTTACCCCCCGTCGAGATGCACTACAGTGTCGCTCAGCTCCTCGGCAATTTCCTCACTCACATCGAAGCCGTAGCGCTTTAGCGAAATCGCGCGCCCGCAAGCTCATTGATAGCAGTTGCCATCAGCCGCGAAATCGCACGTACGCGGTGGTCTGTTGAGAGGGCTGCAGAAGAATGAGTAGGTAGAAATACTTAAGTTTTAGCGTTAAAAACTTACGAGAAGGATGAGGATGGTTACTACGTGGCTTCTGTCCCCGAGCTGCCGGGCTGCTACACTCAAGCTAGGACGCTGGACGAGCTCATGAAGAGAATAGAGGAGGCGGTGGAGCTTTACTTGGAGGTTGAGGGACCGTACCGAGAAGAGGGGGCTGGTCGGCATCCAGCTTGATGTTGCCGCGCGCAAGCCTGAGACCGCTCTCAGCTGGTGAGGGCGTTAAAGTTCTCGCGAGAGCGAGCTTCAAACCGGGGAGCAGGATGTGAGCGCGCGCTATGGGAAGCCAAAAATGCAAACGAATAAGCTTTATTAGATCCTCTAACTGCGATGCTCCGGGAACCGTTTATGCGAATGAGGGATTGTTTTGTGTGCCCGTACTATTTGAGGAGGTCGAGCTACTGCGCGCTTTTTGCAGTTAAGGTGCATGACCCGCTGAGACCGCCCTGCCGCGCTGAGAGCGCCCGGCAACCCGAGGGGGAGACGCCTCCGGAGGTCACCCGTCCGCGCTCACACGCGGGCCCGAGAGCAACGCCTCCCGCGGTGAGTGAGAGGCCGCCTGCTAGGAGGGGCTCGGCTGCCCGCGCGGCGGCACTCATCCTTTTTATCTTCCTCATCTTGACGAACGCTGTCTGGTACCTCGAGTACACGAAACTGAGCGCTGAGCACCGCAGCTTGGTCAACCGCTACCAAGATCTCAGCTTCGACTACAATACCCTTCTCTCCAATTATAACTATCTGCTGAAAAGGTATGATGAACTTAAAGAAGACTTCGATGAATTGTACAAAATGTATACATTTTTGAATGTTGAACACTTAAACTTACAGTTAAAATATAATAATCTTCAATTAGATTATGAATATTTAAAAGATGGTTGCGCTAAAACTAGTAGTAGTTTCCTAAGCTTGTTGAATGTACTCGAATCGCTCGCTTACATTCCAGAAGCTTTCAAGAGGGTTTTAAGCTGGAGCGCCGTTGAAGCTGTCGGCAAATACGTGAACGAGTCGGGCGTTAGCCCGGGTGATCTCTGGGGTTCACTTCAGAAGATTTACGATTACATCCGCGCGAAAGTGAGGTACACTTACGATGTTGAAATCCCCGTTCCAAGCCCGCCCCTTCTGCCCAACGCTGACAGCGAGCTTCTGCTGGGGGGTTGGTCTTACACTATGTATCGTAACTACGTTCAGACGCCGGAGTTTACGGCTAAGTACGGGCAAGGAGATTGCGACGATCAAGCTATCCTAGCTTACGCGATGATAAAGTACTATATGATTAAGGTCCATGGGCGGGAGTACGCGCTCTACATAGCTGTTGTACACTTCGATAACTCGAGTCACCTTGCGGTTTTCCTCCCTGTGAAAGGCGGGGAGTTGACGATCATCGACCCGGCGGGCAGCTACCTCACGGTGGACGCTCGAGGGCGGATCTGTTCACGTCCCGCTGGCGTTGAGCTGCAAAACTATCGTAACTGGTGGAGCAGGGGTAAGTACCAGTTAAAACGGATAGACCTTTACTCCGTGGATGTGAGGACGGGATCCTACGAGAAAGTGGCTTCTGGAACCCTTGAGGAGATTGCGGCTTTCCTATCTAAGAGCTGAATGAGCGTTTTTGATAATAAATAACCCAGAACGCATTTGGATATCGATAGGCCGTTATCTAGCTTTTGAGTAGCTTCCCAGCGATCTTATGAGACCTTTGAGATCTGGAAGCAACGCAGCAGGCATACGCTATGATACCTCCCTCCTCGAGGTGTATTACGGTGTCGCACGGCTCCTTGGTGTGGGAGAGCCCTCTCCTCCGCTAAGATTATCGCTAGAAACGTTCATTCTCTTGTCGCACCTGATCCTGTAGGTCACCCCTTTCTTCGCGTAAACGCTCCAAAAGCGCGCACTCATTTGAAGCTTCGACCTTTAAGCTGCGGTCGCGTTCCCGTAAAGACGTTAAATACTAATATTTCCTTGCCGGATCACAACTCATGCTGAGAACGCTGGGTGTGACCATGCCTGCGCGCCTTGTGGGCGTGAAAGCTTTAGCAGTTTTTCACTTCGTGATGGGTGCCTCGTTTGTGCTCTCCAGCCTCTGGCTCACTGCTTCGATATTGAACGCAGCTTCCTACGGGCAGCTCCTTCTGCCACTCTTGTTGCTCTTAGGCCTTCCTCTCATCGGATTCCCTGATCTAGTCACCGGTTGGGGGCTGTTGAAGGGGAAGCGGTACGGTTGGTGGCTCGCGGCTGCTCTAGCGGGGGCTAGGTTGGTGGGCGGGGTCCTCGCGGTTGTTGGGTATGTTTTGGTCACTGTTGAATCGCTTTCTCCGTATATAACGGTTTGGTACTTTATAGGTTCGATCTTAAAGAGTTCTGGGTTGTTTCTAACGTCTGCGAGCCTGCTGCTCCTCCGCGCGCCCTTCCCAGCTCTCATAGCGGTTGCCCAGCTCAACGTGCTGATCGCCATTTTGGCCGTCTGGTACCTGTACAAGCCGCACGTGAGAAGCGCCTTCGAAGCTGGCACAAAAGCCGTAGCGCAAGATTTCAGCTACCGGTCCGCCGAGCACGAGTTAGAGGGACCCCAGAGAGCCGCGGAGGTTTCGCCCGCTGCTCCGACGGTTAGCGTTGAAAGGTCTAAGGCTTCAGCGCGAGCTAGCTTGACGAAAGCCGAGGTTGGCGAGAGCATGGACGAAAAGGTGGCTAGTGAAGTCGCGCGGGCGATGAGGGAGATGATTGAGAGGAGGGCTCGGTTGCGATGCGAGTTGAGGGAGGAGGGCGGCGACTACGTCTTGGAGATTGAGGCTGGCTCGCGCGTGAGCGACGCGGTCGGTGAGGTTCACGTCTATGGGATGGAGATCCGCATTTCTGGCGGGAGGTGCGTGGTGCGCCTTCCCAAAAGGATGTTGGCGGGAGCCGGTAGGGGGTTTGGCGCGTTGCGCTCCTTTGGGCTTGCCGAAAAGGACGTCGTTAAGCTATACGCTAAGAGCTACGCCAAGAAGATCGTGTCGATCATTAGAGCGATCTGGGCGTGAATCGGCGCCGTGGCTCCTCATTCTTCCTAGCGTGTATAGGAGTTCAACGTACGTAGGGAACGTGGCGGTGATGGGATCCCCGCCTATGCTGTAACGCGTGCGGACGACGCCTAGGTTAAAAGTCGAAGGTTAAAAGAGCGAATCACGCACTAACGGAAGAGGGCGTGCTCTCCGAACTTCTTTAACGCAATACCGGGCTTTTCCGCTAACCTAATTGACCCGTCTTGTGGCTCCAACAGCTTAAGTAGATCTCGCTGTGATGGTGCACTTTAAGGAACGTGAGTCTTCAGGTTATCAGCCGTGATTAGGCTGCACTTCCGCTACGGGTTCGGCTCCTCTAGGGTCTTGCACGCCCCCCTCTTGGATAGGATCCAGCCGGCGAGGCACAAGGCCCCCGAGAGCAGGGCTACCCAGAAGCTGGGAGTAAACTGCGACCTGAAAGCTAGATCCAGGTAGCCGTCTGCGCGCGTTAGCGGGTACAGGTTGATTCTGAGGTGCCCGCTCGAGAAAGGCGCGAGGGCTTCGGGGAGGTTTGGAGCCAGTTGAGCCAGCTGGGGGAAGGCCGAGCACGCGTAGCGGGGCAGCAGCATCGTAGCGGCGGCTACGAGGATCGCGAACCCGATCGACATTGTGAGAGGCCTGAGGTTGAGCAGCTTCTTGGACCAGGGCTTACCCTCCAGCAGGGCTCCAGCCACGATCGTGGAAGCTCCAAGCACGGTCAAGGCTCTTAAGGCGAGGAAGAGCGCGTTTAACACCGGTGGAGCCTCGACGATCTGTGAGCCCAAGAGCTTCGCTTCGAAATTGAAGGGCGACAGCCCCACGTAGAGCACGGGTTTCGCCGGCTCGCCTAGAGCGAGCTCCCACCACGCGCCCCCCAGTAGCGCTACTGCCAGGAACAGCAGGCCGCCCACCAGGTAGATCGCTCTAAAAGCCTTCACGCTTCCCCACCTCGGAGAGCTTCAGCTCGGTTGCAAAAGAGAGAGGCAGCTCCGCTTCGCCCAAGACGAGAGTTGCGCGACCGGACACGTTGAGAGCTTCGCCGCGGGAAAGGGCGTCTGCGAGCGTCTGCGTGTCCCCCTGCTCGGGGAGCAGCACCACGCGGAGGCTGCCTTCCCGGCCGGGCACCAGCACGATTGGGGATTCGAGCGAGAACCTTCCCTTGAACCCTCCGTTTGCCAGGGAAACCTCCCCCTCGAGCTCCCTGATGCCGAACGCCACGTCGCCGCTGTTCGATAGCTTCAGCTCGAGCACGTACCCGCTGTCGCCCTCGCTCACATCGTGGGACACGATGCCGAACCTCAAGTTCGGCATCCGTATCTCGGTTTTCGGAGCCAAGAAGCCCGTGAGGGATCCCGAGGCCGCGTAGTAGACCGCGAAAGGCGCGATGACTGCCGCAGCGGTGGCAATCCTGAGGAAGAGCGCCACAAGTTTTACACCTTCTAACGTACTCATAAAGAGCCCGTGTTTTTAGCGCTAATAAGTCTTTCTATTCTTTTTCATTTATTTTACTCTTATTTTTCCTCGGTTTCTCTTTTCTTTCACGGCACTAGCGCGGCGGGGAGCCTCTGTTCAAACACACGTTCGAGGTAACCAGCGGAGATCGGCCCTGGATTAGTCCGAGCCCCCTCGCATGGGGGGTTTACGCGCTTGGGAGGGCCAGCGGGGTTCGCAAAAACCTTCGAGGAATCGCCCTCCAGGAGTGCGCTGTGGCAACCTTGTTGGGAATCCTTTTCGATTGATTAAGCCTTGGTTAGCTTTCCTTCCCGTCCCTCTTCCTCTCTCCCTGAACCCCCTTTAATCGCGCCGCTTAGCGGTGACCGCTCCCCACTAGCTTCTTAGCCTCTTCAACCATCCTCTCCACGCTGGGCGCTCTCAGCTTCATGGATTCCGCGTCGAGCTTCGCCTCGTGGAAGCCCCACACGTGCAGCGCCCACGCGTGATCCCACGAGTCTAGGAACCACCCCCCGACTTTCTCTGCTATCGCTTCGACCGCCTTCTCGAGCTCCGTGACGGTCCACCTGCCCCTTTTCTCAACTTTTTCGAGGATATCACTTAAGCCGAAGTGCAGCGCCAGCGCCTTCACCGCCTCCTCCGCCGCCTTGTACAGCTTCTCCGAAGCCTGAACCGGATCCCTGTCGATCAGCGCTCTACCCTCCCCCAAGTACCTCAGCGCGAGCTCGAGCCGCCGCTCAGCTTCGACGATCGCGCTTACCCGCGCTCGAGACGCGGCGTACCGCGATCGGATAAGCTTTGTGCAACGCGTTGCCCTTTACCGGAGGAAGCGCGAAATCGTCGCTATTAGCTCTGGGGCTCGACCCCCTCTTCTCCAAGTCGATGAAAATGAGAGAGAGCGCCGTCACCGCCCCTCAGCTCGAGACCGAGCTCCTCGAAGTGTCCCGTTAGTCGGCGGCCTCCTAAAGCCCCCCTCACTTTCGCTTCAATGCTGCGATTTGAGGTTCGTAAGAACCTCGTCTCGCGTTCCGCTTTCTCGAGCGCGCCCCTAGGATCTGCTTCTGAAAAACGTCCTGAGCGTTTGAGGAGTTGAGCGCGGAGCTTCACGGTCCCTGCCCGTTCGGGGAAAGCCGCCGCGCGCACGCTTAAATAATCCCGCCGCGCGCTGAGCCTCGATGGTGAGGGTTGGGAGGATCAAGGCGAGGAAGGTCAAGGTGGGCCGGGTGAGGGGCTTCCTCCATGGCGGTAAGGGTAAGGCTGAGGGTGGAGAGGGGAGGGAGGGTTAAGGAGGTGGTGGCTCTCGTCAACAGCGGGTACGAAGCCGATACGCCGCAGCTGATGATCCCCACCTGGCTGGCGAGGGAGCTGAACCTGTGGCCTCCCCCTCTCGAGGCGAGGGAGGAGCTCTTCGACACGGCAGGAGGGCCTCTCAGGGTGTGGGTCGTAAGGTCGGCGGCCAAAGTCAAGGTCGTAGCCGAGGACGCCGAGTCGGGCCCCGTCGAGACCGATATCGTAATCTCGCACCTCGCCGACGAGCCGTTCATAAGCGACGTGCTGGCGGGGAAGCTCGGCATAGCCGTCGAGGATTTCCTAGAAGGTCTCTGGAGGTTCAGGTGGGAACCGAAGGAGAAGACGAGGAGGAGCGAGAAACCAAGAGCGTTCTAGCCTTCAGGGGATAGCGCGCTAAGGAACCTCCCGTTCACTTCCTCTTCTCGAGTTGTTCACGAGCGCCCGAACGCGGCGCGCACTTAAGCTAACGGCGTCTATAGTGAGAAGCTTCAGGATACGGCTTGCCGCACCTAACATCATCGCTGCCATGATTCCATCTTGCCCGTCGATAAGCGCGTGGTGCAGCGAGAGGTATTTGTAATTGTATCGCAGACGAAGGAGGCGATGGAATGGCTCGATATCGATTGGAGCGAGGAGATAGGGAGGTTTGTAGCTCGCCGCGTGGACGAGAAGCTCAGGAGGAGGCTTGAGGAGGCCATCGCCATGCTTAGGAGGACCGAAAGCGTCGAGAGGGGTTTTGCTGAGAAGTCGGTGAGAGAGGATCGTGATAGTCGTTGACGCCTCCTCGATCGCCAAGGTTGTGCTACAGGGGGATGGTTGGGAGAGCGTTCCACCGGCTATCGATACAGCAGCATCGGACGTCTCCTTCGTAGAGTATGTCGGTTAAAACGGCTCTAGCGTAGGAGGAGGCTCCTGAGCTTCTCCACGAAGGCTCTCACGTCTTCTACCGCCAGCTTGACGTCCCTGGCCGGCATCCAGTTCTCGTAGAAGTTCTGGTGGAGGGAGTTCGCAGTCCTCCACAGGAGCCTAAGCTCCCTATCTTGGAGCTTCTCGGCTAGCTCGTCGACGTACTCCCAGAGGTTGCGGCGGCTCCTCAGCACCCTCCCCTCCTTCGCGGCGAGAGCCTTGACGATCTGCGCTGCAGCACCCCAGGCTTTCTCCGAAGCCTGCACGTAGTCGCCCCTCCCGAGGAGCTCCTCGGCGTCCTTCAGGAGCTTCTCGGAGAGCTTTGCGTGGAACTCCGCTCTCTCCTCGGGATCCAGCGGCTCGCCGAGGGCTTTCGAAAGGATCTCGAGCACGAGCTCCTCCTCCGGGACACCGGCTCTCTCGCCTCCTCCTTCAGCCTCCTCTCGATCCTGTTAGGCAGCTCGATCAGCATCTCCGCAGCCGACGCGCTGGGTCCCTAAAAAGCTTGAAGCGTGTAAGCGGTCCAGCATCTTCCCGCTCGAGCACCCCTCGCTCGTTGAGGGGCAGCGCGCAGGAGTCGCACAGGCGGCTTCACGCTTTGCAGCACGCGATGAAGGGCGGAGCTTCAGACGCGCGTAAAACCTGGAGCGGGCGGAGGGTGCGCCCGGTACCTTGGGGTGAAAGCAGCCGAGCTCGCGAGACGCGTTCTCATGGCGCGCCACGCGCCGCAGAGCTGTTTCGAGCGCGCGCTGAAAGCCGCAGCGGTAACGTTTCCACCTCCTTGAGCTTCCCGTTGCTAAGTCGACTTCGAACCCTAGCGCTTCGAGCGTCAAGACGCCTATCAAGACCTCCTCCAATCCTTTCGAGACGAGCACCGGGGTTACTGCCCGCTCACCTTCGATCTCGACCAGCGCGAAGCTCTCGCCGAGCTCCGCGTAGCCTTTAGCGGTTTTGACGACCCTTTTGCCGACGATCTTCAAGTCCAAGAGCTCGCGGACGCGCTAGGGTGCAACGGCGAAAGCCGACCCCTGTCGACCAGACCTCTGGCCTCAACCTCCCGACCGGTAACGGGGATTCGCCAGCTTTACGTTGACCCGCGCGCGGCCCATGGGGCTCTCTTGCGCCCTCGAGGCGGATAAAGCGCTGCCGGGAGGGACGCAGAAGTTGGGAAACGTCTCCGCTCGCTCCCGAGCGCTGGATGCGCGGGGATCAGTTGCGGCGCAGGCACCTTCTTTAAGCTCCGCGCCGGGGCTTGCCGTGTACGCGCTCAAGCCCATCGGCGTGGTCGAGAGGGGTTTCCCCAAGCCGGGCGACCCGAGCAGGGCCCTCTACCGCAGCAGGTACGAGTTTGTCGGCGTGGTCAAGGTTTACGACGAGTACGTGGACGGCTTGCTGGGCCTCGACGAGTACTCGCACGTGCTGCTCCTCTACGTCTTCCACGAGGAGAGCAGGTGCCTCCTGCGCGTTAGGCACAAGCGCTCGGGCAGGGAGATGGGGATCTTCGCCACCAGGTACACCGCGCGGCCGAACCCGGTAGGCGTCTCGGTCGTGGAGCTCGTCAAGCTCGAGGCGCCGAGGCTCTGGCTCCGCGGCTTGGACGCTTGGGCGGGGTCTCCTGTGATCGACATCAAGCCCTACGAGTACTACGACGTGGTCAAGCGGCCGAGGGTGGCTAGGGAGGCTGAGGAGGAGTGGGCCGAAAGGAGCGGGCTGTACGGCGAGCTGATCCCGTGGCTGGGCCCCTGCGCCTAGGCCTGAGGAAGCGTAGCATGCGCGCTGCGGGCACGTTTTAAAGCGCGCTCCGCGCGTTCCCGGGATGAGCGGGTTTTGGAGAGGCTGAAGAGCTTCAGGTGGAGGACTTCGGGGTCGAGTTCGCGGTCGTTTTTCGGCTCCAGGCTGAGCGGGAGGGTGTTCAAAGGGGGTTGGGACATCGCCGTGTGGCTCGACGACCTGGGGAGGGCCGCAGAGCTGCAGTACGCTCTGGCTGCGTACTGTGAACGCAGTACGCTCTCGCAGGGAGCTGAGGAGGGTTCGTGCGACGTTGCCCGTTCACAGTAAGGATCCGACACCCTCGACGAGCTTCTCCACCTTCTTGAGCGGGGAGCGGAGGCTTCGATGCCGGCAAGCCCCCAGGGTCGCGTGCTCTGCTGAGCTCCGCGCCGGTCGCTAGAGGATTTCGAACTCTATGGGGACTTTCCTGAGCTTGGGCCCTTCGGGCGTGAACACGATGCCCCACGCGTCTATCTCCGGCCTTCCTATGATCAGGTCCACGCCTTTCCTCAGGTTTTCCGCGACTTCGAACACCGCTCCGCCAGGCACCTCCACGCCCTGGAAGACGACCCCTACCCTGCAGTACCCTACCACTCTCAACCTCCCGCCTTCATCGGCCGTCCTCAACTCGTAGGGCTCCTTCAAGGGCGTGAAGGCGCCCAGCGCGTCGGAGAGGGCTTTCGACATCACGCTCCTGCTCGCTCCCGTATCCACGATCGCCCTAACCTTGACACTTTTACCCTCAAACCTCAACTCGACCTCCGCTACAGCCTCGTCCAGCTTCACAGGCTTTCTTGCCTAAAGACTTCTTAAACCTCGCCTCAACTACATTCCTCTCAGTGCGCGCAGGTAGCTTCCCGCGCGCTCCCGATCACGACGCCCGACGCCGCTCTAAGCCGCTAAATCGCGCGTACACAGCAATCTGTCGATTCCGCCTTCAAAGTCCCTGCGCGGGGTATCTCGGCAGCTTCCTGCGCGCAACGGGTAATAGGGTCGCAGTCTGCTTGCACGCACGCGCGCATGTTGCCGTACGCGGACAACGCGCTCGACCTGGTTTTCAGCGGCTGCCTGCTTGACCTGCTGACACCCTGGAAATCCCCCGCATCCTCGGCGAATTTGAACGCGTGCTGAAGCCCGGCGGTAAGCTGGTGCCGGTTAACATGAGCGAAACGAGCACGGTCGCACCTTACGAACTCCTTGTACTCTCTGAGGCTGAGGGTGAGCGATTGCAGGCCGATTCTCGCGAAACGTTTTAGAGAAGCTCGGGTTCCAAAACGTCGGAAGACTATACCCATCCTATACGGTCAGAGATGGTGCGGGAAACAAACCCGTTGATGGAAACTACGAAACCTGGGGGGCCGTAAGAAACCAAGTAAAGCGGCCATTGCGACCGCGCTGGGACTACAGGGTGATGCGCGCCGGCGTTTCTACCTGATCGTTCGTACCGGAGTCCGCCTGTTCCTTCGACTCTCTCGAAGGCGTCGTAGAGGATCGCCGGCTTAAAGGGCGCGCGGCTTCGAGCGCGAAGCGGAGGGGCTCGGCAGCCCCGCATCGGGGGTGGGGCCGCCGGTGTGCGGCAGGGTTAAATGCCGAGCGGAGCCGGGCGCGCGCCGGGTGGGTCAGGTGCCGATCGTCGAGCTCCGCGACGTTTGGAAGGAGTACGAGCTCGGGAGGAGCAGGATCCAAGCGCTGAAGGGGGTTACGCTGGACGTGGAGGAGGGGGAGTTCCTGGCGGTGGTGGGGCCCAGCGGCTCCGGCAAGAGCACGCTCCTCCACCTGATTGGTGGTCTCGACCGGCCGACGCGCGGCTCGGTGAGGGTCGCGGGCGTCGAGGTGAGCTCCCTCAGGGACGACAGGCAGTTGAGCAGGTTCAGGAACGAGTACGTCGGCTTCGTCTTCCAGATGTTCTACCTGGTGCCCCGCCTCACGGCGCTCGAGAACGTGGAGCTACCGCTCGTCGCGAGGGGGGTCGACCTGCGGGAGAGGAGGAGGGCCGCGCTTGAGGCTTTGAAGCTGGTCGGGTTGGAGCACAGGGCGCACCACAGGCCGACGGAGCTGAGCGGGGGCGAGCAGCAGAGGGCGGCGATCGCCAGGGCGATCGTCGCGAAGCCGAAGGTGCTGCTCGCCGACGAGCCCACCGGCAACCTCGACTCGGCGAACGCGAAGCTCGTCATCGGCCTTTTCAGGAAGCTGATCGACGAGATCGGGATCACGATCGTGATGGCCACCCACAACCTCGAGCTCCTCGACTACTGCGACAGGGCGGTCAGGCTAGTCGACGGGCAGATCGCCGGCGTCTACGGTAGGGGCGAGTTCGCGAAGCTCCTGCACAGGTAGCGCTTCCAGGCGAGCGGGTTCTAACCCCGGAGGAGCCGAGAGCCCGGCTCCCCGCAGCTGGCTGCGGCGAGATCACGTCCCGGGAGCCGCCGGCAGGGCCGCCCCCTCTCGGGCGTACACCACCTTCCCGCTCCTCAAAGCGTCGAGGTAGAACTCGTTCCCCGCGGCAATCGCCCTCTCGAGCTCTTCCCGGGAGACGAGCGTGATCTCCGCGTCGACGTCCTTCAAGGGGGCGAGCGAGAACCTCTCCTCCTCGCGCACGGGGTGGTCGACGACCACCAGGATGTCCACGTCGCTCAGCCCTCTGACGAACCTGCCCTTGGCGAGCGAGCCAGCTATCACGACCGCCGCCGGCTTGTACCTCTCGACGAGCTTGCGCAGCAGCTCCCCCAGCGGTTCCTCGAGGTCCTCCGCGCTCGTGCCCCTAAGGATCTCCCTCAATCTCTCCCCTAGCAAGCTCAACCACCTCAGCGGCGCTGCTCAGAGCCTCCTCCGCGTCGCTCCTCGAGTAGTGCTTGTGCGGCGGGAGCTCGGGCCACGCGTTGGGGTACCTCGTGGGGATGTAGTGCCTGTCCAGCCTCCTCGCGCGCTCGGCGAGCTCCTTGGGGAGAGGCACGGCTCCGCCGAGCTCCTCGAGCAGCCTCGCCACGCTGTGCGTGTGCACGTACCTGCCCAGCTTCTTGATGCAGAGGGCTTTCAGCGCCTTCTCGGCTGCCTGGTGCGAGAAGAAGCACACCTTGCTCCACATGCCGTGCTCGAACAGCTTCCTCGCTGCCTCCAAGTCGTCTACAGCCTCCTCCAGCCAGTCCCTGTACCTCCCGTAGCTCAACCCCACCGCCCGCTCTCCGCGGCCAGCGGGGCTATAAGTGCGTTTGAGTTCTGCCTCCCGCGCGGGGGAACTGAAACGCGCGCCGCGGTTCGGGTGCAACCTTGCTCGCTAAGCCCTCGTCCATGCTGCCGCTCCTGTAACCCTCCAGGTCGAGCGCCACGTACCTCCAGCCCAGGCGCTTCAGCTCCCTCGCGACCTCGTCCATGACTTCCTCCGCGAAGAAGAGGCGGCGCTCCTCCCTCCCGACTTCGATCCTCGCGATATCGCCGTGGTCGCGCACCCTCACCTGCCTAGCACCGGTGAGCGATTTGACCGCGGATTCCGCTGCCTCGATGCGCTTAAGGCGCTCGGCGGTTATCCTCTGCCCGTAGGGTATCCGCGAGGCGAGGCAGGCCTCAGGGGGCTTATCCCAGTTGGGCAGCCCGAGCAGCTTGGCTGCCCGCCTAACCTCGCTCTTCGTGAAACCGAGCTCTGCGAGGGGGCTGCGGATGCCCTCCTCGCGGAGCGCAAGGTAGCCGGGCCGGTGGCCGCCTAGATCCTCGCTGTTGGTCCCGTCCACGATCACCTGGGCGCCGACGCGCTCCGCCACCTCCCTCAGCTTCCGAGCCACCTCCTTCTTGCAGTAGTAGCAGCGGAGGGGCGGGTTACTGGCGAAGTTCTCGTCCTCCAGCTCGTTGGTCGCGACGACCACGTGGTCGACTCCCAGGAGCTCCGCCACCCTCCTAGCCCACTCGAGCTCGCTGCGCGGGAGAAGCGGGCTATCCGCCGTGACCGCGTACACCTGGGAGGGGCCAAGGGCCCTGGCAGCGGCCGTGAGCACGACGCTGCTGTCAACGCCGCCGGAGAGGGCTACGACGACCGGCCCTCCCGCCCTCCTGAACCACTCCTCCAGCTCCGCGAGCTTCCCCGCGACGGGCTCAGCGTTGCACACCACGGGAGCACCCGCAAACGGCCCGCTTTAAGGCTGCTGGCCCCGCCTCGCCGCTGCCGCGCGGTTAGCGATG
>Ga0105154_1000637_pt1 | contig 14701 bp, 15 predicted proteins | sample SSWtaG_FD_89672 | JGI IMG/M metagenome (GOLD analysis project Ga0105154, IMG submission 89672) | Hot spring microbial communities from Sandy's Spring West, USA to study Microbial Dark Matter (Phase II) - SSWsed_matched | ecosystem: Environmental > Aquatic > Thermal springs > Hot (42-90C) >... | reverse complement strand
TTACAACAACGAGGCTAATAGTCTACTTAACACACTGGTTTTTGCAGGTATTTACGTAGACTACATCGACATAGACCCCTACGGCTCTCCCGTGCCATTTTTAGACTCCGTATTCAAGCCCATAGGTAAGGAGGCTTACCTGGGTATAACGGCAACGGATGTGGCTCCATTGTCCTGCACTTACCCCCACAAGACGCTATCGAGGTATTGGAACCGATGTACAGCAGTCGACTTTAGGAAAGAGTACGCGGCGAGGCTCTTAATAGCCAGCGCCGCTCTTCGTGCGGCTGCACTAGAAGTAGAGCTCAAACCTCTTTTAACACTAATTTACAAGCACTTTATCAGAGTGTTTTTTAAAGCCCGAAGAAGTGCCTCCGGGGCATATAGAGCCGTTGACGAGTGCATAGGCTACATCTGGTACTGTAGGTCCACCCTTGAACGGGGGTTTGTCAAGGAGCCCGAGGATTTACGTGGTTTAACCTGTAGCGACGGCTCTAGTCCCGTAGTTCTCGGTAAAATGTGGATCTGCGGGCTCGGAGATGTAGAGACCGTTTTGCGTATGTCGAGAAAAGCACGAGAGATGAAATGGCTTGCCAAGGAGACACTACATCTCCTTAGACTAATTAACGAAGAATTGCCTCTCACTGCTACTACACTGTACATTCGGCTAGATGAATTGTGTTCTGCATTAAAGACAAATATTCCAAACACTGGCACTTTAATTAGCGAGCTCAGGTCTAGGGGGGTTAATTGCTCGAGAACTCACATGGATCCACGGGGCATCAGGGTATCTAATTACCAAGCACTCGTCAATGTAATTTTAGATTTATCTAGAAGCAGGGGTTGTTGAAGCGTAAGAATATATTTCCCTAGCCAGTATTGCTTATAGGCGGGTGTACTCGTATTGTCCCTCGAAAAAGTGCGGGAACAAGTCCTCCGCGTAGTGGAGAAAAATCTCTCCGAGACCGAGGAGGGAGTGATGCTAAATATACGCATTGAAAGCGATTTTGACGAAAACTACATAACCATAGAGGGGGGCGAGCTGATTTTTAGAACTAGGGAGTCTGATGAAAATAAGTATAATGCTACCTTAATAGGTTTCTTGTCGAGAGAACTCAAGATCCCGTCATCTAAAATTGACATTGTATACGGCGTTAGAGGGGGCTTCAAGAGGTTATTAATAAAAGACATTGACGCCGAAGACCTTAGTAGGAGGCTTCTAAAGATCATAAGGCTGATTTAATCGACTCGAGAACCTCGCGGGGCAGTAATTTCTTATAGTACTCTCTATTCTCAAACGTTAACACTATTTTTCGCCACCCCTCGAGGCGTGATAAGATTTCTTTATCGTTGAGATTGAAGTGAACAACTAGGATTGTTGGTTTACCGGTATTTAGAACTTTAAGTAATAGTGGCTTGAATGAAGGCAATTTTAACTCCATTGGGCCCACCTCGTCTACTCCAATTACATCTGCCTGCTCAATAGCCCTTAACAGGGCCTTTTTAACTAGTGCATCGGCTTCGCCTATGATCACACCATACTGCCCAACTCTAGCAGCACTTGGATAGCCTTTTTGAGCAAGCCATGTTTCTTCTCCCGTTAGTAGGTCTACTACTTTAAACCCTATTCTCACGCCCTTGTCGCGGACCTCTGGGGCGATCATCCCCCCAACTTTAAAACCATTTTCCCTTAAAGTACTTATTACTGCGTTAAAGAGCGTTGATTTACCTACACCAGGCCTACCGGTTATTACTAGCTTCTCCATAGCTATACCGTTGGCACTAATTCGTATTCTCGGTACTCTCCCTCTTACTAAGTAACTTCGCAAGGCCATTAATATCGTGCTTAGACCTGACCAAAAAGACTGCTGCCTTAGTTGCCGTGGCAATTTTTTCTGCATACTTCACTTTTTCATCTAAGTAATTTGGATCGTCTTTTACTACCGAGACCTTTATCTCTCCTTTTAAGGCTATGTCCACAGGTAGTCCAGTGAAATTCAAGAACATGTGGCCCATTCTCTTTGCTAATTGAAATATTAGTTCTTCAACGCTATCCCTTGGTGTGCTATTTTCCTCCTTAGTATATTCGAGTATGCCCTGAACCGGATCGAATTCCTCGAAAATGTCCTCTCCCATCATTGACGCGAGACGTAAGGCCTTATCAACTGATATGTACATTTCACCACGTTCATACATGTAAATGGTTTTCCTACTTGTACCCAAAATGTCCGCGAGCATCCCTCTACTACATTGTAGTTCTTCTCTTCGTTGCCTAAACTTCTGTGGGTTTATTTTTAAGATGTAGTTTCCACGTACACATGCTACTAGCGGCTTCTCTCTCTTGATGAGGTAGTTCTCAAGAGTCTTCAGGGTAATGACATTTGAACCGTACTTAACGTATACTACGTCATCTTCAAGTTCCTTATTGTAGTGCCTGGTGGCAACTATTACCGTTGAGGTATCGTATGCTGCCCTGATCTTTTTTAAATCTGAGATTTCGTGCTTACTTATCTCCTTAGCATCCTGAACAATCTTAAGGAATAGTGGTTTACCACCAGAGCTCGCAACGATATCTACGCTCCTCTCCTCCCTTGGGTACAATATTAAGTCAGCTTGATAACCAGCGCGTTTTAATACGTCAAAGACTTCTTCAACTAAACTCGACTCGGTCAACCGCCGTACCCATCGTATTATGCACTGTATTATATTTATTTTTATTTAAGCCTTTTAACTAGTTGCATTTTGCGAGATCGCGCGGGTAGCGCTATAGGAGCCCGTCGACTTACCTTCTTTTGAACCGCGCGTAAATCATTGCGTGGTCCTTGTCGTAAGGTTCTAGGTGGACTACATCTATTATTTCAAATCCGCGTTCTTTCAACGTATTGATCTCCTTTCTGTAAATCTCACTAGGTTCTTTAGTTACATCGATACTCCTAGCCTTTATGGCTAGTAGCAAGTAGCCATCGTGTTTTAAAAACATATCAGCGTTATCTGCCACAATACTTGCCTGTTCTGGTTGGGCTATGTCTGCGTATATGCCATCTACGAGTTCAACTACGTGTCTATACTCCTGGGGCTTTCTAGCGTCCCCAAGGATTGGGAACAAGTTCTTTCTGACATCCGCAACCATTATAAATTCCCTCATAACTCTTGGTGCAATGTCCACGCCATAGATCCTGCCGCTAGCCCCCACTATGTCGGAAATGTGGCTCGCCGTCGTACCAGATGCCACCCCCAAGTACAGTATTGAGTGTCCCTGAGAGATCGGTTGATCGGCAAGCCCGTTCATTAGCGCTGCAGCTAGTTTGCTTCTAAAGGCATTCCACTCGCGGTATTCTACGCCACCGTACTTAAATAGCCTCTCCCCATAAACCCTATGTCCCACAACGAGGTTTTTCGTCGCTAGCTTAATGCTACCATCATCTAACTCTACTAAATATACGCCGAAGTACTTTTCATGCGGTTTAACGGAGACTACGAAACTCATTAATCCCACCACTAGATCTATTTCTTCTTTTCTCTCTTTTTCTTTTCCCTTTCTGGGGAAACCTTGGGTTTTTCTGCTTTTGGTGGCGGCTTGGGGTATAGTTTCTTCACTTCTTCAACTCTATCTTGGAACTCCGCAACCAGTTTTTCACCTACATATCTACCGGTGAAGAAGTCTATTTTCGCCGCTATTGCTAGCTTTGCCGCTAAAGCCCTTGCAATTTTACCCCTCTGCCACCTAGGGCTCTTGTGTATTGCTGGGTGCTGGAAGATCACCCCATGTTTTGGTGGTTTACCACCTGTTCTCAGGGCCCTGAATAACGCCTTCTCGGCTCCTAGGACTTGTATTGTGCTCGCGGGAAGCTTAGCTAGCTTCTCGAGACCTCCCGCGAGACTAAGTAATCTGGCTCCAAGCTTGGGGCCCACGAGTGCACATATGTTGGGAGCGACTTCTTTCATTACAACGTCAATGTACTTTTCAAGCGTTGCTCTTAACTTATACATGTCCAGTATTATTCCAGCTAGTACGGCTATGTACTCTAAATCGAAATCGCTTAAATCAGCCCCAATGCTAGTACTAGCTGCCGCTGCTATCTTGTCTGCCCTTTCCTCCGGGATCTCGAGTTTGGCTAAGTTCTCTTTGGTGAAGTTATTTCTGTGCCTCAGTTCGTATACTAACTTAACGTATTGCTCGTGATCTCTAACTAGCTCATCTAGTTCAGGGAAGTGTACACTGTACCACTCCCTTAACCTCGCCACGAAGAGATTAATGGTTTTATCAATGTCATCTGTAGCTCTAATAGCTTGAACTGCTAATAAGTCTCTTTTTTGCGCTTCTCTCCTAAGCTTACGCCTAGTGTATTCTAGCATTATTTCATGGAGTTTCGCGAAGAACCCCTCCCTACTACCTGCGAACCCATATTTTGCGGCTAGGTCTGGCGTAATGTTCCTAATGTAGAGAGCTTGAGGGGTCCCCGGTACAACTTCCGGTATTAAACCCTGCTGAGAAGCTGCCTTGGCCGTACTATAGTGTTCTACTACGACATGCAATACGCCCTTTTCCTTTAATTTAGATATTATTTGCTCGTGGTATGGCGTTATATCCCCTTTTTCAATGGCTATTAGGTACTCAACGAGATCGTCTAGGTTTCTAGGAGCTTCAACAAACTCGACTATGTTGTTGTCGCCTGATACCGCAAATATGCCCAGAACCGTTTCCACGACATAGGCTTTGTTCTGCGAAGACATATGCATACCCGGTCAATAAGAGTTAGGTTAAAAAAATATTTTAAACGTCACTTTATTAAGGTGCATTTAAGACACATAGTTTGGAACTGTTTGGGTGCCTTTACAATGCCCACACACGGCTCATTAACTAAAGCAGGTAAAGTTAGGAGTCAGACGCCTAAAATACCACCTAAACCCAAGAAAAACAAGCCGCCGAGAGTTAGAAATAAGGTCGAATACGTTAGAAGGTTTCTAAAGCCGCAACAAACTCAAGTTGCACCTCAATGAGCGTTAACTACGTGGACCCCGTGAATCAATAGCTATTGATATCTACTCGCTTGTTAATAGTTAGTGCATAGTGAAGTTGCCTAAGCAGTGGTATTTTACTTTAACTAACCTCGTAAACTATTTAGTTTAATTTAGATTTTTGTACAGTGGGGTTAAGCTTGATAATATACCATGGTTACGTAGGTAACGCAGCTAGTTACTTGCTCTCAAAAGGGGTTCAGCCAGGCGACGCGATTATCGTGAAATTGAAGGACGGCTCGATCCTCAGAGGGTACTTGATGCCTAGACCACAACTATATGGTAGCGACTCAATCATAGTAGTTAAGCTAGATAACGGTTACAATGTTGGAATAGACATTAGTAAAATAGAACTTTTAGAGCCCATGGAGCGTACGCAGCGTCTTGGCAGAGAAGAACGTGTTAAAACTAAACCTTACCAGAGCAGCCTGCCACGCGTTACGCTGATCAGCGCTGGCGGTACCATAGCGTCAAAAGTAGACTACGAGACAGGTGCTGTTACCCCTTCATTAAAACCAGAAGACATTATGGAGTGGATACCAGAACTAGAGGATGTAGCCCTGATCTCAGCGAGGGAAGTAATGAATATTTTCAGCGAGGACATGACGCCAGCACACTGGGAATCTATTGCTAGAGAGGCTTACAACGAAATAAACCAGGGCGTAAGTGGGGTTGTAGTAGCTCACGGTACCGATACAATGTCTTATAGCGCGTCTGCAATAGCGTTTGCTATATGGAATAAACCGGCCCCCATAGTATTTGTCGGGGCGCAGAGGAGTAGCGATAGGCCTAGTACGGACGCCGCCCTCAACCTAATGGCGGCATTTTTCGTGGCGGCTAAAGCCCCCTTCGCGGAGTCTGTAATCTCAATGCACAGCTCTATCTCTGATCAATTTATTGCCGTGCACCGAGGTGTTAAATGTAGGAAAATGCATACAAGTAAGAGAGATGCGTTTCAATCGATAAACGATAAGCCGCTGGCTCTGGTGGATGTCATTAAGAGGGACATAACAATCATAGGGAGGATTTACGAGTACCGTGGAGAGAAAAACCCTGTTCTGCGGGCAAAATTTAACGATAGAGTAGTGCTGATAAAGTCTTATCCAGGGATTCAACAGGAAATCTTAGATTTCGTGGTGGACAAGGGATTTCACGGCATCGTTCTCGAAGGCACGGGGCTCGGGCACATACCAAATAGGTTAGTTGATTCGATTAAGAGGGCTGTTGAAAGCGGAATACCAGTTGTTATGACGAGTCAATGCCTCTTTGGACACGTTAACATGAACGTTTATAGCACGGGCAGGAGGCTGCTCGAAGCCGGGGTAATCCCAGGCTACGACATGCTCCCCGAGACAGCCTACGTGAAGTTATCATGGGTCCTGGGGTCAATTAGCCGCGAAATGAGCGAAGTTCGTAAACTAGTCACTACCAATTTAGTCGGGGAAATAAACACCAGGCACCCCTTACAGTTATACCCACGGTGGGACTATGAATAGAGTTGACTACGCTAATTTAGGGTTAAAAGTCGGCTTAGAGATACACGTGCAATTAAATACCACGACGAAGCTTTTCTGCCCTTGTCCAACCCATGCCACAGTGGAAGGTAGGCGAGTTACGTTTCAACGGTACCTCAGGCCAGCCAGGAGCGAAATGGGCGAAGTCGACCCGGCGGCGCTATTAGAGTGGAAACGAGGCAGGGTCTACGTGTACACTGCTCCAGAAGAACAGTCTTGCCTAGTGGAAGCTGATGAAGAGCCTCCACACCCAATGAACGAAGAAGCTTTACTAGTGGCGCTTGCCGTTGCAAAGGCCTTAAACATGAATATTGTGGACGAGGTTCACGTAATGAGGAAAATAGTAATAGATGGTAGTAATGTGAGCGGGTTCCAAAGGACTTCTCTCATAGCGATGGGCGGGTACATATTTGTTGACGACAGGAAAATAGGGATACAAACGCTTTGCCTCGAGGAAGACGCTGCTAGGAAGACCAAAGATATGGATGTAGAAGTACATTACGACTTAGATAGGCTTGGGGTGCCGCTAATAGAAATAGCGACAATGCCCGATATAGATTCGCCAGAATTAGCCCTCAAAGTAGCGCTCAAAATAGGCCAATTAGTGCGCCTAACGGGTAAAGCAAAGCGCGGCCTAGGAAGCATAAGGCAGGACTTAAACATTAGCATACGAGGCGGCGCGAAGGTAGAGGTAAAGGGTATACAACACCTGTACTTAATTCCAAAGGTCGTTGAGTATGAAGTAGAAAGACAGCTGAAGTTACTAGAAATAAGGGAAGAGCTGAGATCACGTGGCATTACACATAAAGACATTAAACCACACGTCGTAGACGTAACCAATGTATTTCAAAACACTTCTTCTAAGATAATCAAAAAGGCATTATCGCAACCAAATGGAGCCGTGCTCGCACTGCTCTTACCTGGCTTCAAAGGGCTGCTTGGAAAAGAGCTGCAAAGGGGGCGGAGATTTGGCACAGAGTTAAGCGATTATGCCAAGGTATGGGGAGGCGTTAGCGGCATAATACACACGGATGAGCTTCCGGGCTACGGGATATCGCTCAGCGAAGTCGAGAAACTATACTCTGAGACCGGGGGATCTATTGATAGAGATGCCGTAGTTGTAGTTGCAGATGCAGAACACAAGGCTAAAAAAGCACTACTCAGCGTTGCCGAGAGGGCTTCTTATGCCGCCATATGTATTCCCGAAGAGACCAGGGCCGCTAATCCGGATGGAACCACCAGGTATATGAGACCGCGTCCAGGCTCTGCGAGAATGTACCCTGAGACAGACATTCCACCAATCGTTATAACGAAAGACCTCATTTCGAGGGCAGAAGCGTATGTGCCAGAACACCCTGATGTAAAATACAAAAGACTAGTCGAAGAGCATGGTTTAAGTAGGAGCCTAGCGCTGGCGTTATTAAACGACCTGAGGCTGGATTACTACGAATACCTCGCGAGGGTATACGGCAGTAAAGTTCCTTGCTCCGTCATAGCGTCAATATTCGTGAATGTAATACCAGCACTTAGAAGAGATGGAGTGTCAGTAGATGATCTCGAAGAGGGGGTAATAGAGGATGTAGTTAAAGCTATTGCAGAGGGCGTCATAGCTAAAGAAGCTATTCCAGACGTACTCAAATACCTAGCGCAGAACCCGGGAACAGACGTTAAAAAGGCCGCAGAAGCCCTAGGCATTAAGGGCGTGAGCGTAGAGGAATTAGAGTCCATAATACTGAAAGCAATAGAAATCAACAAGGAGAAAGTGCTCGCGAAAAGGGATAAGGCGTTTTCAATCGTAATGAGTGAAGTTATGAAAACTCTCCGGGGAAGAGTGGATGGTAAAGTCGTCGCAGAGAAAGTAAAAGAGAAATTAAGGGCTTTAGTAGGTATAGAGTAATTGGCGATGAGGAGTACTCCCGACAATGACAAGTGATTAAAAGGCATTTGACCGAGCTAAATGATGAAAAGAGCAATTTGTTGAAAACGTAGATGAGAAAGCACGAGCGTGCTGATAGTGTTCTAAGTATTATTTGTGATTAAAAGTGGCATACCACAGTAGTTATTAATAGAATAAAGATGGGCCTAAATGCTAAGCCTTGGCCGCTGCTGACCAATGATGTGTAGTGTGGTAGCCGCTGAGGGGTTACACGATTTAAAGCCTTGGAGAGGTGGTTCGTTGTAAGCTTAGGCTTAAGTGACTTACAGAGTGCCTGGAGGATAGCGGCCACTCTCAACAGGGATTCGAGGATCTCGAACTTATGCGCTAACGTGCAGTGTAATAACTTCCAATCAGTATATCGCAGGGTTCACAAGTTCTTATCGGAGGGCGTCTTAAGTAAGCACTTAATTGTCCCATTAGAACTATTACCGGGGCCTGTGTCTACCGCGATATTAACTAAGCACCAAAAAATACGGCAACCATGCATAACTAAAGCTCCGCGACCGATAATCACGTATTACTCTTACATAGGTAGCCCCGTGGAAGTACATTACGTGTTCGAAGAGTGCTCTAGCGTAGAAGACTATATTAACACTTCTGCTTGTAAACTTGAGTTTTGTGGCCGTCTACACGAGACTGCCGTGCCACTAGAGTCTCTCGAAGGTTTAAAACTCGTTCTATCTAGCACGAAGCCGCCTACTAACAGCAAAGTATTTGTGGATGCCGTAGACGCCGACATAGCTATTGATATCTTTAGGCTTAGCAACCCTCCCTTTAAGAACTCGTGGAAGACACGAGATCTACTAGAGGCGCTTAGGCAGAGGCTCGGCGTTAAGAACGTAAAGTATCACTACTATGCGCATCTTTATAAAGCACTTTCTTTACACTACGCGGTGAGAAACCACGGAGACTTTTTAATAATACTGGCTAATGCACCGACGCCGAGAGAGCTGGAGAGGATACTCATTGCTCTCTTGGAAAACGGCTTTATTGCTGGTATATGGCAAGTACATTACTACAGCAAAACACCCCTCACAGCTCTTGTCTACTCCTGGGGTTATATTAACAAGTTTATTGAACCAGAGTACGTGCATGAGAGTATAACTGGCGTATCCTACGTTGTATTCCCAGTCATAGGCGTTTACCATGGAGCCCCGGGTACTTAATCCAGTGCTGGAAAGGTTGCATAAAGAAGTGATAGAGATCTGTAAGAAACCTGACAACTACGTGTCCTTGTTAAAGCAGTCTACAGATTACGTGAGAAAACCACCAAGGGCGGGGACATGCCACAAACCAGGTGTCATAGAGATCCATGGAAAAGAAAAACTCATTTTTATTGGAGACATTCACGGGGACTACTACACGTTACTTAAAGTATTAAATACTATCTGGGAGAAAGTAGGCGAATACACGGTAGTGTTTCTCGGGGATTACATTGATAGGGGGTATATGCAGCTGGAAAGCCTATCAATAGCCTTGAAATTAAAAGCCGAGTACGGGGACAGTATTGTGCTTTTGAGGGGTAATCATGAACCCCCTTCATGGCTTATCCCCTACCCCCACGACTACATTTACAGCTTATGGGAAAGGTTTGGCGAGAAGTCTAAGGAAGTATATAGTGCTTCTCTTGAACTATTTGATAACATGCCCCTCGTATTAATTAATGAAAATTCTCTGATAGCCTTACACGGCGGGCCACCCCTCAGCGTGCTTAGGGCTGATAGCTGGCGTGTGGCGTTTGAAGTTGGGTCGAGTAAAGCTTCTCCAAAACTACTCGAAAACGTTCTTTGGAGCGATCCCGCAGAGGACTTGTTAGATCACGCTCCATCTCCACGGGGTGCTGGAGTACTATATGGCCCTCTCGTGAGTAGAAAAACTCTCGAGTTAGTAAATGGCAAGTTCATATTGAGAGGTCACGAAGCAGTTAATGGACTTAAGTACTCGCATGGAGGCGCTGTAGTCACTGTGTTTACATCGCCACTTGTCTACGGCTTTGAGTGCGGTGGTGTAGCTATATACGACTACTGCGAAGAAAAAGGAGATTGGTGTTTAAACTGGCTTTGCATTAGACCTAGGGCTGTCTAAGCGGGCAACGCTTAATAACGCCCCAAGTGAATAGAGTTTTTTGTGAGGTTTAACGCGATGAAGACTAGGTATCAGCGGAAATTAATTAACAGCGTTGAAAATGCCGTCGGGGACTTAGTATACGACGTTATAGATAAATACTATGGTGACCGCATAGAGTCAGAGCCTGACTATGAAAAAATACTGTTTTCAATTGCGCGTTTCATAAAGCAGGAGGTATTTAACAATAAAGCCACATTCGACGACGTAATCGAATACTTAAACCGCTTAAGGAGTAGGCGAAACCTCGCAAAATTGGTACTTAGTTACGTAATTAGCAGGGCACTAGATGAGCAAGAGTAAGAAAATCGATATGTTTGAAAATTTTTAAACGCTATTTAAAGAGCCTCGTTTCTAGGGGGATTTCCATTCCTAGAAAGGGAAGAAAGGCTAAACAGGACAAGGTGGTTGCAAAGGAGGCCTTAGATACGAAGGGACTTAAAAAGCCAGCCGCTAAGGAGTTCATGAGTGTTCAATCCCAAAGCGAAGAAGCCAGTACGAGAAAGAAGAAGGCATCACCCGCTACCGGCGAAAAAGAGCTTAAACAACGGGTAACAAGGAAAACGACGAAAAGAGCGAGAGTTAAAGAACATGACATAGATAAACTGCTCGACGAGATATTTAGTCAAGTGGATTCAATCTTCTCTTTGACCACTTACCTAGGCCTGAGCCCGGATAAGGCTAGAGAGGTAGTTCGCGAAATCCTAGATAATGTGGTATCAAGTTATAGCAGTAGACCAAGCACGGAGGCCGTGTTGAAGAAGATAAAGAGAAACGCGGATATTATTTCAGAGTACATCGCCTCTAAGCTACTTGAGCTTGAAGATAAGCTATCTATTAACCAGCTCGAATTTATAGTGTTAAAGGGCGGAAGATCGGCCTTGAAAGAGGCCGAAAGACTTTTCAAGCTTGCTTTAAAGTACAGTAGAGATGACATAGTTTCAGCTCTTAGAAACCTGTGGAATATTAGTGGCCCAAGGGGCCTATTGGAATGCCCTAAGTGCGGTTTCAACTCTATTACTCCTGAAAGAATATGTTTAATATGTGGAAATATTGTTAAGGACGAGTACATTCGAGAGCGCTTAAGTTTCTCTGACAAGTTCGAAACGTACCTTAAAACAGCTAGTGTAGCGGAATTAAATGAAACAATGCAGGCCGGGTTTATACTACTAGGCGAGCGCGGTATTTATAGCCCGAGATCTCGAAAGGCCCGCATAGAAAACCCAATTGTATATGTTATTTACCTTAACCCGGCCGAGTTATCAAGGATAGTTGAAGAGATCGGTTCCCGCGAATTGTCAATATAGTTCTCCAAGTACACCTCGAGGACGACTAAAGCTGCATACTCCATGTACTAAATGCGACTTTGTATCGCTATATTCTGACGTTTATGTTCCTCGACTTGAAAATCTCTCTGATGCTTCTACGGACAACTTTCATATTGAGTTCAACCGTACTAAGAACTCCTATTTGTTCAAATACGAGTTCGCCTTTATAGTAAACTTGAAGCATGGGCGTGCTAGGAGCTTTAATTACGTCGGGGTGCTCTTTTACGTTCAATCTACAGAATAGTACGTTCCTGTCAGCGTATTTTGAGAACTCTTTCATAGATTCGTACATTATTACGCACTCGTCGTTGTCTGGGTCGTACAATTCTATTAATACTACGTCATTGCCTTTAACGGCTCTTACAAACTCCTCTTTAGACCTGATCTCGTATACCATGTCCTCCTCCTTTTAACTCCCGTACTATACAGGTGACTTAAAGCACTAAAATAGCTTAAAACCATGGAGCCCCGTAGCGCAGCTGCCATGAAACAAGCTCCGAGCAGAGTCTTACTAGAACATTTACATAGTTATGTAAATAAAGTTTATATAGAACCAGTCTATATCGAATTACTCGAGTTCAACTAGGTGAACTACATGGCTCTCTACGGAATACCAGTCTTAATATTAAAAGAAGGCACCCGTAGAACGGTGGGGCGAGATGCTTTAAGATCAAATATAGCGGCGGCTAGGGCGTTAGCAGAAGTACTTAAAACAAGCTTAGGTCCCCGTGGACTAGATAAAATGCTTGTAGATAGCTTTGGCGACGTAACCGTAACTAACGATGGGGCCACCATTGTAAAAGAGATGGAAGTGCAACACCCAGCTGCAAAACTACTAGTAGAAGTCGCTAAAGCTCAAGACGCGGAGGTAGGTGATGGCACAACGAGCGCTGTTGTCTTAGCTGGTACACTACTCGCGAAGGCAGAGGAACTGCTCGACCAAGATATACATCCAAGCATTATAATTGAAGGTTATACGAAGGCCTTAAAAGAGGCCTTGAGGATACTACGCGAGAAAGCCATTCCGATAAATATAGACGACAGGGATAGCCTTAGAAAGATCGTGAGAACAGCTATAGCTAGCAAGTACATTGGCGGCGAAATCACTGCGAACAAGCTAACAGAAATAGCGATAGATGCAGCGCTAGCCGTAGCTGAACCTAGGCCAGACGGCGCAAGAGACTTCAGGGTTGACGACGTAAAGATCGAGAAAAAGAAGGGAGGTAATGTCTTAGACACGCAGTTGGTTTACGGCATTGTCCTCGACAAGGAAGTAGTACATCCGGGCATGCCTAGGAGAGTTGAAAAAGCAAAAATAGCGCTACTAGATGCACCACTCGAAGTCGAGAAGCCCGAGATCACTGCTAAAATAAACATAACTAGCCCAGAGATGATTAAAGCTTTCCTTGACGAAGAAGCCAAGATGCTTAAAGAGATGGTAGACAAAATTGCCGAAGTCGGGGCTAACGTAGTCATATGTCAGAAGGGAATAGATGAGGTTGCCCAGCATTTCTTAGCCAAGAAGGGTATTTTAGCTGTTAGGAGGGTTAAGAGGAGCGACCTCGAGAAGCTCGAAAGAGCCACTGGTGGTAAAATAGTCAGCAGCATTAGAGATCTAAAGCCCGAGGATCTCGGGTACGCGGAGCTCGTAGAAGAGAGGAAAGTAGGTAATGATAAAATGGTGTTCATAGAGGGCTGTAAGAACCCGAAGGCTGTCACCATACTAGTGCGCGGGGCTAGTGACATGGTATTAGATGAGATCGAGAGAAGTCTTAAAGACGCCTTAAACGTTCTAAGAAACGTTATGCGCTCACCATATATTGTTGCCGGGGGTGGCGCCGCCGAGTTAGAAGTTGCAATGAGGTTGAGAGATTACGCGGCTAAAATCGGGGGCAAGGAACAGCTCGCTATAGAAGCCTTTGCCGCCGCATTGGAAGAGGTGCCGTTGATCCTCGCTTCGTCTTGCGGCAAAGACCCGCTCGAGGTCTTAATGGAGCTTAGGAAACTACACGCTGAAGGTAAAATGAATGCTGGAATAGACGTCTTGACAGGCGAAATAGTCGATGACATGACTACGAGAAATGTCGTAGAGCCATTACTAGTTAAAGAAGCAATGGTAAAGACCGCTGCCGAGGCTGCGCTCGCAATATTGAAGATCGACGATATAATCGCTGCTAGCCCAGCAAAGAAGGAAAAGGAGAAGGAAAAAGGTAAGAAGGAAGAGGAAGAAAAGGAGTTCCCATCGAAGCCTGAATTTTAGCCAAAACCCAAAAGACTATGCTGGCTTTAAGACGTACTAGAACCATACCTTTTCCTAAATTTTGCGATTTTTTAACCAGTTAACACTTACTTTTGGCTCTGGTTTTGGGGTTTAGTCATTGACAGAGACACTATTGGATGTGTATAAGCGGGTAACTAGTCAACGCTTATCTAAGTTCGAGATAGCAAGGATTGTTGGAGCTAGAGCACTGCAACTGGCAATGGGGGCGCCACCGCTAATAGATGTTTCAACTGTAGAAGTTAAAGATCCAGTTTATATTGCAATTCTTGAGTTAATTAACGGGCTTTTACCAATGTCTATTTTAAGGCTTAGAGAAACTGGTGAATATGAACTTGTTCCAGCCAGTAAACTCGTTACACCAGAGGTTGAGAGATATCTTAGATCTATTCTCGAGAGCTGGGATATTAGTCGTAGAGTGTAGGGATTACCATGGTTTCGCAGATTTAATTGTCGACAAGCCACTAGATTCCCAGGTATTCAATAGTCTATATAACGA
>Ga0105154_1000636_pt1 | contig 14701 bp, 13 predicted proteins | sample SSWtaG_FD_89672 | JGI IMG/M metagenome (GOLD analysis project Ga0105154, IMG submission 89672) | Hot spring microbial communities from Sandy's Spring West, USA to study Microbial Dark Matter (Phase II) - SSWsed_matched | ecosystem: Environmental > Aquatic > Thermal springs > Hot (42-90C) >... | reverse complement strand
TAATTTGGAGGCTGGTAGGAGAGTTAAATCATCACTTATAAGAGGAATCATTGAAGGATACTACAGCAAACTATTAAACAGAGAAGTAGAATGCATAGAAGAAGAATGCATAACACAAGGAAATGATAAATGTAGAATAAAGATAAAAGCTGTTTAAGTTGTGGTCTTTTCCTTCTTTATGAAATCCATTAGCGTTCTCGTTGTTCCTGAGCTTAGAATTTTCTGTATATTTACCCCTAAGGGTTCAAGTATTCTTGATGTTGCGGGTATAACTTGATTTGATATGTAGTATTCGATGTCTAACTCATTTTTTGATGCTAACTGATATGGTTTTGCCTTCTCATATAGTTTCCCGCTACCAAGGGTTATAATATATCCCACTTTGTCTCCTAGGGTTAATGTGTACCCCTTCTCCATTAACATTTTTGCTGCTTGTACATGTGGTGCTCTAACCTCGTATTCCTCTAAGTCTTTTGTCAATGTCTTCCATATTATGTATTCCTTTAATGGTTTCTCCCCCCTCCTCATCCCATTAATGTATTCCTTTATGTATTCTATGGCCTTCCCTGTTCCTCCACCACGCATTATTATTTCCAAGACCCCTTCTTGAGCTTTCTTGGCTACTTCAGCCCAATCTCCCCTCACAACTTCTAACCCCACAAAGTCTAGTTTCCCATTCTCCATTAATCCACAATATCTCTTCTTAGCTTCTGTGAATAGTATTCTCACGTATACTTTGTCTACTCTTGCTTCAAATCCCAGCTCTCCCTCCACCCTCTTTACAAGTTTCTCCACTTTTTCAGGTTCATACTTCACGAATATGCTGTCTGTATCTCCATATATCACCTTCAAGTTTAATTCTTCAGCCATCTTTAATGCACTGGATATTAAGCTTCTACCCCAAGCAGTCACAGCCTCCGCCACTTGCTTAATGTACCATCTAGCACCAGTCCACCCAGCATACCCATACATGGCATTAGATATCACTTTTATAGCTTTCTGTCTTGCATCCAACACTTTATATAATGGGTCTTCCTGTGTGATGTTCTTTAGCTTCTCTCTAATTGTGCTCCTAGCTTCCATCAGCGATTTCAATACATCTCTATAGAAGCCTGGAGGCTCCCTCCTAAATCTATGTCCAACTTCAGGTGCAATGTATACTCCACATTCAGGTTCAGCTTCTTCTGGTGGTATATATGTGTCTGGGGATACATTGTATTTCAACATTATACTTGGATACATACTTCTAAAATCTATTACAGCTACATTTTCATGAAGGCCTGGTTTTGGCTGTAAGACTATGGCTCCAGCATATGGCTGGTATGATATCTCTCTCCTCTTTGGAACAAGCTCCCCCATTTCATGTGCCTTCCTTATAAGGAACCATTCTACTCTAAACCCTACAGCTGCTGTCCCAACGAAGTCTAGTGGTAAACCAACCAGTTGAGATAATTGTATTGCAAAATCTGATATGGCTTTATAAATTCCCATAACTCTCTTAGCATTCTTCATGGAATACTCTATCAGTTCCCCCCTCTTCGAAGGGTCTTTCCAGTAATCTTGAACTTCATATTCCTCTATAATTTCAGAAGCATCCATAACACCAAGGTATTCAGCTATGTTCTCTAGACTTTTAACTTTCACTTCCTGGAATTCTTCTGCATAATCGAATAAATCTAGGTTTATCCTCCCAGTTATGGATATATGGCCATATAGACTTGTATGTGGCTCCCCCCTCTGCCTATCTATGGATAATTTCACCCTATTTCTCTTCGCTCGCTCCAGTAAGTATGGTATTATCCTGGCATTAGAACCATAGCTAACTATTATATCTGGGTCATATTCATCCACGTATCTTGTGAACTCCACGATGATTTCAGCATCTGAAGGTTTTTCATCCCCCTTTGCTATGAAGTTCTTCTCAACCCCCTCACAACTTAATGTTGAAATTATAATTACCGGGTCTCGTTCAGGTTTAGGTGAACCAGCTTCCCCCATACAAGTGATCCATAATGCTAAAACTTTGAGGTTTGGTGTTAACTCTTCCTCCACGTTTCTGGGGGGTGCTGTAGCCAAGTATACTTCATCCACCTTCACTCCCCCATATCCCTCAGCTTTTTCGCATTCCACTTCAATCCAACTGCAAGGTTTTATCCCCATATCTATCAAATATCTAAGTGTGAATCTAATGTCATCTCCATAAACTTCTGTTACTCCACGTACCCTTTTCACATCTTTCGCTATTTCACCTACTTCATCTGGCTTTCGACATACAATCTTCACAGCCTTAACTGGCTTACCAAATATCTTCATGTCTTGTGGAATGCAATCCAATACCCCTTTAACCTTTAATTTCAAAATTTCCCTTAAAACCTCTTCTAGGGAATTCTCTGATACCGTGGCATAGAAGTATGGTTTAAAATTTCTGTCTACTACCAAAATTCTCTTATTGTCTTCTCCTATCCCCCACATCCATATTTCTGGGGTTTCAGCTTTCTCCTCATAATTTAAGTCTAGTAACCAGAATTTTACTTTCAATTTACATCAAATAAGATTTCAATTCCCCTTCCCTAAAATCTTTCTATTCACATAATCCTGATATGCGCCAACCTTCAATAGGTATTTACCGTAATTCACCAGTTTCATCATTACATTTGCAGCTCTTTCAGGTGATGGGTATGCTGGCACCCCATACTTATCGAATTTCATTCTCACCAGCTTTGCCATTTCAGCTTCCCCAACATCACATACCACTACAGGCTTCTTTATACCCCTTATAACCTCCATCATCTTATCCTCATATCCAGCTTCCAATGTGGGTATATGGTGTAGTGGGAATATTATTATCCCATCAAATTCATCAGCTTGCCCCACTATCTCCAGTGTCTTGATAAACATCTCCGTTGTAGCTACACCAGTTAAGTCTATTGGGTTCTCTATAGATGCAAAATCCGGTATAACTCCATCTTCCTTTAATTTCCTCAATTTCTTTAGGGTTTCCTCCCTTGGCTTCTCCACTTTTCCACCTAAGATTTCTACAGTATCTGAAGCTATAACCCCCATTCCACCTCCATCTGTCACTATGGCTATCCTCTCCCCCCTTGCTGGTATTTGATTCACGAATGCCTTAGCTAAATCCATCATTTCCTCCATGGTTTCAGCCACTATAACTCCAGCTTGTTTTAGAGCTGCTGTGAATACTTGATGTGAACCAGCTAATGCACCTGTATGTGAAGCTGCAGCTCTAGCTCCAGCAGTCGTTCTCCCAACCTTCAATGCTATTATTGGTTTAATCTTAGTGGTTTCCCTAGCCACTTCATAGAATTCCCTCCCCCTCCCTATACTTTCAAGGTATAATAGTATAACATCAGTCTTATCATCTCTAGCTAAATACTCCACTAGATCAACTTCATCTACATCACATCTATTCCCGTGACTTATGAATTTACTTATTCCAAGCCCACTTCCAGCCATATAATCCAGTATTGCAGCTCCAAAAGCTCCACTCTGAGTTATGAATGCTATCCTCCCAGGTTTAGGTCTAGGTGTAGCAAGTATTGGCGCCCCCTCAAGTATCTTTGATACTTCCAGGAATATTGTGTCTACACCACTATATGCATCGTAGATTCCAACACAATTTGGCCCTATAACCCTAATATTATTTCTACGAGCTATCTCCACAACTTCCTGCTCCAGCCTAGTATTCCCAACTTCACTAAACCCACTACTTATTATTATTGCACCCTTAACCTTCGCTTCACCACACTCCTCTAAAACCTTTGGCACTATTGCTGCTGGAACTGAGATTACTGCTAAATCCACTAGCCCCTCCAATTCCAATACACTCTTATAGCATTGTACCCCCAGTATCCTCCTAGCATTTGGATTTACTGGGTATACCTCCCCCTTAAAGCTTCCTGAAATCATATTTTCCAAGAAGTTTCTAAGTATTACGTGTCCAGGTCTCCCAACATCTCTAGATGCCCCTATTATTGCAACCCCCCTTGGATTGAAGAAGAAGTCCAAAGTAACCCCCCATTAAATCTAGTTACCTCAAATTTAAGTTTTGCCCTTAACATTGGTTTCAGAATGGTAAAGGTTTTATATTTGTTCAATCTACATATTCTTAAGCGTCAACCATGCTACAGCGGTATTGGAGGTGAGTAAAACCATGTCTAAGGCTAAGAAGGCAGAGAAGGAAGCTGAGGCGGCTGGGGAGCCGACTAAAAAAGAGGAAACTCAGAGGAGATCAATGCAAAGCAACGTTATACTTGTGGGGAAGAAGCCCATAATGAACTATGTATTGGCATGCATAACCCAGCTTAGCGGTACAGGCAAGGAAGTTGAATTGAAAGCTAGAGGTAGAGCTATAAGTAGAGCTGTAGATGTAGTTGAAATCTTGAGGAATAGATTCATAACAGACTTAAAAGTTAAGAACATTGAAATCGGCACCGAGACAGTGACAGCTCAAGACGGCTCCCAAGTCAATGTAAGCGCCATAACAATAAAGATTTCCAGGTAAACCCAGCACGCCCAAGCAAACACCCCCCACAAATTTCTTTATACACAAAGTTTTTCTATTACCATTACATCAAATTATTGTCGTAGGCTGTTATCAATGAGTGTAGATCTAGATAACTATCTAAGCATGATTGAGGGGTTCCTAGCATACCTAGAAGATCTAGCTAAGGATTTGCCTGAAGAAGATAGAAAATGGATTGAAGATTACCGCTCCAAACTTTCAAAACTCTATGATAAAGCTAAGGAAACCGGGGATCCAAGAATAGTTGCTGAATGCCTCTCCATAATAAGGGTAGTTGTGGATAAACTCGTTTATGGAAGCCTAGACCCAGAAGCTCCACCACTAGATTTAGCATCAAAAATCCTTGGAAATCTAGGTTACAATGTTAGATGGGTTAATAGTTCAAGGTTAAACCTACCCTTTGATCTGCTAGCAGTTAGAGGTGGCGGAGTATACCTAGTGAAAGTCCTATTCTCTGAAGGTGGAGATTCCAGTGGATTCCAAAATACATGGCCTAGTGACATTAGATTCTTCTGTGATAGACTTGGAGCTGAACCCATCGTCATGCTCATTTGCAGAGGTGGCGGGGGGTTTGATGCTCTTTTCATGGCTCCACTAATTAATGATGTAACATTCCATGAAGGCAGAATCATAGATGCCACTACATTAGAGGATAAATTCAGCGTTTTCCTAAAATCCCTCGAAGTCAAGGGGCCCCGTTAACCTAAACAAACCATCATTAATTTTTTAAATTTGGATTCATAATCATTTTTTCGGAATCATTTATGAGTGTTGACGATGAAATTTCCGCAATATACCAAGTTTTAAGCAACCCCGTTAGAAGGAAAATCATTGAAATTTTAGGTTTCCGAGGTGGTGCAAGTTTAAGAGAACTTATGGAATCATTAAATACAAGTTCCGGGAGTATATACTACAATATTGAACTACTCGGAGACCTTGTAAAGAGAGATGTTGGTGGAAAATTTGCTTTGACCGACAAGGGGTGGATGGCTTATAGACTTCTCATGGATGGTAGAGAGAAGGTTTCAGAATTTAAATACTATTCTAGGCTTCCCATCCCCCTAAAAGTTAGATCTAAAATTTCAGCAATCCTATTTCCAAGATGGCTCCTCCTCTCACTATATGAAGGTAAAATTCTAAGATTCATAATCCCCCCAATAGTTTTAGCCTTCGGCTTCTTCACATGCTACTGGAGTAATGTTGAATTATGCCTATTTTCAGCTTCATATAAACCTCTACAATGGCCCATATACACTGGTTTAAAATTCCTTTTCTCTTGGATTATAATATACTTCGCCTTTGACTTCCTCCCACTCCTACTTCATGGTAGAGTTGGCGGTAGAGGTATACTACTCTTCGGCTTATCTCTAACCACAATCCCCCTAACCATAATACCATACATCATGATATCCAGTTTAAACTTCACAATTCAAGGGATTCTAATAATTGGCTTACAATTTTCCTCATGTCTACTAGCTTCAAGCACAGTTTCAGCTGCGAAGGGGCTTAGTCTAGAGAGATCCTTCCTCTTCGCAGTACTCATCGTGTATTTAAATGTGACTTTAAACGTTGTTTTCAGATTTTAGTGATTTCCTTCACAGCCAACTCCATTATAATTCTGTAATCCAATTCCCCAAGTACTTCTCCACTTTTCGATGCAACCCACACAGTATCCACCCCCCTCTTAACCATCTCCCTAGCTGCATCGGTTACCGTGGCATCCTCCGGTATTATGGCTGGAGGTTCTGCAAAATCTATTGCTCTCACCCCTAAGACCTCTCTAAACTCCACCTCCAATTCCTCTGCTAACCCCCTCAATTCCCTCGTCTTTAATAGTATCCATTTAAGTATCCTATGTATTGTAACCATACCAATAGGCTTCCCATCTCTACATATAAGGTATGTATGTCTCCCTGGACAGTAAGTGGCTATTTCCATCAATTTCCACAGAGGGGTTTCAGCATCTATCACATTGGATACTGGCCTCACATATTTTACAGCTTCCTCCCCCTTTAATCGCTGCAAATTCTCAAATTCTTCACCCAAAAATTTACACCAATACTTTTATTTTGTTGACTGTTATTAAATGTTTCCGGAATTTCATGGCTAAATTAACTAGGGTTCAATTGACTAGGATCCTCCGTGGAAAGCTTGGTGTACTAATCCTATCACCACTATTCTCAGCATTCTTCGGGTTTGTTTTGGGATTCGATTTAAAGCAGATAACTGCCTTATCACTTTTCGTTGCAACAGTTCTAGGAGCTCTTCTATACTGGGAATATAAACTGATAATCTCACTTTTCAGCGTCTCCCTACTCTTAGGGTTGGGGGTTATTGACGTGGAGACATTCATCGAATCCGCAGAGTTCAATATAATCCTCTTCCTAGCTGCTGTCAGCATCCTCGTAGCTCCCCTTAAACGTGTGGGATTCTTCAGATGGTTCTCCATAACCATACTTAGACTTTGCAATTTCAGTTTCAAGTGGTTTATGGTTATAATGGCATTTTCCTCAATGATATTCGCATGCCTCATGGCTGAAGTTTCCTCAATAATCTTCATGTCCACCATAGTCTTAGAGTTTGCAGAATTCTTCAACTTCGATCCAGTTCCATCAATCCTCCTCATAATAATGGCCACCAATATTGGTAGTAGTGGTACTGCTCTAGGTAATCCTGTAGGCTTACTCTTAGCTTTCGAAGCTAAACTAAGCTTCTCAGAATTCTTAAGATGGAGCTTCCCCCTCGGCCTCTTATCAATTGCAACTCTCTGCGTCTACTTCACGAGAAAGAGGGGGACATATGTGGCTAAGGCTCAAAGCTCAGTGGACAAAGTTCTACGTGAAAGTGGTGGAACTGTGGATGCAAGTTCATTCGTGGCTGATTTTAGGAAGCTTACCTATGCCATCATAATATTCCTCTTCTCCATCCTAGGAGTAGCTTCCCACAGCTTCTGGGAGCATACCCTTGGTTTGGTTGAGGGAACAATGCTTCTAGGCTTCGGATTTATCGGCACCTCATTATCCCTAATCCTATATAGGGAGGAAGCTAAGGAAATTGTGGAGAGAGAAGTGGATTGGTGGGGTCTACTATTCATAGCTTGCATTTTAGGTGAAGCTGGAGCTTTAAAGTATACTGGCGTCACCGCTAAACTTGCGGAAAGAATCCTTGAAATTACTGGTAGAAGCAACTTTTTAGTATTCATAGCTTTCTCATTGTTCACCTTCACACTTTCACCATTCCTAGACAATATAAGCATAATTGCAACCATAACCCCCATAGCCCTCTCCCTTAAGGGGATTGTGAACATTTATCCCACATGGTGGGGTTTACTCATATCAGCTTGTTACGCTGGTAATATAACTCCACTTGGAGCTGCAGCTAACATAGTAGCTCTAGGACTACTTGCTGATAGAGGTGTAAATGTGAGTTTAGATGCTTGGATTAAGGAATGTACAGTTCCCACCATCATAGCATACTCAATTTCAATTTTCATCCTCATCACCCAATTCTTCATTGCCTAATCTTCCATAATGTACCCCCCTTACCCTTCACCCTTACTAGAACCCCTTTCATCATTAAACTTCTCAGAGTAGCTATAACTTGTGGTATACTCATACCAGTTACTTCAGCTATCTGCCTCGTGGTTAACCAGCTTCCAGCATTCTTTAATGCTTCTATAACCTTCCCCCTCCTCACCTCTCTTGTCCAAGCTTTTGATGGAATATACCTCTCCACAGCCCCTTCCAAGCCTTTCAGATTTATGGCAGCATATATTGCCCTCCCACTCCCAGCAGTCCTCCCTAAAACCCTTATAACACCCATAGTCCTCAGCTTAGATATACACCACCACACAGTCCTCTCAGGATACCTCCCACTCAAAGCCTCTACAATTTCACTCCTCGTTAACGGCCTATCACTCAACAACTTCAAAACCTCCTTTTGACATTCCTCCACAACTTTCCTAGGAGTCTTACCCCTAATTTTCGGCGGCTTTAAAGCTACATTACCACTCCACCCTTCTCCAAGAATTGTTGATGGTATCCTATACATGTCCTCATGATCCACAATAATAACCCCATAAACTGTAGCTAAACGCATCATCTCCACAGTTGCCCATGGACCAGCCATCACCAATATACATGTTTTCCCAGTCTTCTGAGCTATATCTTGACATTCAATATACTTCCCCCAAGCCTCCCCCTCCCACTCACAACACACTATCACCACATCATATTCAGGTATCTCTATATCCACAATCCACTCCAAACTCCCCCTAACCTTCACATTCTCCCTAAAATCTATCCCAGCTTCCTTCAAAACCCTCTTCAATCGACTTTTAACTCTACTTTTCATGTTTACGTCTATAAACATTTTTGTAAATAAACCTTTCCAAGTATACAAAAAGCTCATGACACACACAATGTAAAAATTGCATGTAACCTCCTAGATTCACTTGCTATTTTCATGGTCTTTCAAAGTCCTCCAAACCCCCACCACTGACGTAAGTGGTCTTCTATCAACTAACTGACATAAATCGTTTAATGCTCACCATTTATTGATGTATGTGGTCAACATTTTTATCAGCAAACCCATTTCAATAATCACAGAACCTTAAAGTTAAATGGTAACAACATCAATGAAATAGATCCTTGAACCCATCCCTCCCTTCACATGCAGTATACATAGTTAACAATCATAAATCTAAACAGTAAATTTATAAAAGTTGAAGTAATTCATTTCACAAGGTAATGGAGGACCAAAAGCCAATGATTTCTAATAGAATTCTCATACTCACTTTACTGGCTGTTTTATCGGTTTACGTAACTCTTTACACTATTTCAGCTCATCAAATAGCAAGTAGATGGGCTTTTGACCAGGATGGGAAAGGTTATTGGCGATATTCTGGAGCTATGACTCTTTTCCCATGGCCCACAGGACCTAAAGACGTCCTCCTCCCAGTAATTGTTAGAATGGGGATAGTGGACGAATTCATCTACCTATACCTCATAAAAACTGGAGTACTAATTTTGATATGTCTCAGTTTATGGATGCTTACAGCTATATACTTTTTAAAAGCTGTTCTACCATCTTTTAAACCTTTAAAATTATTGAAAGAAAATAAGCATATGGCAATTAAATTTACAGTGCAGTATCGCTAATGGGAATTATGATTATATGATTAGATGTATAGAAATGTACTATTGCTCAAAACCCAATAGGGGTCGGATTCTTCATTTTTACTACTAGACTTCAATAAAAAAGCTTAATATTTTTATTTTTAAATTTAGAGAGTTATTGGGATATGGATGATAATTGTTGAAGGTCTTGAAGTTTCTTATGGAAGATTTAAGGAACCCGTTTTGAAGAATGTCAATGCAGTTTTTGATGATAAAAGTCTTATTTTGGGACCAAATGGTTCTGGGAAGACAACACTTTTTAGAGCTTTATGTGGACTTACAAATATAAGGAAGGGGAGAATCCTCGTAGATGGCGTTAATATGGAAGAAATATATGCAAAAACAGGGGTTATCATGGCAAACTTCCCAGAAATATTATCCCTCCTATCAATCAGAGTTTCCGATATAATAAGATTATATGCAGATCTAACTGGTGGAGATCAAGGTCTCGCTCATAAAATTCTAGCTGATCTGGGGATAAGTGAAGACTTCTTGAAAAGCAAGAAGCTTCATGAACTTTCAGCAGGTCAAACAAAAGCTGTTTGCACAGCAATTGCACTTTCAACACGTGCTAAACACATTCTTCTAGATGAACCTTTCGAGCAGTTAGATCCAGCCAGGAAAAATAAACTGATAAGATACCTAACAGAGTATGATGGAATAATTATCTTAAACACCCATGAAACATGGCTTATTAAAAATCTCATTCATTGGAAGACTTTCTTCATGTTTGAGGGATCTCTCTACGGTCCAATTCTAGTTGAAGAACTTTTAAACGCCAAATTCTCCTTCCAAGAAGAAGCTAAAGCTCTCATGAAACTAGTGATTTCCGGAAAAACCATAAGCCTTATTAGTGAAGGACATGGAAAACCCATTTTAAGCTTAGAAAGTCTTGACAAGATATATGAACTTGCTTTGGAGGCGGAGAAAAGTTGACAAAATACTTCACATTCAACCTTAAAGCTTTACTTACCAATCCAGCCCTCCTTTTCTGGGCCATAATCTTCGTAGAGTATTGGGTTTTAATGTGGGCATATGTTTTTGGAGCCAACATCCCCGCATATGAAGAAGCAGTTAGAGGATACGTATCTACGGCTTATGGAAGTCTAACTATCATAAGCCTTTCAGCTGTAGCCACAAGTATAGCTAACGCACTCATACACTCTTCAAAATCAATAAGATTTATAACAAAATACACGAAACTTTCCCCCTCAAAGTTCTTAGTGGAAAACGCAGCTTCATCAATTATAGTGTTATTATTAGTCTCCGCAATAATGTTTAGCTCTATGACCATAGTATTTTGGCATAAATTCGAAATGTTGATCCTCCCAGTAAACCCATTAGGTTTAATTGCAGCCACAATCCTCAGCGCAATATTCCTCTACGCCCTTTCAGCTTTCCTAAGCCTCTTAACCGTAGTTTTAAAGGCACCTAAATCAGCTTCCTTCATAAAATTCCTCCCATCAATACTATCCTTCTTAACATACTCTTCCCTCTGGATAGACTTCAAAGCATTCGCATACATATCACCATTCAACTGTATATCAGCCCTATTCTACCATTATTACTCAGGCGAACAGCCAATAACTGGAGGACTCTTAATGCCAACCCGTAAAGAACTCATGGATACAACTTTAACAACCCTTTCACTAACAACATGGACTATCACCATGCTCATCCTCGCCATCATCCTATTAAAGAAGATGCGCGGAGTAAGCATCGAAGAAATAAGAATCGTATAACAACCAAATTTTGCTTTGCAGTAAATCATCCTTCAACCACTCATAAATTTCAATCGTAAAAGGATGTTTTGTTTGCCCATTAGATTATGGTAGCATAGATTATCAAGTAAAATTGAACTTGAAACAAAGAAGAACCTTGAAATAGACGGAACAAATAAAGTAGTTTACATTCCAACTTCGATTTTCCTCATGTTATTCTAAACATCTCCTGAATGAAAAACAATTTTACCATTATTACTATTTTTCCTTGGAACTAAATGTATAAATAGTTTTTATTGTAGAGTTATGTTTTTGGTGGTGTTTTTGACTGTTGAACATGAATTGTATAATGATGTTCAGACTAATGGTATTATTGGGCCGCATGTTAAGATGTTGGGGCCTGTTGCTGATGGTGGTAGGATAGTGTTTGTCACTTCCCCAGGTTGTTGGGGTCCTATGATAACACCAAATATAAGAGGGGGGCATGAGGTTAATGTTCCTGTAGCTGTGGAGGGGGCTATGGTTGGTGATGCAATAGCAGTTCGCATATTGAGTGTAAGGATGCTCTCTAAAGCCTCCTCCTCGGGTGTTGATATGGTGCGTTCCGGTAGCTATGTTGGTGACCCTTATGTGATGAAGAAGTGTCCTTCATGTAATGAGCCGTGGCCAGATTTCTATGTGGATGGTATAGGGGATAATGCGGTTAAGTGTAAGAAGTGTGGAGCTCCAGCATCCCCCTTCATAATGGTTAACGGTTACACTATAGTGTTTGATTTGGATTTAGGTGTTGGCATCACAGTTGACAAAAGGATGGCTGAGGAGATAGCTAGAAATGCATGGGAATGGGCTGCTTTGCCAAGGAATTCTAAGCAAGTCCCCGTACTAATACTGGGTAAGAGTGATGTTGTAGGATTGCCAACGAGGATAAAACCCTTCCTAGGTCAACTGGGCAGTACACCTGCAATTGATATACCTGATTCACATAATGCTGGTGATTTCGGCTGGTTCCTTGTCAACGCTTCACATCCCTACGCTATTACTAAGGAGGATTATGAGACAAAGCTTACAGATGGACATTTAGATGTAAATTCAGTTAGAGAGGGTGCCATCTTAATAGTTCCCGTCAAAGTAGAGGGTGGAGGAATATATGCTGGAGATGCCCATGCAATGCAAGGGGATGGTGAAGTAGCTGGACACACAACAGACATTTCAGCCAAAAGTATAGTTGAAGTCTCAGTTATCAAGAACTTGAATTTAGACGGCCCAATACTACTCCCACCAGAAGAAGACCTACCACCACTAGCTAAACCTTGGAGGAAAGATGAGTGGGATCACGTATTAAATCTAGCTAGGAAATTAAATGTGGAGGCAGAGCCAGTGGCACCCATACAAATAATAGGTTCAGGGCCAACCATAAATGAAGCAGCTATGAAAGGCTTCATAAGAGCCTCAAAACTCCTTGGAATGAGCATTGAGGAAGTAAGAAACAGAGTAACTGTTAGTGGAGCTGTGGAGATAGGGAGATTACCAGGCATAGTACAAGTAACCCTCCAAACACCAATAAGAATCCTAGAAAAACTGAAAATAGACGATATAGTTGTAAAGCAGTACAAACTACCCTTCTAACACAAAATCAACCCCTCCCCATTTTTTAACATGGAAGACATAGAGCTGTTTATGATTCCCTATACTTGAAAGTGAATGGGGAAAGGTTTAGAGGGAATGGTTCTGTTTGGATATTGCATATGAGCTCACCACACCCCATCAGTTGCCAATTCCCATGAAGGTTGCAGTGGCTGAGGGGGCACAGAGTTAGCTTTAGGTTTTACTGCAACTTGATAGTTGGAATTGAGATAAATTTACTTATTCAGCCACTTCTAATTAATAAGCTTCCAATCCCCCTTATTTTCTGTAGCCTTAGAAATGGGAAGTTAAAGAGTGGTGACTGCTGGAACATGATTTAAGTTGGAGTGTAAAATTATATGTAGAGTTACATTGGAGGTATTGTTTGTGTTTGATAGAGTTAAATTAAAAATTGTTGTTATAACCGTTTTTATGATTATTGCTACCTTAGCTGATGGGTTTATCACTTTTATTAGGGTTTCTCCTGAGGGTGCTGAGGAAGCTAACCCATTAACAAGATGGGGGATAAGTATGTTCGGAAAACCCATCATACCTTTGTTTTCTTTAATAGAAGCTTTTATTGGAATAATTTTGGTGAAAAAGTTCAAGAATTGGATTGTTATGACAATTCTTGCTTGGTGGGGATATTTCCACTGGGCTGGATTTTTAAGCTGGCAACCAGAAATCTTCAGTTACTTAGCAACTTTAGGTTTCTTCGGCATATTGTTAAGCCTATCTCTATACCCTCTACCTATTCTGATCTTACTCAGTTTAATGATAATAGAACTCTTTCCAGTTAAACAAAAATAAAATTACCTTATCTAAGTAAAATTGCACACATCATAAACATCTACTCAGTTAACTATGACTAAGCTGAGAAACAAAAGCTATAAATGCCTTGTAAATTAAAGAGATATATCCTTTAACAGGCAAGATTTCCATCAAACTTGCTATTTTGACAGTAATTCTCTTAAATAGTGAAGAAATTCTTCAATAGACCGCCTCCCTAGTAGCTCAATTTTCCCATTGACATGTTTGTGATCTGGGTATGTGGGCAACTCTTAATGGTGTGGTCTGTTACCCCACCATTCTTCACGGTTGACCATTCTGAAATAGTACCCATATGCTACTATAATTCTCTATATTATGTATTCTCTTTCATTTTCCAGAAAATGCCCTGTAACTTCTATAGTGGGTTTATATTCGCTAAGGATTTCCCTCAGTAATTTAAGTATTTCAGCAAGTCTAGACAACTCTTAGCCAATAGAGAGAAGATTAAAAATTTTCTCCCTATTCTTAAAGAGGGCTTCATATTTATCCTTGAGGTAGCAATACTCAGCCCAAGCAAGGTCAACTTCTGGGTTCTCCACCACTCTTTTGAAGAATTCTTCAAGCACCCTCCATGAATTCAAGCCAAATTTTCGGCAATTGCCGTTAATCTAACCTCTGTTTTTCAGCTCAAGGTCAATGCTCCTAATAAGTTCCTCTAACCCCCCTCTAACTAAGTCAACTTCCATGCCTTTCAACTCTCTCTGTATTAAGAAAGTTTTTGTTTAAACTCTGTTATAACTTTAATTCCTTACTACATCCCCAGGTTATCATCCATCTAAAAATTGTGGGAAAAGGGGTGTAACATT
>Ga0105154_1000634_pt1 | contig 14736 bp, 19 predicted proteins | sample SSWtaG_FD_89672 | JGI IMG/M metagenome (GOLD analysis project Ga0105154, IMG submission 89672) | Hot spring microbial communities from Sandy's Spring West, USA to study Microbial Dark Matter (Phase II) - SSWsed_matched | ecosystem: Environmental > Aquatic > Thermal springs > Hot (42-90C) >... | reverse complement strand
GGTATGCCCTCCTTTGCCAGCTCGTAAACGGTTAAACGAGCCCCTTGAAGTACTGGCCTCGTCTCGGTGGCGATGACTTTTATTCTCTTACCCTTATACCACGCTACCTTGATAATAGCTAAGGCCGTCCCGTAAGCTGAAGTTGCTAGGGCACCGGCGTTACAGTGCGTTAGAATGGTTGCGCCATCAGGTATAAGCTCCGCGCCGTACTCGCCGATTTTCAGGTTCGCCTCGACATCCTCTTTGTATATTTCGAGGGCCTCCTTAACAAGTAACTCTGCAATACGGTGTGGGTCATTAGACTCGGCTTTTTCGAGCACCCTTTCCATCCGAGATATAGCGTAAAACAAGTTGTACGCTGTGGGCCTGGTTTTCAGCAATGCGTTCATTGCTTCTCTCACTTTCTTCGCGAAGAGCTCTAGCGGTTGGTCAGAAATCCTTAAAGCATATACACCAATAGACAGTGCCGCCGCGACCCCTATTGCTGGCGCCCCCCTAATCTCCATGTTTACAATTGCTTGCGTTACCCTCCACGGGTTGTCAGAGCAAATTACTTCTTCTTCGTGCGGTAGCTTTGACGTGTTTAACCAACAGAGGGTCTTAGAGGTTTCATCGAACCACAGGGCCTTTACAGCTACTGGATAGGGGTACTCCAAAGTACAACACCCACCCCGTACTCTACCACGCCTCGCGAGAAAAACTAATCAAGTTCCAGTTACGCCCTGTAAGCTCAAAGTATGAGGCTATTTATCTTCTCACTAAACTTATTTATTTGGATCAGTATTAACCTGCCGTCCCTGAAACCTAGTACTGTGCCACCTTCCTCGTCGAGGACCTCTTCGTCGGCTATTTCTTCGGTATTGAAGTATACGTATAGCGTGTCATTTTGCTTATCGTATTCAACTCTGACGCTAGTTGGTATTTTAATGTAGTACTGCTTGTTCTCCACGAACTCCACCTATAGTGGTGACAGTATTACGTCGGTGAAGTCTAGGGGTAGGGGCTTGTTTTTCGCCTTATACTCGTCATACTTTCTCTCAAGGAAACTCCTAAACACGGGGCAAGCATCGAATTTACCCTCTCTATCGCACTTAGCGCCCATCGCGAGAAAGCACATCTTGGTTCTCTTGTCGAAGTAAGGACACATTTTGTGGTATTGCCTCGCGCTTTTCAATATCCTATTAACCCACTTCTGTTTTTCATCAACCTTTTTCTCTTGTCTCTCCATGAGCGCCTCGGCAAGGTCTTTTTCAGATATTTTCGTTGAAGCTGACACCAAACCACCCCATTTACTTAGTTAACTAATTTCCCACTCACTCCCTAATATAACCATGGAGTTCTCTATAAACAATGGGTAAGCAAGCCTTGAATTGTGCCGCGGTATTTATTCCACTAGGTGTAAGGGGCTTTGTCTCTTAATGAATTACTGAAAGGGGTTTATGGGAGCCTGGTGAACGGGCTCATAGAGCTTTTAAAGCGCCCACCGAGCAGGCTCTATGCAAGGGTAAACACTATTAGAACCACGCGCGAACGCGTACTTGAGGAGCTCCGCTCAGAGGGGGTGATAGCGTACCCCGATGAATTGATCCCAGACGCAATATTCTTCGAGGTTGAAGGACCCCACGAGCTCAAGTGCCCGGGGAGTGGGAAGGTAGTGGTCGACTTAAAGACGGCAATATCACTCGTATTGGGCGCGAATCTGTACAGGCCCGGGGTTTTAAAGGCAGACCCGTTTAACGCTGGCGATTACGTCATGGCTGTTACTCAACGAGGTACACCTGTAGCGTGCATAAAGACGGTGCGATCTCGAAGTGACGTGCTATCTAGGCGCCGAGGCATTGTGGGAATTAACGTGAGCTCGCCGTACAGGGCCCCAAGAATAGCGGACACCAGGGTATACCAGAAAGGGCTTATTTATGTGCAGAGCGCCCCGAGCATCATTACCTCTCACGTGCTTGGCCCACGTGCGAGCGACTTGGTAATTGACATGAACGCCTCGCCCGGTGGCAAAACGAGCCACATAGTCCAGCTAACTCGTGGAAAGGCCAGAGTCATTGCGATAGATAGAAACGAGAAGAAAGTCAAAGAACTACGTAGTACCTTACAAAAACTTGGCTTACTACACAACGTAGTCATGGTACCGGCCGACTCTAGGTACATACACTTAGATTTTAATGTAGTGGGTAAAGCCGACAAGGTTCTTATAGACCCGCCTTGCAGTAATTCAGGTGTTAGACCTCTACTGGATTACAGCAGGACGCTCAAGGACGTTTTAAACCTAGCGAACTACCAGAGGCAGTTCTTAAAAGCTGCATGGCATGTTCTCAAGCCAGGCGGTATTCTGGTCTACTCAACGTGTACGCTGACGACAATTGAAAACGAGGAAAACGCTCTCTACGCGATTAGGGAAATAGGTTTCAACAGCATAGAACTCGAGAAAACGCCTCCCTATGCCGAGAAAGTTTCGTATAAGGGTTTAGTGGCCTATAGGTTCTCCCCGCTCTCCTGGGATATGCCGGGGTATTTTATAGCGGTTTTTAGCAAGTGACCTCTCTACGCCGTATTTTAATACCGCAGAAAGGGCAAACTTCTTCCCCGGGTTTACCGGGGACATATCCGCATAGAGGACATTGGGCAACGTACGCTTTCACTTCGCGTATACCTCTAGTTCGCAGCGGCCTATAGCTTATTCCTAGGTGTGCTAAGAGGTTTTGTAGTTCGTAGTCGTCAGTCACCACGACAACATCCCGGTAAGAGCTCTTAAGGCTTAATGCAAGAGCTACTATCTCCACATCCGTTAAAGATAGCTTGTGCAGACACCCCACCGCTCTAGCTGCGTTTTTAGCTACCTCAATGAAACCTTGCCCCGGCGTGACTACCCTAATTAATCCCAGGTCCACTGCCTCTTCGAGGGCATCTCTATTCTCGCGATCCCTGACTTCACCACTAGCGCTCGCTGTAGTGTACGCTTCGGCTACTTGCCTTGGAATAAACCTGTAGTACTTAGCGAGCAACGCGCCGGTGTCTAAAACCACGGCTATCTTCTCGTCAAAAGACGTGTCTGCGTGGCTCAAGTACAGCCCTTATAATGTTCCTAGAGGGTTTGAACCTTATAATTTTCACGTAGCTCACGTCCCCGGGTATACTTATTTTTCTACCCTCTCCAATTTCCGTGAAGAAATCGCCGTCTACATATACAAGTGCCTTGTTTTTCGCGCTCACCGAGACTTCCGCGAGAAGAGGCACCACTATGCTCGTTAAACCGACTTGTAGCGGGTTCATCGGCGTTATAACTAAGGTCTCGACAGTAGACGCTATTACGGGGCCTTTAGCCGATAAATTATGCCCTCCAGACCCCCCACTAGTACTTATAATAACGCCGTCTCCCTCAAACACCATTACGCCGTTAGTTAGTATCGAGGAGAAAGTAACAGTGTATCTTGAAACCTTCCCTAGGTCTTTGCTGACAACCACTACGTCATTAACAAAACGCAAGCAGGCATGTTCATAATAAACGGAGTATATTGGCAATAGTTCTAGGAAAAAGTCGCCGCTTAGGGCAATTTCAATCGCCTTGTCTATGGGGGGTAGTTCGCGCTCATAATAGACGTTCCTTCTACCGCACGGATATGGTAGGATCAGAGATGTTGGGGAAGCTATTTTAGAAACCCTCATAAAGGTGCCATCCCCCCCGACGCTGACAAAGAAGTCTAATTCGCCGACCCACGTCAAGGGCTCTTTCAACGCTGATATATCGTCTACGGTTAACATGTAGACATCTATGCCGTTGCTCTTAAGACTTCTCCCGGCTGCACTCGCTAGTTCTGCGCACTCAGCCGTCGGCTTGTATACCACGAGGGCTTTATTGGAACCACGGCACAACAAGAACACCGGGTACTAGCGGGGTTTTCCTTTCCGCAAAAAATATAGCCACGGCTTACTAATAAGTTAAAGGCTATTGATTAATGAAAAACTATTCGTGTATGATATAGAATACGCTCTCAATGAGTCCGAAAAGGTTGTATTAGCGCAATGCCGCTCTGCATTAGTGTTGAAAAGACCCACGCGGATCTAGCTCTAAGGGAGTTACGCAAGCGAGGGCTCCTGGACAGTAGGTACTCAGTCACGAGGGCTAATGGGCACGTCGTTATACCAGTGCTGGCCTCATCTACTGGGGATTTAGAGCTTCCTTTTGCTAAGTTTAAGGTCTACGAGTGTTACCCGCCTGCTAGGAGAAAAGTAGAGGTTGATGTGCCGTCACTAGACCTCGTAGGTAATGTGGTAATACTGAGAGAAAATGTGTTGAAGTATAGGAGACTAGAGGACGTTGTTTCATCCATTAAACAGGTCTATCCACGTGTTAAGGCTATATGGGTTAAAGAGGAGACCGTTGAGGAGTTTAGAACTCCTTCACTGAAATTGCTCTGGGGCGAAGAGATTAGAGACGTTTCCGTAAAGGAGTATGGAATCGTAATGAGGGTTAAGCTAGGTGAAGTGTATTTTAACCCTAGACTCGCGGAAGAGCACCGTAGAGTCGCTCAATTAGTCAGAGATAGTGAAGTGGTCGTCGACGCGTTTAGCGGTATTGGCGGGTTCTCGCTTCACATAGCCTCTCTTCGAAGAGCCCTCATATTAGCCAATGACCTCAATCCCCGTGCATACGAGTTACTACTCGAGAATATCGAGTTGAATTTAAGGAGACTGAAAGGCGCGATCATTCCGTTGAACAACAACGTGGCGGAACTACCGGACGTCTTGAGGGGTCACTGCGCTGATCGTGTAATAGCGGACCTGCCCGTAAAGAGCTTAGAGTATGTAGAGGTATACGAGGAGATGTTGAAACCAGGGGGTATATTACATTTATATACTCTCTTTGCACAAGACGTTAAACAATTAAGGGAGAGACTTAGCGAAGCCTTCGTGGGGTGGTTTATCCAAAAGTGTGTAACCGTGTTAGAGTACGCCCCTAGAATGAGCATTTACAGATGTGATCTCGTTAAGTCTCAGGGCGTAAAGATGCATTAGTAGCGTGGTGTTTGGGTCCCTGAGTACGTGTATAAGCTCTCGTTTCAAATCAAATGCTGCCTTATTAGCCCTAACACACAAAGTCGCTGGGTCTATGTACGTACTCTTCCTGATGATGAGTTTGTTTTTATCAGTTAAGATCAAGTCTGGATGGCCTTCAGCAAGAACACAATCCCTGAAGCCCCTGGCCTCGAAAACTATTACTAAGATTGTGTCACTTGCCTTCAAACACTTTTTGAACCCGACACTTAGATCGCTTACTCCTTTATCCGCAGATACACCAATAATGCAGTCTCCGCGGGTCGAAAGGTGATCTTCCCTCGTTATTTCCAGCGTTGTTCTATGGGTTGCCCTGATGTTCTCATGCCCTCTCGCTCTCACTACCTCATAGCACACCATGTTTATTACACTCTAAAACCCGGTTACCATATAGTAGTTATTAGGGTAGGTGTTAATTTACCAGCGTTAGCGGTGTGATTTATTGGACTTTGAAGCGAGGAGAAAGCGCGTTATAGAGCAGTTAATTTTAATGGGGTATTTAAAGAACCCGAGGGTAATAAAGGCCCTCCTGGCTGTGCCACGCGAATGCTTTGTCCCAGGACACCTAGTCGAGTATGCATATGTTGATTCGCCGTTGCCAATAGGCCACGGGCAGACCATTAGTGCAATACACATGGTGGCTATAATGACCGAAGAACTAGGCCCCGAACCAGGTAATAAAGTGCTTGAAATAGGCACGGGATCCGGCTACCAGGCGGCTGTACTCGCCGAGATAGCCGCTAAACAAGACCCCAGTAAACGGGGGCATGTATATACCATTGAGAGAATACCGGAGCTCGTGGAATTCGCTAAGAGAAACCTCGCCAAGGCTGGCTACAGCGAGTACGTTACCGTTATACAAGGTGATGGAACCCTAGGTTACCCGGAGAAGGCCCCGTTCGACAGAGTAATAGTGACTGCAGCTGCCCCCGATGTCCCGAAGCCCCTACTAGATCAACTCGCGGACGGTGGAAGGCTAGTTATACCTGTGGGAGACCTTTATGTACAAAGGCTCTTAATAGTGGAAAAAAGAGAGGGTAAACTATATAAGCGATGGGGCATTGAGTGCGTATTTGTACCGTTAATAGGCGAGTACGGCTGGAAGATACGCCCTTAAGCTACTAGTGTTACTTCTTAGCAAACCACTTTGCTAGCCCTTGTTGGGCCCCTTTTATGTGCTCCTTATACGACTTCACTAATCTCTCGGCAGCGTTTTTTACCCTATCTTCGCTGAAATCGTGTTCTTTAACTAGAATCTCGATGATGCGCCCAACGTCTGGCTCTCTCCACTCTAACTTGTAGTTCTTAGTAACGGGCGGGTTTAAGAAGTACTTCTTGATCGTGACAACGTCGATCTCTACGTGAGATCTAAGCATGGACTTGGGTATTTTTTCAATACCACCATACGCCTTTATGAACTGGTAAGCTTTCTTGGGGCCTATTCCCTCAAAGCCGTCTGGGTTGTAATCCGTTCCTATCAGTATACCAATGTCGATCAGCGCTTCTAGGCTCAACCCTAACTTGGATAGAAGCCTGTTTAGCTCGATCATCTCTGGGAATATTTCTATGTACTCGTCTTTCTTAGGTAACTTCCTCTTACCGCTAATTGTCAAGTTTCTTATGAGCCTAGGGGATCCGAATAATAGGCTATCGTAGTCTTGCGATGCGGAGGCATAAGCGTCACCGATTTTAGCCATAAAGGCTGCCTGGGCCTCACCTTCTGCTAGAGCTTGTACCCACGGTATTCCCATAGCATCTAGTAACTCCTTGGCTTCTTCAACCATGTAATCCGCCAGCTTAGCCGCCATGACGGCGTACTTGTGTGCAGCCTCTAGATCGCCGGCTTTTAAAGCCTCTTCGTATTTCTTACTAGCCTCCTCTTTTATTGCCTTACGTTTCTCTATTTCCTTGGCCTTTAGCTCGGGGGGTTTGCCGTCAAATACGTAAACAGGTTTTAGCCCGTTTTCAACAAGGTTTATCGTGCGGTAATATAGTCCACTAAGGTGGCTCGTAATCCTACCTTGACTATCCATGAGGGGGGTTCCATCCGGCTGTCTAATGGCAGTTAAGAACTGGTAAAGGGCATTGTAAGCATCTATCGCTATAATCTTTCCGCGCAGCACCCTGAGATCACTTATGAGCGTCTTGGCATCGTCTGGGATCAAGTCCTTTAGGTCTACACCCACAGTTACACCACTGAAAAATGTGTTTTAAGCACTTTATTAGACACTCTCCAAAAACTGCTGCTTAGCCTGTGGCGTGACCTTTATGAGGAAGTCTTTACCTACCTGTTCAACGTGTATTAGGTCCTGCAATTCTAGCTTCATGAGTACTTGATATAGCTCTGACCGCGACGGCTCTATTTGGTATTCCTTTTTCAAGCTCTCAATCAACTTAGACTCCGTTACACCTTCCGGTTTAGATAGGACGATTTCTAGTACGGCTCGGTGCAATGGCATTTTCTTCCACGCGTCTGAGTGATTCTTCAAAGAGACACCACTCTCTACGCGTAAACCGATGGCTTAACCCCAACTTTATATGGAACGCGCTTAAGGCGCTCACTCCACTCCGCGTAGAACTTTATCAAGTCCTCCGCTAAGCTCGGCTTGACTATTTCAAGTGCCTTTAGGAAGTGCCTCCTCTCGACTCTATCTACGGAGATGCTTTCTCTTAGTGCCTGTAGAAAAGCCTCTCTAACGAGAGCTTCTAAATCCGCCCCACTGTAATTCTCAGTTAGCCTCGCTATTTCCTGCAAATCCACGTCTCGCACAAGCGGTAGGAACCTCGTGTGTATTCTCAAGATTTCGAGCCTCGCTTCGTAGTCCGGGTGGGGCACGTAAACTAATTTATCAAACCTACCGGGCCTTAGGAGCGCCGGATCCACGAGGTCCGGCCTATTAGTGGCCGCCAGTACTACGACATTATTAAGGTCCCGTATACCGTCAAGCTCCGTAATTAACTGCGCGACAACTCTCTCTGTAACGCCGGAATCCGCGCTAAATCCTCGAACAGAGGCTATTGCATCTATCTCGTCGAAGAACACTATACTAGGCGCATGTAACCTAGCCTTCTTGAAGATCTCCCTCACCGCCCTCTCGGACTCTCCAACCCACTTGCTAATTATCTCCGGGCCCCGAATGGCTATGAAGTTCGCCCCGCATTCCCTTGCAACAGCCTTTGCGAGCAGAGTCTTACCACAGCCGGGCGGACCGTATAGTAGGACTCCCCGCGGTGGTTTTAACCCGTACCTTTCATACAACTCGGGGTGTTTTAGGGGTAATTCAATGTTCTCCCTTAGTATTTGTTTTACTTCATGTAACCCCCCTATATCATTCCACGTGACGTCTGGTGTTTCAACATATATTTCCCTGAGCCCGCTTGGGACAATGTTCCTGTAGGCAGCCAAGAAGTCCTCGAATTTCACTACGAGTTTTTCCAGCACTGCGTCTTGGTCACAGGAGCCGCATTCTCTGATCGCGCGCTTAACGGCCATCATAACCGCCTCTTTAGCTAACGCAGCTAGATCCGCCCCCGTATAGCCATGCGTCACTTCGGCTAGTTTCTCTAAATTAACACCAGGGTCCAATAATTCCAGCTCTCGTAGTCTCCTAGTATGCACCATTAGTATTTCTAACCTACCGTTTCTATCGGGCATAGGTATTTCTATTTCAACGTCAAACCTACCCGGTCTCCTCAGGGCAGGGTCTATTGCGTTGGGCCTATTAGTGGCAGCAATTACTATGACATTGCCGCGGCTCTCGAGGCCGTCCATGAGTGCCAGGAGCTGTGCAACTACTCTCTTCTCGACTTCACCTGTGACTTCATCCCTTTTCGGGGCTATAGCGTCGATCTCGTCAATGAATATGATAGCAGGGTACTTCTTGGCTTTTTTCTTAGCTATTTTAAATATCTCCCTTAGCTTTTGTTCGGATTCACCGTAAAACTTACTCATGATCTCGGGGCCGTTTATTACCATAAAGTACGCATTAAGCTCATTTGCAATTGCCTTTGCAAGTAATGTCTTACCACAGCCAGGTGGACCGTAGAGCAGGATCCCTTTTGGCGGCTCAATGCCGAGCTTATTGAATACCTTACGGTACTTAAATGGCAGTTCGACAATGTCACGCAGTTTATCGATAATAGGCCCTAGACCACCTATATCTTCAAATGTTACACGGGGGATTTCTCCTACGGGTTCTTCAAAAACCATTACTTCGGTGTCTTCAGTGACTAGTGCCGGCCCCCTGGGTTTAACTGTTACAACTTTAAAGGGTATCTTAATGCCTTCGATGACAACTAAGACCTCGTTCCCCTCGTGTACTGGTAGCGTGATTACAGAGTGCTTAATTTTACTTAGTACAGCAATGTCAACGGGCGCGTGGAAATTAACGGGCGCGAGTTTGACTAGTTTAGCGTACCTGCGCTCTATTTTTTCAACGTAAACGACATCTCCCACGTCTACTTTAGCGTTCTTCATCGAGAGCTTACTTAGTTTGATCACACCCCTGCCGGCATCGTCGGAGTCGCCGACATGGGCTATTACGGGCGTTTCGCTCTCACCCTCGACTAGCAAGAGGTCTCCTTGAAATATATTAAATTTCTCCATTACTATGGGGTCGAGCTTTGCCACACTCCTTGGGTAATCTTCTCCAAGCTCCTCTACCCTTAACGCTATCCTAACGTGATTTAACATGCCACGACACCATTTCTAGAATAAATTAACCTCATATGGGCCCGCGGGGATTCGAACCCCGGACCTCCGCCTCGTCAGGGCGGCGTCCTAACCAGGCTAGACGACGGGCCCTGGGTGCACCAATAATCTTTGAATCATTACGTGGTTTAAAAAGTAGATTTATTGAAAAATTACAGTAAAATTAGCTTATGACTTTGCAGTGGGCCCGGGGGGATTTGAACCCCCGACCTACGGGTCACCCCCTCCAGACTCACTTCATCCCTTGTAGTCAAATGACCCGTAGTAAAGTCTGGAGCCCGCCGCTCTGCCTGGCTGAGCTACGGGCCCACCGCAGGTCATCCACAAGGTTTAGTTTTCAACAAGGTATTAAAAACCTTTCACCGCTTAGTGGTACTAGGAATGTGCTTAATACTGGTGTATTATAGGTTGAAATACCCGCTAGACAAAATATGTATAAAGAGCGGGGTTTTTTGCCCATCTTGCCAGCGCAAAATAGAGTCAAGTGCGGTTAGTGAAGACGATGTCCGAGTGCTAAGGGCGCTCATAAATCTCGAAGAGAAGTTAAAGTTCCTGGGAAGGAAAGGGGAATACGTGAAGTCAATTAACTTGATAAACGAAATAATAGTTCTCGTAAAAGATGGCTTCGAAACCACTGAAATAACTACGCTTGAAAAAGAGCTCTCGAACTACATGGACAAGAAAGTTAGAGTTATCGAGTATGCGAGTGACTTAAAGAGGCTCATAGAGCAAATCGTGGCCCCGGCATCGCTACTAGGTATAAACAAAATATGGCTACCCACTGGCGAAGAGATAATCAACATAAGGGTGTCAAGAAAGGACCGAAAGTACTTGGCTAAATCTAAGGAGCAATACGAGACTCTAATTGAAAAAATAAGTGGAATGAAAGCGAAAATAGTTTTTGAATAGCAAACCACGCGCCTCTTAAGGAAGCAATAAGTTGTCCTTAAAAAGCTCCCTTAAAACCACCGTTGCATACATACCCGGCTCTAGCGTGAACTCGTAAACGACGATACTGTCTCGGCACTCGAGTACGATATTGAGCGGCTTAAATAGTCCTCTTCTGTGAGAGCAGTCGAGGTTTCTTAGCACGTTCCAGTTCACTCCCTCAACTCTAAATATACCTTCGTAATAACCCTGGGAACCGGGGCAGCCAGGCATTGGCAGGTCCCTATATAGGGTATTGAGGCCCTGCTTCTCGACCAGAGTGTTTATTAGTAGATTAAAGAGATAGCTAGAATACGCATCTAGGAGTATATTATGCACTTTCTTAACTACGGCTTCGAGCGCCCCACCCAGGGTAGCCCCTACATAAGTGTACTCGTACAGTAAGTCCTCGTACTTTCCCAAGACCCTTTTGGCCGTGTTTTCAAAGTCTTCGGTTAAATAAGGGGTCTGGAGAAATTCCTCGGCGAAGAGGTCTTCTCTCTTGAGCAGTATGTATTTTCCCAGTAAGTGTGAATTATATCTCCTCCAACCAAAACGCTGATAACCATAGTACGCGGGGAGACCTGTTTCCAGGATAACTCCAATTATCTCCTCGAGGAGGGCCTTAACTTCGGTCGCTTTATTCACGTCAATTATTACCTTGAACTTATTCCCCTTGAACATCTTCCTCGTGGGCTTTATGCGCGTAAACCCAACTAGTTCTAGCTGGAGGTTATTCATTGATATCGGTAAACGACCCAGGTCTAGTAGCCTCGATTTTACAAATACGTAGGACTCCGTGCATGCATACTTGTCTTTTATCCCATAGAAAAGTATGTTCGAAACCGGCACGTCTAGTTTTTTGGATATAGTCTCTAGTGCTTTGAAGGTGTCGATGCCTCTTTTCCACAATTTTAATACAGCGTATTCGCCTCTTTTAGTGTTAAAGCCCGCACTACCTAAGTCAACTAACTCTAGTACGTGGAAGGTTTCAGGAGAAGGTTTGTATTCGACTGGTAATTTTTTACTAGTTACCGCGTATTTTAAGCCAGAAACGTAATCCAGCGGGTGTGGGTATACAATCATAGTGACACTAAAGCGTTTTTAAATGACCAGTAATACTGTTAACTTTATCATCTGGAGCCGGCCCTATGGCCACCGCAGTTAGAGTACCGGGCGGAAGTTCCGTTAAACCTGAATCAGAGACTAAGGCAGCTGGTAGGTTAGCTGCGAGGGCCTTTTCGTATATTTCCAAGAGCTCTCTCTCGCTAGTTACTTTTAAGACCACTTTTTTCTGCCCAGTATTCCACCATTCTCTAAACCAATCTATGTACTTATTGTAGGCCTCGAATGCAGCTATAACAGCTGCATGTGCTACTTGAACAGCTATCTTGCCCTTACTCATATTGAGGTCCGCTCTAACCACCATTACTTGCTTCAACCGATCACCATAAATATTGGGTGTTTATAAGCCTTTAAATAAATCGTTGAATACCAGTTACGATAACGGGGGTCTGTCGAGTGAGTAGGGAACTCAGAGAAACGGTAACAATGGCTATTTGCACTAGTTGTAAGAGGCCGTTAGTACCCGGCGAGTATGGAGTGGAATTCTTGTGCCCTAATTGTGGCAAAGCCATTATTAGGAGGTGTAAGAAGTGCCGGCAATTAGCCGTAGAATATGTGTGCCCAAACTGCGGGTTTAGAGGCCCATGAGGTGGTTTAGATGGCGAGAGTAGCAGTTGTGCTGAGAGTAATGCCCGAAGACATATCCGTGAACTTCGAGGACGTAGTAAGCGAAATTAAGCGTAGGCTTCCACAAGAATACGTACTCGAGGCCTGGGATGAAGAGCCAATAGCCTTTGGCTTAAAGGCGCTTAGATTACTAATTACAATCCCAGAGGAGAGCGAAGGGGGTACAGAGCCGCTTGAAGAGCTAATAAGTCAAATACCTGGCGTTAGCCAAGTTGAAGTCCTATTAGTTCACAGAGTCTTTTAGGCATGGCCGCTGCCTAAATAGTAAAGATGCCCTCCTGATGCGGGCCTTTTCAACACCTATCAGCCTTAATAACCCGGGTTCTATCTTCATCGGGCCTATTTGCTATTTTCCTAGAAGGCTTAATAAATAGGGCAACTAAAGCCGGCCAGCACCTCAACGCTGCCCTACTGCTTACTAAACTTTTCGTTCCCAGAGCTCTGTCATTCTCCTTCTTCTCAATGTAAACATTTCGCGTTCTACGTACTTGTAGACTGTAGAGTGCATCCTGCCCTCTATTAGCATTTCAATTGCCCGTTTAGCTATGTTAGCTGTTTCATAATCGCCTATTATGGCTACATATGGCTCGTATACGGATATATAGGTCCCTGTCAACTCCTCAAGGGTTCTCCTAGCTTTACCTTCTTCCCCAATGATCCTACCTAGCACTCTTTTCAAATGGTTTGGCTTATTGCCAATATATTGCCTAACGTCTATGAGTTCAAGGATTTGGTCGTCTTCTAGAAGCCTGAACGCTCTCTCTGGGCTAAACCCATACCCTATGGCCCTGATCACATTATGGGCTTTTATTAACTCCAACGCAGTTGTATTGGGAAACGCTGGTTCTATCATGATGGCTCCATTATCAGCGTCTACTGATATAATTGTTCTAGTCTTCTCTTCGATCTCTTTTTTAACGGCACCCTTGTTACCGAGTAATACCCCAATTCTCTCTAATGGTATTTTATCGTAAATCCTCGTTACACCCATGATTAGGCGCTCTTTTTCTTCTCTAAGCAAGGTACCACCTTGTTCAAGACGCCCTGAGGATCTTCGACTTCGACTTTAGCTTCTTTCTTAAAGAACCTATATATATTTTCCACGTCGCGCTTTAAGTAGTCGAGTGCATTTGGGTGGTCTATGTCGAGCGCCTGACTTACGTCAATAATGGCTATGTCTAGTTCTGGTTTCACCACAATATTGTATTCTGACAAGTCGCCGTGAACTAACTTAGCCTGGCAAACAATTTTCTCTACTTCAGCCACTATTAGCCCATATATTGAGAGTAGCTCTTCCTTCGAGAGCTCGTTAAAGACCTCCACTAGTAGTGGATAGCGCGCTCTGCCATTCCCCAAAAACTCCATTACGAGGACGTTATTTAAGCACGCAATGGGCTTGGGGACCTTAACGCCGGCTTCGTGCATTCTCACGAGGTTTCTATATTCCTTGCGTGCCCAAGCCAGTATAAGCGACCTCATGTTCTTGAACTTGATTTTTTCAAACCTAGGGTCTCCAACAATGTACTTCCGTATGCTCTTCCTGAATTCAGCCGACGTAGTTAAATATATCTTTACGGCTAGGGCATTGCCTGCTTTATCATAGCCTAGGTAAACTCTAGATTCTTTACCTGAGCTCACTACGCCGTTTATTTTCCTCAGAATACCCCTTCTATATAGTTCGATAATCGTCGCGACAGTGAAGTTGTCAAAGACCTCGTCAATTACTTCGAAAAGGTCTTTGTCTTTAATCCTTTCCTCCCAGTACTTGGTTTTCTCCCTTATCAGCCTATCTATTTCGTCGAGTTTCATATTAGTCCACTAATAGCTTCTATGAACTCTTTAGGCACAATGCCTCTCTCAACTAACTTATTGACTTCGCCCTTGCTGTATTTGTAGACAACATCTCCTCTATCTGAGCCGGGGCTCCATAGGCCTACGAGCACTAAGTCCCCTTCTACGATCCAGACTTTTTTACGGAATTTCCCCGGGATCCTGACTTTCCTATCCATGCCGTCAAGGCACTTGGCTAACAAGTAGTCACCGCCGAGGTGTCTAATGACCCCGCAGATCACGGTAGCCTCATCTGGGTTCGGCAAGGGCATTTCAGGGCGTTTTTCCTCTGTAGGTTCTTTCTTTTTGACCAATTAACCACCTAGCTCTCCAGGTGCAAGTGTTTCGATGTTGTCTGCCCTAATTAAACTTACGACGTCGTCTACCTTAAGGCTTTTAAGCCACCCTCTGGGTTTTACACGCTTAACTTCGCCTGTTGACGGGTTTTCAAG
>Ga0105154_1000633_pt1 | contig 14737 bp, 17 predicted proteins | sample SSWtaG_FD_89672 | JGI IMG/M metagenome (GOLD analysis project Ga0105154, IMG submission 89672) | Hot spring microbial communities from Sandy's Spring West, USA to study Microbial Dark Matter (Phase II) - SSWsed_matched | ecosystem: Environmental > Aquatic > Thermal springs > Hot (42-90C) >... | reverse complement strand
GTATCAACAATACATTCTTTTTGTTTTAGCAAACAAGAGAGAAAGCAAGTTTGGACTGAAGATAATGACGAAATTTTTTACAGAAAGTATAATTTGAAGTTCATTCCTGGCTTGGGAATAGTAGATTTTATTTATATGCCAGTAGGGAACAAGATTGATTACGTCAGAAGAAAGATTATAAACGAAACTAATATGAAGGTCAATGAGCTAAAAAACAACAAGGCTCTTGAGCTGATTGTTAAATTCTCGAGGGAGGCTCAATTAACAATAAAGGAAGAAATAGTTTACAAAATTCTTATTGAAAGAGAACAAATTAAAGATGCTCAAGATATGATTGATTTTGATGATATGATTTTGAATGCTGGAACAAGCGTTGAAGAATACGACTTAATTGCTGTTGATGAAAGCCAAACTGCTCCAAAATTCGTTCTTGAATACATTAGAAAGATAATGAAAACGAAGCATTTCTTTTCGACTTGCGACCCAACCCAAGCAATAAACCCGCTTTCTGCCGATTTGAACTACTTAATGGACTACATTAAAAAATTCGATAAAGTAGAAATTTTGAAGGAAAACAAAAGAATGGCTGAAAATATTGTAAACTATGTTAATAAAGTTTACAAGAGAATTAACCCAATTTGGGAAGAAACTTTTTCCAACATTAAAGGTGGAGAGGTAAGAATTGTTGATTATGGAAATTTAGGTTTGGTTTTGGACAAGGCAGATATTTTGATTACATTTTCCAACGATGCGATAAAGAGAATTTCAAGCTTTTTAATTGAAATGGGAGTTCCGTTTTTAGTTAGAAGCGGTTTGGAGAAAATAGAAAGGGGAATATGGGATGAAGAAAAAATAAGGTTGAGGGATGCTTTGATAAACTTCATAAACAGAAAGTGCTCGTTCGAAGATTTTCAGCTAATAAATAAATATGCTGGCTTAAACCTTGGAACATTAGAGTTGCCAAAAGTTTATGAATACAGCTTCGATTTCATCATCTCAAAAATCAAAATGGGCAATCCTGTATTTGGGTATGCTCTTGAGAGAGCTGTAAGGACTGGAAGAAAGCCGATAATTATATCTACTGTTCATTCATCTCAGGGACTTACTTTCGACAGCGTCTTGGTCTATCCAAAAATAACTTCGTATCTAAAAAGAACTTTCAACACTTATTCAGCAATAACTTGGTATGGAGTTGCAATAACGAGAGAAAGGATGAAACTTTTCATCCTAAACTCTTCAGATACTTTTATAATTTAGGTGGTTGGATGATTAGAGAACATTTTTGTATTTTTATATCAGCCATCCTATTCATTCTCGGAACTTTTCTTTTTGTTAAGGGGTATAGAGATATTGATACTGCTTTAAATCTTGTAATAGTTAAGCAGACAACTGGTATTGAATTTAAGGATGAAACTCTAACTGGAATAAAGTTTACAATTCTTGAGCTGTATAAAATAGGACTTTCCGAGCTTTTCTTTTCCTTCGTCTTTCTATTCTCATCTTTTGGATTTTTGATGATAGCACTGTTTCAAAAAATAGAAAGGGTGAGAGAATGGAGGTAGTAACTCTAAGCTGGATAAAAAACAAATACTACGAGAAGATTTACAAAAAGGCAGATTTAACTGAAGAGGAAAAGGAGCTAATTAAAAAATATGTTGAAATAAAAAGGAGCAACCTTGAGAGATTTAAGAATTTGAGAAAGGAAAAAGTTGTGAAAAACATAAAAGATGATTTGGCTGTGGTTAAGAAAATGAGTGAAGTATTGGGGGTTTCGATATGAGTTTAGTTAAGTTTGTAAAAAATGGAAATATAGTTGCTATAAGAATGCTTGTTGATGTCCCGAAAGAGTGGGTTGACTGTCAACTTAAAGTTCATCCTCCTTGTAAAGCTGGAACTATAATTTTTACTGATAAAGAAACTGCTAACTATTTAATCAAGTGCAAAAGAGCCGAACTTGTCGAAGTTACTCAGTAATTCTTATAAAGTTTGGCAAGCAATATGTGTGGTTATTAATTTTAACTCCGAGCTTCATTCCAAGTTCTTCACAAGGTTTGTTATCGTATTCGTAAATTGGAACGAAAAGCAGAAAGGTTATTGAAAAAATTATTAGAATTGCTATGATAAGGAACTCTAAAATTTCTTTGTTCATTTCAAACCTCCTTCTATTATAAGGGCTTTTAAAATTGCTTTTATATCCTTTGCAACGCTAGTTCCAACATCGGTGAGCTTTACTATATTATCCCTACCATTCTTTTCAATTTCAATTAGTCCGAGCTCCAGCAATACATCCAAAAGCATGTGCACGTGGGAATAAGTAACGTTTATGTCTTTCGACAGCGCTAGTATGTTTTTTGGCGATTCAAGAAGGGAAATCATTATTCCAGCAAAAGGTCTCCTTATAAAAATTTCGTAGCTATTTTTCATTCAACCACCATAAATTTTTTACCACTCAAATCATTTAAGCAATATTTTTTAACATCTTTCAACACAAATTCGTAGGGAACGAAAGACATGTTTACTTCGTCAAGCTTCTTTCTTTCATATGTAATTTCGTTGCAGTATAAAGTGCAGTTCGGAGTTTGATAGCAAATTGTTTCTTTGTATGTGTTCAAGAAGGGATTAAAGCAAGAGTTTAGCCTAATACCAGCTGAGACACCATCTAAAAACCCTTTTGTATAGAAATTTCCTATGTTGTAAAGAGCGTAAATTGAAAGGGCAAAGATGATTATATCTCTAACTAACCTAAACCTTTCTGATAGATGAGCTCCAAGTATTCCCAAAATTTACCACCATATGGATTTTTCCAACCATCTTGTTTTTCTATACCACTCATACGCGTATTGAAAGGCTTCTTCCCAAGTATCGAAAAATATCATTTCCGCATCTTTACTTTCCTGGAAAATTATTTTCCCATCTTCTGGATATGTTGATTCGCTTTCGTCTTCCGGCCACGGCAAAACTTCTTCATTAGTATCATACATTTCCTTAACTGGGTCAGCCATAAAATACATTCTCTTCATAAATGTTGTTGGTTTTCCAGAAGTTCCCTTGAAGAAAAACACCTCGCACACTGTTTCTTCTTTATTCAAAACCGGCAAAGCCATAAAATCTGTAACTTTCTTTATTCTTTTGTCAATGCTATCTAACAATTGAGTTGTATAATAAATTGTTAGCCCTCTTTTTCTACTTCTTGCCAGAGTGTTTGTTATGAATATTTTAGCTAACGAGTGGCTTCTTGAATCGGCATTTAACCAAAGCTCATCCCCGCCAAAAACTCCTTCTCTTATCGAATTGAATGTTTTCATCGAGCCGACAAACATGTAGGGTATTTTATAGAGATGGTAGTTAGCAAAAACTCTCGCTCCGTTCGCAAACCACTGCTTCCAAAGTAGATAAGTCATAGTAAGAGTTTTCCCAGCACCGAGCTCTCCAACTATTGCAATCAAGACCATTTCTCACACCACCTCGCAATCTACTCCAGCTACATCTCTTATAAAATTATTTAGATTTGTAGCCATTTGAGATTTATTAGGAGAGAACCTTGATAACGCATTCAATATTCCTGGGAACTTCACATCAAGCTCTATAGTTCCATTAACAACTTTATAATCGAACTCGAGGCTTCCAGGAAGCTTCATATTTTTCCACTCTTCTTTTACCATCTCTTCAAATTTTTTGAGAGACTCAATAATTTTGTTTATTTCGTCGTCGCTGAGCTTTTCGGCTTTCCTTTTCTTGAATATAAATCCCTTTTCTTCTATTTTTTTCGCTATCAAAAACTTCATTCAATCGCACCTTCCAATTTTTCTTTCATCGCTTCCTTCTTCTTTTTAATGTAATCTAGCAACATTTCAAGGAAGCTCTTCTCTTCATCTAGCATTTACGACACCGCTTGCTCAAGTTTAGGCGCTGATGCACTCTTCTTTGCTTTTATATACTCTATGAGCATCTCTAACAAACTCTTGCTTTTTTCTTCCTCCTCTTCCTTCAAGGGTCCATAGTATGCTTGCTCTAAAGCTTCGCTAACTTTTTCAGTTGTTTGACCTTGCACGATTTTTCACCTCCTTATGCTAATCCAGACATTAGGGAAGTCAGACCTTTGCCTTTCCTGGCTTCCTCGGTCGCTTCCCTTAATCCAGTAGCAAATATCAACATCTCTTTCCTACCCAATCTCATTCTCGACATTCTGAACCTCAAAAAGTTCGTTATGAAATTTTTCATAACATCAGAATCATAAAATTCAGCAATGTTTGTTAAGGCAGTTAAGTAAAATACTTCTTTTGGGGTTAAATCAGACAAGCTTTTAAGCTGTTCATCATCAGCGTAAAGCAATTCTAAACCAATACGGGCTATCGCTTCTTCTGGTCCTACAACTCCCCTTTCAAGTATCCTTCTCTTATCTTCTTGTTTTTGCATTCAACCACCTATATCGGCAGGTTCAAAGCTTTTCTCAGCCACGCCATTGCTTCTGGATTTGCAAATACAAAAAATATACCAAGAATTATCAATAGTGCACCAAGTATTAGGAATAATTTTTTCCACTCGAATGCTTTTTCTTCAGTCGCACCCACATATTTCATCAGCTCTTTTAAGAAAGTCATGTTGCTTATGTCTTTAGCAAGCTCCGCATTAAACCTCAAGTCTTTTTCATAGAACCTTAAATCTTGTATTGGTTCTATGTAAGTTACGGAATACTTATCGACAATTTCTTCCACGGGTTCAAAAGCGAGGGGGACCATGCTAACGCTCTTAAAAATGTAGAGTGGTTGCGAAAATATGCCAAGCTTATGGATTATAAAGGGTCTAACTTTCTTTGCGCTGAACCTATATGGACCGACTATTATTTCTTCGTTTTTCAAATCGGCATTTACTATTTCGCAAGTATAGTCGCTGTGGAATATTTGCGCTTTAACCTTCATACAATCCCAACTCCTTCATTTCTTTTTCAAGCAAAAAGAAAATGTTTGCAAGTCTTTTTCCCTTTTCAGTTAACTTGTAAAATTTTTCATTTGTGTGCTTTTTCTTAACTTCTTCTATTAACCCCAAATCCTTTAACTTGTTTGTGTTTAAAATCCAGGAAAGTCTATTGTCGTATGCCGTTTGTGTCTTATAACTTAGTTCTCCTTTTTGTAGTGCTTCGACGAAAAACTCAACCGTCTTCATACTTATAAATCTGAACCCCGCCATATAAATGTTTATGTGTTTAAACATTTATATAAATGTTTTTAAATGAATTTTCGAAGCTCTATTTAGGTGAAAAAGATGCCAGAAGTTAAAGAATATGTTAAGGGTTTCATCTTGGGAGTAGTGGGCTTCTCAATAGCATTGACAGTTGCTCAGCAAGTAATAATGCCAGCATTAGCTAACTCAACAATTCCATTAGTTACCGCTGCAATCGGTGGAACAATAGTTGGTGCAGGGCTGTTGTTCTTCCTAATCGGGCTCTTCTTCTAAAGGAGCCCACCTCCCTTCATTTTTATTTTTAAGAATCAAATAACAAACTATGGTGAAGTATAAACATTTGTTAGTGATTTCGTTTTTAATAGCCTTTTTATTAGCAACAAAGCCTTCATTTGCTGAACTTAGCGGCTGGGCATATAGAATTCCAATAGTTATTGACAACAGCTATTATTCAAGATATTTATCGTATTATCAAGTTCCAATTATTCTTGATGGTAAACTTATGAGTTCTATAGCTTCTCTCGGTCTTAGAAGCGATTGTGGAGATATTCGTTTTACAGATAGCGACGGGACAACCCTTCTTAATTACTGGATTAGAAAATGCGGTTATGTAACAATTAATGTCAACGCATACTACTCTACTGGAACAACTTGTGTTAGCGATATGAATGTTTTTCCAGACACTCCAAATAGCTATGAAACAAACGATTGGTATATTTACGACCCTCTATTTTGTGATAATTGTGACCAATATGTAAGGATTTATCTAAACCTCAACGAAAAACCAGACTCTGTTAAAATAGAAATTGTGAGTGATGATGGTCAAAGACTATGGGTTAATGGAATAACTGTTGGAGGATGTGGTTCTGGATGTCATGGTGCTGGAACTTGCACCAAAACTTGGGATATAACTCCATATATTTATAGCGGGAATAACGAAATAAGAATTTGGTGCACTGAAGGAGGTGGAGATGAATACTGTAAATTTAGATTGTTCGTTAATGAATTAGAGATTAGAAGAAATGGTGTGTATACTGTAGCTGGAGAATCGGAAGTTGTAGTTAAAGTTCCGGACATACAAGCGAATTCGAAAAAGACAATCTACTTATACTTTGGAAATCCAACGGCTACATCAATGAGCAACGGCTACAATACATTTGATTTTTTTGACGATTTTTCTCAAGGTCTCGGTAGGTGGTCCGTTCCAAGCACTAATTGGTTCATTCGTGATGGCGTTCTTGTATTCAATGGGACTGGAGAAGAAAGAATGTTAACATCAACATTTTCTGCTACTGATTTTGTTTTGGAGTATGATGAGAGGTGGGTTAGAAATAACGATACTGGAGTTGTATTTAGGGCACAAGATACAAATAATTTCTACTTCTTCAGAACCACTGGTATAACAAGAGACCAGTGGGAGTTGTTTAAAACTGTTTACAATAGTTGGAGTAGAGTAGCATATGGTTATAATATAAAAAGCCCTCGAATGGGAGAATGGTATGAAAACAAAGTAGTCGCTTTTGGAAACAGACTATCCCTATATTACAACGAGAGGGCTCTTTCTACTTATACTGATACAAGCAATCCATTCCTATCTGGCAAAATAGGTTTTAGAGTGGTAAATGGCGAGTATCACTATGATAACGTTAGAGTAAGAAGATATGTATATCCAGAGCCAGTTCCGATTGTTGGCGAAATAGAAAGGGTAGGAGCACCTAAAATCGAAATTAGCAGACCTTTAGATACATATACCTATGCAAGCGGAGAAGTCCAATTCATTTTTAGAGCAACGGATAACGACTCACCAACATTTAGGCTAACAGCTTATTTGGATGGCAGTATAATATATGACAACACAGTTTATTTAAGCGGAACTTTAGTTACTGTAACCAGAAATTTAGTTGATGAAAGAAACTACAATTTTACGGTAGTTGCTGTTGATAGAAATGGTATAACATCAGTAAAAACATCAATTTTTGGCATCAGTTATTTGCCTGATTGGTTGTATTCAAGAGAAGTCAATATAGATAATACTGGAAATTTCAAAACTCTAATAGACCATCCTGTTAAAATTCTGATAGACACGAAGAAATTGATTTCTGAAGGTAAAATGCGTAGCGACTGTGGAGATATGAGATTTCTTGATAGTGATAAGAAACAATTCCTTCATTATTGGATTGAGAGAGGGTGCGGAGCTGAAATAACTCATGTTTGGGTTAAAATTCCAGAAATTCCTGCAAACTCGATTAAAAAAATTTATTTCTATTATGGAAATACTTTCGCATATCCAAAAGAAAATGGAAGCGCTGTCTTCATTTTCTTCGACGACTTTAGTTTGCCGTATGTTGATGAAAATAAATGGTATATTAGTTTGGGTTCTACCGGAGATGCTACAAGCATTTATCAAGGCTATCTAAGGATTTATACAGATAATTCGGCTACCACAAAATCGATTCAAAGCAGAATAGGATTTTCAGATAACTTTATTGTAGAGTTCAAAGCAAAACATAGCGTTAGTTCTGGTAATTTAGGTTTTGGTATAGTTGATTATTCAAGGGTTGATGAATTTGGTTTGTTCCTTCTATTAGATACTGGTAAGAACTATAACGTATACATGAGGTATCCTGGAGTTTTTGTGTATGATGGAAGCGCTGCTCCAAAATACTCCACAGATGTCGAATATTTTTACAAGATTGTTGTTAAGGGAAATAACGTTACCTTCTATAGGGACAATTTCCCAATTTATAGAGAAGTTAATCTCCCGATGAGGAACTTAAAGTATATAATTGCACCAAGAGCTTGGGACGAATGGGTTTCAGATAGTGGAGAAATTCGTATTGATTACATATTTGTAAGAAAGTATGAAGATGTTGAGCCTAAAGTTGAGATGTTGGTCGATTTACCGCAAGTAAATTACGTTCATTTATTTGTTCCAAACTCAGGTTCATTCAATTCCATTTCTGAAGTTGATATAACCAATCCTTATGATGTTAGAGAAGTTGGTAGGCATTACACTGTTCCATACGGATATTATGGAAATCCCTCGAGAACGGCAGTAGATTATAGAGGATATGCATGGGTTGGAAATAGAGGGACGAACAGCTTAGTAAAGGTAGGTAGTGTTATTGGTGGCACTTGTGTTGATAGGAATGGAAATGGAGTTATAGATACTGGAAAGGATTTGAACAAGAATGGAGTTATAGATGATTATGAAATGGTTAGTTTCGAGAATGATGAATGTGTATTAAAAGAGGTTAGATTTCCATACAAAGTATGGACACAGGTTGCAAAAGTTGGATGCGGTGGTTGTCACTGCAGTGGTGCAGGTAGTGGTATTTTTGACTTGACAGGCAATATAAGTGTTGTAGATACTTACACATTAGTTTTATGGTGTTCCGAGCGTTCGGGAGAAGAAATGTGTAGGTTTAAGTTTAGAATTATAATGCCAGATGGCACTATAAGAGAGATTGAAAATCCTGGTAATTATGGAGATATAGAAGTAATATTTTCTGGATACAATATAACCAGCTATTGTGAGAGTAATCCAGATAAAATCGAAGTTATGAACTTCACACCATACAACAATTGGTATTCTACAGATTGGTGGTCACCATGTGATAATTGTGATTTTTATGCAAAGGTAGTATTTAGAGTTAAAAGTATAGATTGGCAATCATTCAGGCTTGAAATATATGGCGATGATTCTGCATTTGCTTGGATTTATGCAAACTACACATTAAAGAACATTCCAGACGGTGCAAGCGGTGTAAGAGCAGTCTGCATAGATGAAAATTACAATGTGTATGCAGGGATGTATGGAACTAAGATGATGTATTATGTTGATGGTGATACAGGAGCTGTAATTAGGGAAATAGATTTGAGTGATGTTAATTGTAATCCATATGGTTGTATAGTTGACAAGAACGGTCTTGTATGGATATCGTGTGTTGCGCAAAATTTGTTGGTTAAATATAATCCAAAAACTGGAGAAAAAGTAGCATTTCCCCAAGGAGTTCCTGTATATGGAATAACTCCAACAATGGCGGGCGATGGTGTCATATTCAATGGGTGGACTGGTAAGGTTGTAAGAAAGGTTGGAATAGACGGATATGTTTATTGGTCTGTAACTGGTCCAGAACAAGGTAGAGGAATAACTGTAGATAAGGAAGATTTTGTATATGCAGTTGGAAGTAGCTATAGTGATGTATGGAAGTATAAACCTACTGGGTCGCTTGTTAAAAATGTTTCGAAATTATGTTGGGTGGCAACTGGTGTAGGATTAGACTTCTATAACTATACGTGGGTAGCTTGCCACGATGATAATAGAATAGTGATGCTTGACAGGGATTTGAATTTGTTAAATGCATACACTTTTGGTGGACCACACTACGTTTATTCAGATTGGACTGGATATCTTTTAGCCTTCGTTGCACCCCCTCCACCTCCACCTGGTCCCCCAGCACCTCCACCTGTAATAACAGCCCCACCAGGAGAATTCTTTAACTTAATTCCAGCTCTTCTCGGAAATCCTCTATTCTTCATCATAGTTTTTGGACTAGCTGTCGCTGCGAAAATTGAAAGTATGTTGAGGGCGAATGGATACGCATTTATAATAACATTCCTTGGAATAATCATCACATACGCTTTATTTGGCGGAATTATAAATTGGTGGGTTATTTTGATTTTAATAGTTTTGATAATTGGGGGAGTGATGTTCTTCAGAAAAAAGTGATTTAAATGTTGAAGATAAGAAAAAATATGAAAATTGGTCTGACACTTTTAATAGCGCTAATGTTTATTTTAATACCAATAAGTGCACAGGAAATAAGCGAGTGCACTGTCATTAATTCTCCAGGAAATTATTATCTTGCAAATGATTTGTATGGTTCTCCAGATGCCCCTTGCATAATCATAAATGCGAGCAACGTTGTGCTAGATTGTAGACATCATACAATATACGGACCTGGAGGCAGTTTCGGAATCATTACTATTAACGAGACAAGTGCTCCTGGCTATAGAACTGGTATTCAAATACATAATTGTCAATTAGAGAACTTTTACAGAGCAATAAGCGTGCACGGGATAGTAACAATAAGAAATGTTACAATAGATGCTAAGAATGTTGAAGGTAGCATGGGAATAGTATTAACGTATGGTGATATTGCTGGTATTTTGAATGTAAGCGTTATTAATGCTGATGTAGGTATAGGAATTTATTCTAGCGGAAGTGTAGTTATTGAAAAAACTAGACTCATTGCTGACAAAACTTGTATGCGTCTTTCAGGAATAGAATTTATTGATATTCATGATTCTACATTTAATTGTTTTTCTAGAAGCCTTGATGTGTATGGAGGTCAAGTAACTGGTAGAATTTACAATAACGCATTTTATCGTGGTGATGTAGTGGTTACAGGAACGCATAGCCTGGTTTTTTGGGTTACTCCTTCTGCTCCCGGAAGATGCTGGACTAATTATTTAAAAGGATGTAGAATAGGAGGAAACTACTGGTATGATTATTCTAGAAACTGTAGAAACGATAATAGAGATAGCTTTTGTGATTTTGCTTATCAAATTCCTGGAACGAATTTTGTTGATAACTATCCTTTAGCGGAACCGCAACCTTACTTATGTGCCTATCTCGAAGTAAATAAAATATACATGGCTCCAACAGATACGAAAACAATAAACTGGTATCTTACATGGAATTCAAGAATAGTTCAACCAAACTTCCAGGTAGTTTCAGCTCCATCCGGATTTAGCGTTTCTTTCGACACATCTCAATGTAATTTTGGTGCAGAAAATGGAATATGCACTGTTAAAGTAAATATAAATACAAACAACGTAAACATAGGAAGTTATAGTTTGCAAATTAGAGCAACTTGTGCTGATTGTAACTATGATGAAACTATAACTGTAGATGTCGCTTCTCAGCCTTGTAGCGGAACTGTAACGCTTACTCTTAATCCTTCTGTAGTGAATCCTGGTGGTCAATTTACCGCAATAATAAGCGGTCTTTCAAACTGTGGTGGAGTAGCATATATTAGAGACTATAGAGGATGTGTTGACGGTGAAACATTAGCAACTTGTCAAGTTACTGGCTCTGGATGTTCTGCTACGCTTAATGCTCCAACTAATCCAGGACTTTATAGATATTATGCTTGCTTCGACATGAATTTAGACGGTCAATTTTTGAGCGGAGAATACGATTATAAAGATTTAGAAGTTACCACTGGTCCAACTCCTGGATGTGGAGTTATAACAAGTAGCGGGACATATACTATTAGCAATGATGTTTATGCTCCAGCTGGTAATACTTTTTGCTACTACATATCTGCAAACAATGTGACATTTGATTGTCAAGGCTATACAATTTTTGGAAACAATGTTCAGTATGGATTTTTCATTGCTGATTCAAGTAATGTTGAAGTTAAAAATTGTAGAATAGTAGATTTTCAAGCTTCTATATTGACTGATGAATCTAGAGATATCAGAATATACAACAATTTCTTAAATGCAAGCTTTTCTGGAATAATTACGAAGGAATCCAGTGGCATTAGCATTTCAAACAATGAGATAATATCGAGGATTGCTGGAATATGGTTTTCATCGAATACAAGCAGTGTGATTGTCGAAAAAAATGGAATAGCTGGATTTGCTTCTTTCATTCTTGAAACAGATGCTTATAATATTGATATACTCAGAAATTCTATAAACGTTAGGTTAAGCAAACTTTACATAGGAACACCAACAAGATATTTGTTCTTTGTTGAAAATGGTAGCTTAGTAAGTGCAAGATTTTATGATAATGTTGTTAAAGGAAGACCAGATGTAATTTTGTATTCAATGGATAATGTTCCACCAAATATCAAGCTTAATATTCCTCCAACTGATGGAATAAGCATAACTTACAATATGAAAGTTGGTGGAAACTTCTGGTGGGACTTTTCTGAAGAATGTGAAGATAATAACTTTGATAATTTCTGTGATACTCCATATGAAGCGGAGTATGGAATAAAAGATGAGTATCCACTAGCTACTTTAAGAACTTTCTATGCTTGTTTGTCAGACATAATGAATATGGGATACTATGTTCATTCATCAGATATAGATAAACCTGGAGAATACAGGCTCGGTGCCGACATAAATGCATCTGTTAGTGGCTTAGAATGTTTTAGAATCTTTGTAGAACCATCACCACCATACTCTTGGTTTACTGGTGCTGGTCACGTAAACAATGTTGTCTTTGACTGTCAAGGTCACACAATAAGATACAATGGTTCGCTCTATGTTTTTGACGTTTTAAGCGCTACTAATTTCACTTTGAAGAACTGTAAAATAGAAGTTAGTCCGTCTGCAAAAGGTGCGATACTATATGCAACTTACACGAATACTGTTGAGGCACCAGCAATAACGCTGATTAACAACGAAATAATTTCTCACCCTCCAGCATTAATCGCTACTGCTCCAGCAGAGTGCGAACTACCAGAAGCACCAAAAGTAATACCAGATATAACAAACGATAAAATAAAGGTATTCCTGTATAACAATAAAATTGTAAGCGGTTCTACAGCGTTGAAAATATACTGTGCGTTGGGGGAAATAACGAGAAACAACATCACTGCAACAAAGTGTATGCAAATAGGAAATCCAGATTACTTCAGAGGTTTTGGTTTAGTAAAAGCGGTTAAAGTTTATGACAATATGATGTTTTGCGATATTTATCAACCTATAGAGATAGATTCCGCCTATCCACAAACTCTATACGCTTGGAATATAAAGCCAACTCCCGGACCAAATATACTCGGAGGTGGAACGATTGGAGGAAACTTCTGGTATAATTATTCTTTGAAATGCAATGATACGAATTTTGACGGTTTTTGTGACGAGCCTTTCGTCATAAATGCGGAAAATAAAGATGAATATCCACTTTCAAGCTATGTTTTAACTGTAGCATTGCCACCAATACCAGCTTATCCAATGTTAACTCTAGCTTCAGTATTCTTCATGCTTTCACTCGGATTTTCAGCAGCTTTAGAGTATGTTGTTAGTCGCTCTGGTTCATCTCCATTCGGATTAGTTTTTGGCATATCTTTTATCGTTATGATGATTTTGGGTTCCCTTCTAAACATATTGCCAGGATGGATTCTTATTGCCGTTACTATAGCTTCAGCTTTCCTATTTGGCTATATAATACTAAGAATGGTTATGGGTGGTTAGATGGCAGTTGCGTCCGAAATATCGTTTCTGGTTTTCATTCTAATGACTCTATCTTTTTTAGGATTAATCCAACTACTTGGTGGACCAAAAATCATAGAACCTTTTGATTTTGTCTGGCTAGCTGGTGGAATTCTTGGTGTGGCTGGAGCTTGCACAATTGCTACTGGAATTCCTTGTGCTGGTGCTTTGGCAATTTTTGGAATAGCTTCCTTCACTAAATATCTTCTTTTTGGAGATGTATTTACGATGGCAATTTTTATACCGATTTTTGTAATTTTGATTTACATAGTGAGCAGGCTTGCAAGAGGAGGTGGGTAAATGGAGAAGATATTCAAAATTCTTTTGAGTGCAATAATCTTAGAGCTGATAATTAGCGGAATAATCGTTTTTTCAATAATGAAAATTGCTCTGGCACAATCAATAGGAATAGGAGTAATGCCAGCAATCGTTAAGTTCAGTTCGCCAGGAACTTATATTTATGAGTTTTGTTTTTTCAACCAAGGAGATACAGATGCAATTTATGAAGTAATTAACGGAGAAGTTTTGGTTCAGTATAAGAGCTTTGAAGTTCCAGCTGGAACTAATATAACAAACTGCATAAAGCAACAACTAGTTTTAACAGTCGTGAAACCTGGATATTTTTATGTTATTGGGAGAGCAAAAACGGATTATGAAGAGCAAGCGCCAGTATCCGTCATTAGAAGAATTGGAATTAAAGTTGAGCTAGAAAATTACAGCACAACAACCACAACAATTTCTGGAGGAGGAAGCGGAGGAGGGACTTTTGGTGGAACTTCTGGAACTACAACAACCACAACAGTTAGAACTACTCAAACAACCACCACAACCATTTCAAATGAAACTTTATCCAACATTAGCGAAGAAATAAAAAGTGTAATTGAAGTTTTGAATGCTACAAGAAAAAGTTCTGAAACAAAAATTAATTTGGATATAGTAAAAATCGTTGCAGTAATCTTGGTTGCAGTAGTAATCATATTCGGAGTGTATTACTTAATTCAAATAATCTAAGTGTCTGACAAAAATTTAAAAATGGATATTTCCAAATTCATAACAGGTGAATGTATGAAAAAGGCGTTAATAATCTTGCCAGTAGTAGGGCTCTTGTTAGTAGCGCTAGCAGCTGCACAAGTATCTCAAGATATTTCAGTAACTGCAGAAGTTCCGTCGTATTATTCAGTGGTTTTCCAATATAATACAGTAAACTTTGGTTCAGTTTATCCAGGATATGATATTCCAGCTCCTGGTAATCAAGGAGAATATTATGTTACTGTAGAAACTAATATTGGTTTGATAGTCACTGCTAGTAGAACTGCTTGGT
>Ga0105154_1000632_pt1 | contig 14744 bp, 15 predicted proteins | sample SSWtaG_FD_89672 | JGI IMG/M metagenome (GOLD analysis project Ga0105154, IMG submission 89672) | Hot spring microbial communities from Sandy's Spring West, USA to study Microbial Dark Matter (Phase II) - SSWsed_matched | ecosystem: Environmental > Aquatic > Thermal springs > Hot (42-90C) >... | reverse complement strand
TCTTTTAACGTTGATGGTAAGACAATGGTCAAGGTTTACGTTAAACCGAAGGTTGCGGGTAAGGTTCCCGTTAGAATCGTGGTTGAATCTCCGAATGGTAGGGTTTCAAAGCTTGTAGAATTGGATGTTGGGAAAGTTTCCGGCACATGCCCTGCATGCGGCGCACCCGTGGAACCTGGTGCAAAGTACTGTTGGAAGTGCGGGGCAGAACTCGGCTCTAGTTAAACGCTGGAAGCAGTAGAGGCTTGCGCAGCGAGCTGAAAAAATAGGGATATGACGCGTATCGTGTTGCTCGCGCTCGCCGGTGTCTTCTGATGGTTGGAGGTTTTGCTCGGTTTAACCGCTTTCTTCTCTCCTGAGGGCTCTTCCCAGCTCGTATATTAGTTTTCTCACATTTTCTCTGAGCTCTTCTACATCGATTTTTTCTAGTTTTTAAAGTGCTTGCAGTCTATGACTTCTTTTTTCAGCTCTTCTACCGTGGTCCACAGTTCGAGGTAGCGTTCGCTGATTCTTCCTGTGTCGATAAAGTCTCTTTTGAAGGCTTCTTTTAAGCTTACCCCGAGGTTTTCCTCTACTTCTTCTGGCCGCGTTTCTTCCGGTAGTTTGTGTAGGGTTTTAAGAGCTTCAGCGACGCTTTTCACCATTACCTCGTACGTTCTTTCGAGGATAATATGCTTCTTTACAATTTCCATTTTTTCCTTTAATTCGAAAATCTTTTCGACGTAGTTTTCTGCTCTTTCAATCCAAGTGTCGATGTTTACTCTGAGTATTTTTCTCGTCGTTATCTCTTTCCTTAACTGGATTACCTCGTTAAGCCAATTAGCGTACTCTTCTTCCAGGAAACCTGGCTTGACCAGGAGCTCTTTGACTGCTCCGTAGAGCTGGTTCGGTAGCACGGGGTCGAAGTCCATCAGCATCAGTAGCGCTAACGTTGAGTCAACCATGGCTCTGTAGCAGTCTTCAGCGAGTATCAGTAACCTGGCGGCGTTGGCTCTTGCGAGCCTCTCTATGGATTCTTCCATGAGCTTCTCGGTGGCTTCTCTTGTTTTGGGGATTTTCCCGAGTTCGAGAAGCTTCTTCCACGGGGTGAAGAAACCCGTGTCGTGTAGGGGTACTCCCTCCTTGATCAGGAAGTAGACGATGGGGTGGCCTGTCATCGCGTAATCCACGAATTCCGTGAGCTTGAACGGTGAGTATACGAGAAGTTTCTCAGAGATTTGATTAGCTATCTCCTTTAAATCGTTGTCGATTTCATTAAGTTTTTCCTCGTCTATTCCTGCGCCGTGTCGTCGAGGATCAAGAAGATGTTGGCGTCGCTTTCAGGTGTGACCTCCCCTTTAGCGACGGGGCCGAAAAGCACGATGGATTTGATTATGCCGCTGTACTTTTCTAGGGCCTTCGCCGCAAACCTTCGGGATTCTTCAAGCCTTAAGCTCAGAAGGTCGCCGCGCCCTCCCGACCCCTTCAAATGCTCTTCCAAAGAGCTCGCACCGGTGAATTAAACTTTCATTTTGGTTTTAAATGTTTCTACCACATGTGAAGCTACCTTGTAATTGTGCACGTTAGCAAACGCGCGTCAACCACACCATGTGGCTCGCAGAGTTCCGCTATAGGAGCGAGAACGCTTATCCGCTAATAGACCGGTGGATCGAGAGGGGAGCCGAGAGGTACTGGGAGGAATGAGGAAGGACGCGATCCAGCCCCTTCCTCGTAGCCGTGTGAACCCCCTATTGTCGCGAGCTGGCTTTGAAGGTGAAGTCCCACGATTTTCACCACGAGTAGTGCTTAAAGACACTATTAGTAATATACAATGTGAAATGAAGATAGCGCTTGAGACGTGCGTGGAAGCGAGCTTTAAATACGCTCGCTCAAAAAGCACAGCCGATGGTTACCGGGAGAAGGCCGCGGATAGGGAGGATAAAGCCCAGAGTTACCCCGAGGATAGGGCGCATTAAGCCCAGAGACATCGCGGGGCGCCTCGGGGGAGCTGAAAGTGGGAGTGAGGGTAAGGGTGAGGGTTGAGTCCCGGAGAGGCTCCGTTATTGAGACATCAGCCCTCGTAAACACGGGGTTTGAGACGCCGAACCCCCAGATCCTGCTGCCCGTTAAAGCCGCTGAAAGGCTGGGGCTTTGGCCCGATCTCCCTAGGGATGCGATCCCCGAGATCTACGATACCGCGGGCGGGCCCACCAGAGTCTACAGGGTGAGGGGGGCAGTGAAGGTGAGGATCGCGGAGGGGGTGGAAGCCGTAGCCGACGCGGTAATATCCCCGATAGAGGTGGAGGTCCTCATAAGCGATAAGCTGGCTGACGAGCTTATGATAGCCATAGAGAGACCCGGCGAAGGTCTCTGGAGGCTGAGGGGCGAGAGCGTAATAAGAAGAAGCGAGAAGCCCGAGATCTGGTTCTAGCGCGTTAAACGCGGGCACAGCGCGCGGGTGCAGTCTCAAAGATCGTTTTGCGCAACTATGCTGCGGCGCTAGGAGCTTCTGCCTGTACAACGACTCCGCGCGAAAACGTCGGTCACCCGATAGAAGGCAGCTGCTGAAGAGCGAACAACCATCCTCGCTGCGCCTTTGCGCGCGCAGGTGGCTACCGCAAATGCAAGAATGGGAACTAGGAGCTTCATGTAGGTATTGAGAGGTGGAAACCGGGGTACTTAACAGCTCCCCTCCTTCCCCCAGCGCTACTGTAGGATGGAGCGTGCGTAAGCCAAAAATTAATATCTCTCCTCGAGCTTCCACCAATCTGTGAGCTTAGACTCCGAGTTGCTCGAAGCTGCAAAAATAGGGGATGCTGAGAAAGTTAAAGAATTGCTCGAGAAAGGTGCAAACCCAAACGCTAGAGACGAAAGTGGTTGGACGCCATTGCATTGTGCAGCTTTTAAAGGTCGTTTGGACATTGTTAAGTTTCTTTTAGAGAAAGGTGCAAACTTACACGTTCAAAGCAAACGTGGTTTTACTCCATTGCACGTTGCAGCCTATAAGGGTCATTTGAATGTTGTTAAGCTTCTTTTGGAAAGGGGTGCAGATCCGAACGTTCAAGGCAAAGATGGTTTGACTCCACTGCATTATGCAGCTTATTGGGGTCGCTTGGACGTTGTTAAGCTTCTTTTGGAAAGGGGTGCAAACCCGAACGCTAGAGAAAAAGATGGATTGACCCCACTGCATTATGCAGCTCTTCATGGCCAACTGGACGTTGTTAAGCTCCTTTTGGAAAAGGGTGCAGACCCGAACGCTAAAGACGAATATGGTTGGATTCCATTGCACGTTGCAGCTGCTAAGGGTCATTTGAATGTTGTTAAGCTCCTTTTGGAAAGGGGTGCAGACCCGAACGCTAGAGAAAAAGATGGTTCGACCCCACTGCATTATGCAGCCGCTTTTAGTCATTTGAATGTTGTTAAGCTTCTTTTGGAAAAGGGTGCAGACCCGAACGCTAGAGACAAAAATGGTAGGAGTCCTGTCGATGTCGCTCAGGAGGAGGGTCACGGGGATGTTGTTGAGCTTCTTGAGAGCTGGGTTGCGCGTATGCGCTCTGAGGGCCGAGGAGAGCTTACCTAAGCGCTGCTCTGCTGTGTCGCGATCCCGCTGCTGTCCAACTCGGCGCGAGCTGCGGACCGAGTGCTTGAAGTAGCAAGGGTTTAGAGCTGCCGCGCACGTGTTCGCGCCTCCACGCAAAACTGTTAGCGAGCGCCTCCCTCACGCTCGCCACCGCCTCCCCGGCGTCCGCCAGCGCGTCAAGCGCGCTCGCGAGCCTCGAAGCCACGAAAGCGGCTGCCCTCGTTAAAGAAGGCTTCGGCTTCGCTCGGAGCTCCTTTAGGAGGTGCTAGAGCTCCTCGGCGCGCACCGCCACAGCCCTCCAGACCGCCTCAACAGCCCACTCCGGCGCCCGAGTCAGCGCCCTCACGCTTTCACCGGGCCGAGCCCCCCTTAGGTTTAAACCCTTCCGGGATCGAAAGGATGAACGACCGAGGAAGCGCGTCCTGTAGCTACCGCTCGCCGACACGCGCGTCGCGCTCCTGAGCTCGACACAAGTCACGGTACACGCGCTAGGATACGGTATGTAAAGCTGACAACCAGCGTGCGCCTCAAACCCCAAGCGCCCTCTCAAGCTCCATTAAGCGCGTCAAACGCGCATTGAGCTCCTCCGAGCTCCTGTAGGGAACCATGCGAACCTTTATCCTAGCGCGTCCTCCGCTAGCTCTCCTCATCAGCCTGATGTACTGAGCGTTGACGAGCGCGGGGTCGCGCGTCTTCAACCCCCTATGAGCGCCTATGGTGATCTCCACGGAGGGGTCCTCGGGTTGCACCCGCAGACACCCACTCTGCACGCAGATATCGACCTGATCCCGCGACAGCCGGGAATCCCCTCTAAAGTGCAGGCGCGCCTCCACTAGGGCGTTCCCCTCGCACTCAATTTCGTCTACGAGCACTAAGCCGTTGTACCCGGAGAACAAGAATGCCCTCACAGCTTTAGACAGCACCTCGGGAGGGTATGCCTTCGAGATATCCAACTTGATCATCGTCCAGCCTTCCCCGCGTTCAAAGCTGACGATCTCGCCGCGGTACTCCTTGCCCACGCCTTGACTCCTCCCATTTACAAAGATTAGGTTGTGCCCCTCCGCTCCGCAGACGGGGTTCTCGTACCTCCTGGAGCTGAAGTACTCCCGGTCGTAGACGCCCACTCCCAAATCGCAGATGAAGCTATTCCCGTAGCAGTGGTATACGAATTGCCCCACGTCTATGTGGTTATGGGGTTCGCCGTTATGGCCAGCTTTAACCGCTAAAACCGGCGCGTCCGGATCGTCCCATGAGGACCTGACGATCGCGACCCCGATCCTGCGGTACCACTTGAAGGTCCCTCTGGGAGGCGCTGGCTCCACGTGCGCGTCTACGGGCTCCCACAGCAGCGCACGTAGGGAGAGGCCGTCCAGGAGACCCGCTCTCTCGAGCTGGTGAATGTACCAAGCAACGCTTGGCTCCCTGTAGCGCCTTAGGAATAAGTAGAGGATGTCGACGTACGCTGAACCCGAGGGCGTGCTCCCGGTGTCCCCGAAGTTCACTTGGGATCGCGGCGGGAGGTACGTCCAGACCGGGAACGTTACGCAAGCTTTTATCCGCGGGTCTTCGAGCAAGTCTACGCGCCCATCTGTTACCTTAGCGAGCAGGTCTGCGAAGTATATCACCCTGGAGAAGCCGTAGAACCAGTACCCAGCACCCTCGACCCAAGCGCCGTCGGGATCCGCCGCCGAGAGGAAGCCGTCGATGCTCGCGAGGATCTTGTGCAACAGGTCTATGGACCAGGGCTCGTCTAACGCCACGAGTATCAGAGCGCAGCCGGAGTTCCCGTTGCAGACGCCGCACCAGTTGGATTCGTACCTCTTGCTCCACCACTGCTCATCGTAGTGGTCTCTCAAGGGTATTAGCACGCGCTGGAGAATGTTGTGGCGCATCCACTCGAGCGTCTCCCTATCTAGGTCATCGTGCAGCAGATCCCACACGTCCGCTAGGAGCATGGCGGTTCCGGAGGAAGATAGGTCGACCACGCGTTCACGGCCGGGTTGGAAGGGGGGCCTCGCGTGGGCTGGTACGACCCACGTGAACTCCTCCATGATAGCCCATATGTAGTCCCTGCAGCGGTCGAGGTACGCATCTTTCCCGGTGAGCACGTAAGCCAGCGTCAAATCCTCAACGGCCTTCCTGCGTTGATGGTACGGGTTTTCGAATAAGCGGCGTCGGCCGGTTCTGAAGTAGTCGTCGTAGAGGGAGCGTGTGAGCTGGGGTATCGGCTCCTCAAGCAGCCTGTCGGCACGCTCCAGCAGCCTCCTTACGCTCTTCTCCCAGCGCTCTCCCGCAACTCTGGCTCGTAAAGCCTCGACACCGCCTACATCTGCTAAGAGCAGCGGGTGCTCGACATGTCTTCTGACGAGTCTCTCAAGCTCGCGCCTTTCGGGAATCCTCACAGAGCGTGCACCGGCCAGCTTGCTATAACTGCTTTGCGGTCCTTTCAGCCGGTTCCGGTCCAGCGAAGGGGGCCTCTTAGCCGGTCGAGCTTCCTACTCTCGCACGCGCGATCAGCAGCTGCTAGGCTCGCAGGATCGCGGAGTCTTCGGCAGCTGTACCATCTTGCCCCGGCATTAGTGCCTCAAACCTCGCAGGCGCGCTGAAGCCGACGCGGTAATATTTCCGATAAGAGGCAGAGGCCCTCATAAGCGATAAGCTGGCCGGGCTAGCCATAGAGAGACCCGGCGAGGGTCTCCGGAAGCTGAGGAGTGAGAGCGTAATAAGAAGAAGCGAGAAGCCGCAAATCTGGCTCTAAACGCGGGCCTCGGAGAGCGGTTACCTGGGCATCGGAGAGCCAGCTGTTGAAATTTTCTCGAAGTCTTAGAGCTACTTCCAGTACTGGGGCTCCTCGCTCTCCCTCACAGCGCCCTCGGGGTCGCTCCGGTGCCTCCAGAGACCTCTCCTGAAGCTGATGGGGACGATCCCGAGCTCGTCTATCAGGTAGTCGCTGAGCAGCGCCTCATCGATGTACGGGTTCGCGACGATGCTGCAGGGCGAGCTGCTCTTCACCTCGCCGCCGGCGAGCAGCTGCACTTCAGCCCTCGCTGGTAACCGGAAGAGCGGCACCTCGCCCCCAGCCGTCATCGCCTCTTCGCTCTCGAAGCTCACGGGCGGCCACAAGCCCAGCCTCTTCGCTAGGCCGAGAGGTACGCATATGTCTGGCTCAGAGCTCTCGAAGCCGGAGTTGACGAGGGCGACGGTCTCCACCCCCCTTCCCTCCACCAGCAGCTTCACTCTTACCCGGATTCCCATTCCTTCACCCTGACGTACTTCACCCTCCGACCTGTCGGCTTCATGTACCCTATGAACTTGATCCGCCTCCTCGCCCTCCTCCCGGCGCCCTCCATCAAGGGTAGAGCGCGCGTGGCAGCCTTAAGCTTACCGTTACCGCATAGCCGAAGGGTCCCGGGACGGGAAGAGGGGGGAGCCTAGGGTTACTGCGACATCCTGGATTTGACGCCCCCCAGGTGAACGACCCCACTCTAGCACGGGGAGCGGCTTCCACGGCCCGCTCACGGGTACGCCGTGGCCTAAGCCGGGGGTCCTCGGCTAAGTGAGCCCGCTACTGGTTCGAATCAAGCAGCGGTGGAAACCCGCGCGGGGTTCGCGCGCCTACACCCCTATGTACGCGTACCTCTGCTTGAGCACCACGTTGACAACGACGATCGCGGTGAGCTGGAGCGTTATCAGGAGGACTCCGAGCGCGGCGACGATGTGGGGTCCGCCGATCCTGCTGAGGTAGTCCATCATGATGAACGTGATGGGGGCCTTGTGCCCCTCGCCGACACCGCCCAAGCCACCGAGCGTCACGCTCGTGCTCGTCTCGCTGATGCAGTAGACGAAGCTGACGAGGGCTCCGCTCAGCACGCTCAAGCCGATGAGGGGGAGCACGACGCTCGCGAGGGTTCTCAGCCTCCCAGCGCCCAGGTTCATCGAAGCTTCCTCGAGCGCCACGTGGACCTGCTGGAGGCCGGCGAACACGGCCCTCGCGGTGAAGGGGAGCCTTCGGACGCCGTACGCTAGGATGAGCGGGAGGCTGGGGCCGGCCGAGATGGGGTCGAGCGGGGTTCCCCTAAAGAAGCTGGAAAAGAAGTAGAAGTAGCCGACGGCGACGGCTAAGCCGGGTATCGCGACGGGGGAGGTGACGAGGAGGTCGAGCAGCTCGAGCCCCCTGATCCTGGCTCTAGCGATCACGTAGGGCGCGGAGACGCCCAGCAGCAGGATGAGCGCCAGCGCGGCGGTCGAGTAGGTGAGGCTGTTGTAGACCGCCCTGGAGACAAGGGGGTCGACCGCGATCGAGCTCGCGTGCTTGAGGGTGAAGCCCTCGGGCAGCGGCCCCGTCCAGCGCTCCGCGAAAGCGTAGGCGAAGACGGCGATCTGGGGGAAAGCGAGGAAGAGGAGGAGGGGCAGGAGCCCCAGGTACACGGCCGCGAGGCCGGGGAGGCCCAGCTTCCTCGCGCGGAGCTTCCACCTGCCGCCCCTGCTCAGCATCGCGTACTGCTTCAGCGACACGTACCTCCTGATGCCGGCGAACACCGCGAGCGCCAGCGCGAGCAGCAGGAGGGCGAGGCTTGCCGCCGCGGGCGAGAGCCTCCCCGTCGTCGCCTCGACGAACCTGGTGAAGATCTGGTAGGACATCAGCCTCTGCTCGTTGAAGACGATGGGCGCCCCCACGTCCTCGAGGGAGAAGATGAAGACGAGAGCCGCCCCCGCCGCCAGGCCGGGCAGCGAGAGGGGGAGGGTGACGGTCCTGAACAGCTTGAAGCCTCTCGCACCAAGGTTCTCGGCCTGCTCCTCCAAGCTGGGGTCGATGCCCACCATGCTCGCGTAGACGTTGAGGTAGACGATGGGGAAGAAGGTCATGATCTGCGCGGCTGCGACGCCCGCGAGCCCCTCCAACCCGAACCTCACGGGAAGCCCGAGGACGTCGCAGAGGAGCCATGAGATGAGCCCGTCCCTCCAATCGAACAGCTTCTTGATGACGAACGAGTTGATGAATGGTGTCTGCAGCAGCGGCACGGTGGCGAGGATCCTCAGCGCGGTCCTCCCCGGGAAGCTGTAGCGCGCCATGACGAAGGCCACGAGAACCCCGAGCGCGCTGGCGACGGCTGTCACGACCGCCGCCACGATGAGGGAGTTGGCGATCGCGCCGTAGCTGGCGCCCACCAGCCTCACGATCGTCACCTCGCGGCCCCTGAAAGTGGTTTTAACAGCGAAGAGGAGCTCGCCCTGCGGCTTCAGGCTGAAGTGCGTGGGGTCGCTGAACAGGAGGAGGGGGTTGTACTGTGTTGCCACGTAGGCGACGGAGGCGAGGGGGGCGACGAGCAGCAGGAGGAGGAGCGAGAGCGAGAGGATTAGCTGCGCCAGCAGCGTTGCGTCTAGGTAGAAAAACGCCCTCCTCAGCGAGTGGGGCCACTCCATCGGCTACCCCTTCAGCTGCTCGAGCAGCCTCGCGTACCTCTCGGCGGCGGCTCGCTTCCACGCCGCTATGAGCGCGTCCCTGTACGACGCGTCGCTCTGGAACTTCTCGCTGATCGAGATGGCGTAATCCTGGGTGAGCGTAGCGTATTCGCCCGTAGCCGGGTCGACAAACGTCAGGGGGGCTGTCAGGTTGGCGACGTAAGCTTCGAACTGCTCCCTCGACATCGCGCCCGCGAAGTACTTAGAGAGGAGCTCCCTCCAAACCGCTTTCAGGTGGTCGTTCAGCTCGACGAGCACCGCCCTGAAATACCACTGCATCACCGGCTCGTACATCAGGGCCAAGGTGTCGTTGAACTCGATCGAAGGGGTCTTCAGCGTCTCCTCGTACGCGCTCTTCAAGTCGCTCCTCTCCCTCCCCTCGGGCGTTTCGAAGACCCTCGGGTTGGCCGGGAGCCTGTTGATCGCGGGGTCGAGCCAAATCTTCTGGCCCTCCGTCAGCACCCACGCGATGAACGCTTGCGCGGCCTCCGGGTGCCTGGAACCGTTAACCAGCGCGATGGGGTCTCCGTTGACGATGCTCTCGCCGGGCGGTATGATGTACTTGCAGTCGGGGTTCACCTGCTGCGCCGTGTAGCCGTAGAAGTCGATCGTTATGCCCACGGCCACCTCGCCCTGGATCACCGCGTCCCTCGCCGCCTCGCTCCCCGGGTATATGTTGGCGTTCGCCGCCATCAGCGCCAGGATCCTCCAGCCCTCGTCCCAGCCGAACCGCTGGAGGATGATCTCGTACATCCTCGTGTGGCTGGTGCTCTGGGTCGGGTCGGCGATGGAGAGAGCTGCGACACCGTACTGGACCAGGGGCCTGCCCAGCTCCGGCGAAGCCAAGTCCCTCCAGCTGCGCGGCGTCGCCAGGTTGTAGTCGCCCAACCGCTTCGCGTTAACGGTGAAGCCGAAGCTCGAGATCGCCGCCGCTACCCAGTACACCTTCCCGTCCTTGACGCGCTTCATCGGCACGCCCACGATCTCGTCCGGGATTTGGGCGACCGCGTCCAGAGCCTCCTCGCTGGTGAGGGGCGCGAGGAGGCCGCGCTGGAACAGGGAGTCGAAGAGCGTGGGCCCGCCGCCCCACGCGACGTCCGCCTCCCCCCTCCTGATGTACTGCTCCCAGAGGCCGGCCGGGATCACGATCGTCTTCAAATCGGTTACGTTGTACCTCTTGGCGACGTCGCTCGCTAGGAACATGGCGCGCGCTTTAACCAGTATGTCGGTCGGGTGCCTGGAGATCACGGTGAGCGTGATCCCCTGCGCCGGCTGAGTTGGTTGCTCGGGTTGCTCCGGTTGAGACGGCTGAGCGGGGGCGGGCTGCCTCGTTAGCATGGGAATGATAAGGATCGCGGCCACGGCCGCTGCAACGGCTACCGCAATGATCGCGATCGTCTTGGTGTCGAGCACCACGAGCTTACCGGAGCGCCTCATCGGGCTACCGGCGTGAGGGGGTAAATAAGCCTCTCGACCAGCCCCAGCGTTAAGCTCTTATACGGCGCTAGCGCAAGCCCTCACGTGAAGGCGAAGATCGTTGCCACGGTTTTGATAATGGTTGCCGCCCTCGCCGCGCCGGCGATCCCCGCCCCCGTCGGCTTCCCCATCCTTGTCGACCTCTCCCACAAGCAGCCGCTGCTCGGCCTCGACGTGATCATGCGGGTGGTGCCTGAAGCTCAGTGGTACGTGCTGGTGAGAACGCCGGAGGACGCGAAGGTGCTGCCGCCCTCCATCGCGGACAACGCGGTCGTGGTGATCGGCGACCTCTCCACGGTCGACCTGGGGAAGCTGGGCATCGTGATGGTGATCTTCGGCCAGCCGCAGGCTCCGCCGAGCCCGGAGGAGATCGCGGCGCTAGCTAAGTGGCTCAAGGCCGCGCCCGGGAGGGCGCTGTGGGTCGCTGCCGACAGCGACTACCCAGCGCAGGGAGGGCCCCAGTCCCAGGAGTGGGCTAACATGATCATGGAGGTTGTCGGCTGCCGCCTCAGGATCGATTACGCCTCGGCCGAGGACCGCGTCAGCAACGCGAGCGGCGCCGGCTACAGGGTGCTCGCCTTCGGCAACGTCAGCGAGGTACCCGAGCTGAGGTACGGCGTGGACAGGGTGCTGTTCCACGGGCCCGGCCCCATCGCTTGGATCGACGACGCCGGCAAGTGGCGCAAGCTGACGCCCGCGGAGAAGCCAGCGAACGCCTACATCATCGTCACGACTTCGCCGAAGGGCGAGATCGTCAAGAACTCGCAGGTGAAGCTCCCGAACGCCTACCAGCCGGGCGACAGGGGCGCGATCACCCTGATGGCTGCCGAGCTGATACCCGTGAAAGGCGGCTACAGCATCGTGCTGCTCTCCGGCGAATCGCCCTACGGCGCCTACCAGCCGATCGCCACCTGGATGTACTACGGTAACGTGCTCAGCGGCCCCCGCTTCATCAGGAACGTGATCCTCTGGGCCACCGGCTACATGGGCGAGCTGAAGGAGTACGCCAAGCTCGCGGCCCTACCGGACCAGATCAGGTCCGAATTCGACGCCAGACTCTCGAGGGTGGAGACCGCGATCGCTGGCGTATCTTCGACGCTTAACGCTGCGCTCGCTCTTGCGGCTCTAGCCTTGATACTGGCGATCGCCGCCCTAGCCCTCTCGCTGAGGAAGCCCAAAGCAACGCAGGAGACGGTTGTGAAGAGGGACTAAATCTCTTCTTTATCTCTTCTTTTTATTTACCTTAAACATCTCTACTATTCCCGACTTTCTCGAAGTCCAGACAGCGAACGTTTCGCAGCTCTCGAACCAGCCGGCCGGGCACCTGCCCGCGCGAGAGCTCGGAGACGAAATTTAAATAGCGAGAGCGCGCGTGAAAGCAGGTGTTCGAGGTGAGCCGACCGGCTAGGAGGATAGGGCGAATCTACCTCATCAGGAGGAGGGTGGGGCGCATCTACCTTTTGAGGGTGCTGAGCCCCCATGGCGGTGAGGGTGAAGGTAAGGGTAAAGCGTAGGGGCGTAGAGGTCGAGACGAGCGCTCTGCTCAACACGGGGTTCGAGGCCGAAACCCCCCAGCTGCTCATCCCCAGGTCCCTCGCCGCTAAGTTGGAGTTGTGGCCTCCTCCGCCCGAGGCTCAGCTCGTGGAGGTCGGGACCGCTGGGGGGCCCGTCAGGAACTACTTCGTCCCAGGTGCGGTCGAAGTCCTGCTGGACGCCGGGGACAGGGTTGTCGGCCCGGTCAAATGCGACGTGTTGATCTCGCACCTCGAGTTCGAGGTCCTAGTGAGCGACGCGCTGATGAGCGCTTTCAACATAGTGATACTCGACGCGAAGGGAGGGAAGTGGCGGTTGAGCGACGAGGAGAAGGTTAGGTACACGGAGCCCCCGCAGCTCTGGTTCTAGCGCGCTCGGGTTGATTGCCGGCGCTGATTAGCGCTCGGCGCCTTGCGACCTTGCGTTTCGCCGGTCCCACCTAGCGGTTGAGCAAACGCTTGAGCTTCTCTACGAGCCTCTTCACGTCCCCAATGTTCCTTTCGACAATCTCCGGCGGGAGCCAGTTCTCGTAGAAGTTCTGGTGAAGGGAGATCGCGGACTGCCAGAGAAGCCTTACCTCGGCGTCCCCGGTCTCCTCCGCGATTCTGACAACCTCCCTGTGCAGTTCCCCGTGGCTCCTCAGCACCGCCCCCCTCCTCGCGGCCAGCGCCTTGACGATCTGGGCTGCGGCACCCCAAGCTTTCTCGGAAGCTTGAGCGTAATCCCTCTTAGTCAGGAGCTCCCCCGCGTCTTTCATGTACTTCTCCGATAGCTTCAGGTGGAGTTCTACCCTAGCTTCTAGGTCGAGGGGTTCGCCGAGAAACCTCGACAGGGCCTCCACCACGAGCTCCTCCTCCGCGGCTCCGATCTTCTCAGACTCCTCCCGCAGCCTAGCTTCGATCCTCTTAGGCAGTATGACGGGGCTAGCCAACGCGCACCCTGCAGCTTTCGGAGGAAAGTTTCCTAAAAGCGTTGCGAGAGACCGTGCACCGCGCGCGTACGAGCGTGCGCCGCTCACGGTGAGCTTCGAGTTACGCTATAATCGAGCCGCAGTATGGGGCTGTTTAGCTGGCGCTGGGCAGCATCTCGCTTGACCGCGAGGATCGCTTCTATGAGGGGGTTTATCGCAGCTACGATTTCCCCAATCTCTCCTTCAGGAGGTCTATCACGACGGATTTTATCGACGAGACCTCTTGGTAGAGCATCCTGATATCCCCTTTCAGATCACGGTAGGCTGATTCCGCCCTAGCGTTGGCGTCGTCTATCCTCTTGCCCAGCTCGCTCCGCACGTCGTCCACCCTCTTGTCGAGCGTAACCTTAACATCCTCTATCCTTTCGCTTAATGATTCATTTATGATGTCAATCCTTTTGCTCATCTGATTCAAAGCCCTGTTCATCTGATCTAAGAGGAGTATTATGACCTCGGTATCCGTGAGCTTCTTGCCCTCCATCACCTTCTTCGCGATCCTCTCCGACGCCTGCCTGAGCACCTCGCTTAGAACCGGGAACGCAACAGCTTCAGCCATCTCGATGCGACAAGGTGCGGAAAATATAAGCGTGATGCTAGCGGGGCGCGCACGCCGCTCAAGCGCTGCGCGCTCGAATTCAGAGCCTTCACCCAAGAGCTCACGCACTCGTTGCGCCGCAGGTGCACTGGCGCTTCACACGGTTGCACGGCAGGAGAATGCTGCGCGCGCTAGAGCTTGAAGAGAGGGTACAGCTCCGCCCCCATCGGCAGCAGCTCAACGTGCGGTAGGATCGCGCGATCTATGAACTCCAGCGTCTCCTCCCGCTGCACGCCGTACTTCCTCCTAGAAACGTAGACAACCTCCTCGAGGACGAGCAAGTTCGTGAAGAGGTCGTACTCGCGCAGCAGGTCCCCCCAGAAGGACTCGACGAGCCTCGCTTGCTCCTCAGGCATCGGAACGTTGAGGTATATGAGGAGGTTAGCGTCCACGAACACCTTCATCCTCGAACTCCTCCTCAAGGTCAACACCCGCGAGCTCGCCCAGTGTAGCCTGCCTAGCTTTTAACCTCCCCCTCCTGCTTCTGATCCACTCCAGAGTCTCCTCCACGCTCGGAGCCTTTAGTATCGCGAGCTCGCCCTCTCTGGCTTCGACGATTATGTACCCGTTTTCTCTGATCCCGTACTTCTCGCGCAGGATTTTGGGTATGACTACCTGCCCTTTAGGCCCAGCTTTAAGCTTCAGTTTCACCATGGATTATGCGAAGTGCAATTTCGATTTAAACTTGCCGATCGCGCTTAGCAGCGCGCTCGGAGCCCGGCTCAATCGGTCAGCGCGCTACCCCCCGGAGACGACCGGGATCAGCTTGAGCGTGATCCCGCTCTCAATGGGCTCGTCCTCCGGCACAATCCTCCCGTCGAGAACAGCCACGTACTCAACTGGGTTCAAGCCGAGCGACTTGATCGCGTCCTCCACTTTACTGCCTCTCGGGAGCTTCAGCTTGAACGAGCCCCTCCTCAGCACCACGACCGAGAGCTCGACCTCCTCTACCGGCACAGGTGGGTGGCGGCTCGAGAGACTCTTAAACTTCGCGCACTTACATTGGTTATTATCCGCGATTGCGCTTGCATTCGATCCACTCGTGTGAATATATTATCCTTTTTTAACTTTCAGGTTAGAAAAATTTACTTTCCGTCCGCATTGGGGAGAGTTTGAAACTCACCAGGGGATAAAAGCCCGTGAGCCGC
>Ga0105154_1000630_pt1 | contig 14782 bp, 19 predicted proteins | sample SSWtaG_FD_89672 | JGI IMG/M metagenome (GOLD analysis project Ga0105154, IMG submission 89672) | Hot spring microbial communities from Sandy's Spring West, USA to study Microbial Dark Matter (Phase II) - SSWsed_matched | ecosystem: Environmental > Aquatic > Thermal springs > Hot (42-90C) >... | reverse complement strand
TTATATAACAGTGAGAGCTTATTATCCTAATTACGTATTTAATGATGAGTACTTTAAGGTCTTCGCTATAGGTCACTGGGTTTCGAGAAACATCAAGTATGTGAGTGACCCGCACGGCTTAGAGTATATTGCACAACCAAATGAAACTCTCAGAGTCGGAGCCGGGGACTGCGACGACTTTGCTGTTTTGCTCGCAGTTCTCTATAGGAGTGTGGGACTTAATGCTACTGTAGGCTTGATTGACACAGATGGTGATAGGAAAGCGGACCACGCAACTGTACTAGTATACTTTAATGTGGATTCAAGTAGAGTTCTAAATGGTATTTCAAAATGGGCTAGTGTTATAGGGGTAGAAGTCAAAAGGATCTCGTATTTTAAAGCCGATAGTGGTATTCTCTTAATAATAGACCCTCCAATGTCAATAGACAAGAATAATCCATGGAATATAGATCATGAACCCTACATACTACTCAGAATAGTAAGACCATAGCATGTCGTATTAAAAAATATGTTACAGAGATCGTTTCGAAGTAAATAATTAAATTAGAGTATTAGGCGCAATAATCACTCAGAGAAATTTAGAGACCTAGAGAGATTATGTTTGTTAATTATCAATAGTTACATGAGGCTTAAGGGGTTTTCTTTAGCAATGAAATAGTTCTCGTGATTTTAGGAAATTCTCGCTGTCTAAATCCCTTCCAGGGTTCTATTACTTTATTACACTACTTCACACTTAATACTTTCTGTTTAATCTGGGACTTTACTAAATAATGGTTCCTCAAGAGACTGGAAAAGCCTCGAGTAGTTTCTCGTATATTCCCATGTACTGGTATCCTCGCTCAGTTATCTCGTATATTCTTCTCCCCTCACTGAAATATCTGCATATTAATCCATAACTCTCCATTAATACTAGTATTTTTTCACACCTGTCTAGTGGTAGATTAGATGCTCTGCAAATTCTGGATTTAATCGGCTTTGATGACCTCTGTATTGATTTAAGCAAGTCGTAGACTGTGTCGTGAATACATCTTTTCACGGAATTTCCACTCTTTTCTCCTCACACTTTAAATCAACACTAAGCTTGTCAATCCTGGAGATCTTTTTTACCTCAGCTTCTTCACTAATCTCGGCTTTCTCAACATATTTAAGTATTCTTACCTCCGCGTCGTCATCTACAGTAACACTATAAGCCTCAACTTCCTCTACTTCAGCATCTCTTCCAATTTTAACTTCGTGTCCAATAATGCGCTCAACTTCCGCGTCTCTGTGAACTACGACTTTACAGCCCACGATAACCCCGTAGACTTCGGATTCTCTACCTATTTCCACACTATGCGCAATTATTTTCTCAGCTTCCACCTTGCCGCTAAACTTAGCTATTTTAGCTCTAAGTTCCCGGCACCTTATTGCCCCACCCACACTTACCTCGCCGACTTCAACATCTCCGCTTATTTTCGCAGATCCACCAACTTTAAATACTTGTTCTACAGTAACACTCCCCCCTACACTAATAGTACCCCCAACATCGACTTCACGTGCCTTTAAATTTCCAGTTATTTTAGCTGATCCCCCAATACTCAGTAATTCTACCTCGAGATCCCCCTCCACATCAAAAGAACCACCAACTTTAATAACACCGGCTTTCAAAGGTCCTTTAAGTTTAATACTACCACCTACTCTTAACTCCTCAATAGTCAACTAATCACCAAGCTTCTACTCTACACACGTCTCACTATTATAAATCTAGCTCACAGATCATGACAATAGATCTAATGAATAATCAACCAAGCATAAAAGTAAACATACTAGGGAGAACTTAGAGTATTTACACGTGTATTCACCATGATAGAGAGTTTAGTGAAGTTAACGATCCTCGCTCTCCATACACTCCTACACTTCGTGTTCACGTAGTGTTTACGTAGATCACTAGATATAATAGGGATCTAGAGAACTACGTTGAGCATTTAAAAGGTATTAAAGTCGTGGTTCAAAAATTAAGTGAATATATTGAAGTCAATAATGGGGTAAGCTTATTTATGCGTTCTTGGCTACCCGAGAAAGACTAAGCGAGATGTTCTCTGCATTCACGATGTGAGTTTTTATTCTTACTATTTCACTCGCCGGAAATAGTAATACTATTTATGCTCTTGATTTACGAGGCGATAATTGCTCCGGATTCTAGAAGACGTAGAAAGCGCTGATCGCCAGATGAATAATGTTATCATAATCATAAAGCATTTACGTGAAAAACACCTGAGAAAAACATTCTTGTCATAGTTTAGTTGCTGGTTACGTTCTATTTCACTCTCCTCTCCACTCCAGAGGAACTAACGGGTTGATACTACTAGCAACTAATAGTAATAAGCTCGCGGAGACACCGCCGTAAAAAGATCACGGTTTCAATGATCCTCTCTTCTCAATATAACAATGAAGTAAATAGATTAAAAATACTGAGGTAAAAATGTACAAGATTACTCTTTTACTAAACCATGTATTTTAAAGTACTAGTAGCTTTACTAACGACAATATTCTTTTGCTTTATCTACAACTATCTCCCAGCTCATTTTAGCGAGAAAATTAATTGGTTCTAAATTTAATCTTATTTGTCCATCTCCAGACATGATTTTTAATGGATTTTCTGAGAGTAATTTACAGCCACCATGTGATTTAATTAACTCTAAAGCCTTAGAGAACTCTCCGCGCTCTAAAATACCTAGGATTTCTTTACATATAATCTCACTTGCTGTTTCAATAACAATTTTAAATGCAGCACCCCTATAGTTAACTTCTCTATCTAAACAGATCACTACATACCCCTTCAACTCCCAGATCTAATTAGCGACCTCAACATATTTGAATTTTAAATCATAAAGTTCTACAAATGAAAACTCCACCCCTTAGAACAGAAAATAGGCTCTCTAAGCATGGAACACCCCTTCTAGCTATTTTAATAAGAATAAACAACATGAGAGTGCGGCGGCCGGGATTTGAACCCGGGATCTCCGGCTTGGGGGGCCGGCGTCCTAGTCCAGGCTAGACGACCGCCGCTCTCCAGTTTACTATTGTATACTCTTGGGTTTTTAGTTTTATTTCTCACTTTGCTGGAGTGAATATCGGTGATCTCCTGCCTCCACTGTAGAGTTTTAGTATTCCTCGTTTAACTGCTTCTCGCAGGGCTCTTTTAGCAGCACTGATCTTTATGTCTAGAGCCTGTGCTAGTGTGTATGGTGTGTAGTACTTGACATTGCCTTTTGAGACCTCGCTCTCAATTTTCTTCACAATGTCCTCGATGGGAACAGCGTACCTGTAGTCGAGTAAAGTGGGCTTTGCACTCTCGGATTTTTTAGGTGTCGGCTTTTTTGTCGTAGTTTTTTCACGTTTACTTGACAAGTCTAACACCCAGTACTCTTCTACACGCGAGTAGTAATAGCGACTTGGACTTTTAAACCTAGTACACTTCGAGAAACACTTTTTAACTTCACCTAGAACTCTAATTATAGCTGGTCGTGGTTATGACTAGTATTGACCCGTTAACACTAGTACTTGCAATTGGAACACCACTATACCTTGGAGCTGTAGTTCTCTACTCTATTAGAGTTGTGAAGGGGCCCACAATACCAGACATGATTCTAGCTGTGGACTGCTTATCCTACGACCTCGCAGTTTTCCTCGCAGCTATAGCACTCTACTATAAAACCCCCTTCATGACGGCTCCTCCAATAATGCTCGCACTCTGGGTTTACTTACTAGATGTCTACGCGTCAAAATACCTCATTACACGAGAGGTGGGAGTGTGATTGAGCAAGTACTCTTCTGGCTCGGCTCAGCACTATTTATAATTGGAGGTGTGTTTGACTTACTGGCAGCTATAGGCATGTTGAGATTTCCAAATTTCTATGTGAGACTACACGCCGCTACAATTGGAGCAATATATGGCGCTGTACTACCACTAATTGGTATTTCGCTAATAGCCCTCGGATCACCTCAAATACCAGGAAACTACACTATAGCTGGAGCTTCATTTGTAACCGCGCTAATACTCCTGGTAGTAGCACCAGTAGGTAGTCACGTACTAGCACACGCAGCTCACAAATCCAAGAGTGTCTCGTGGAGTCCAATTGTAGACATGCTAGAAGAGGATGAGAGGAAATGATAGTAACACTAATTGTACTTGTAATAGCACTACTACTGAGCGTGGTGTTTATATACTTCGCTGTAACAGAGAAAGACCTGCTAAAAGCAGTAGTGTTCTCGGCTGGGCAGAGCGTGTGCTACGCTATACTACTACACACTATGGCCGCGCCCGACATAGCCATGACCTACTTAGCCGTCTCAGTGGGGCTCTACTCTGCACTTCTAGTTTTTGTAATTAGTAAAACTGAGAGATATGAGGTGTAGTGCTCTATGTCTACGAGAGTGCTTGTTTTACTACTACTACTCGCCGGAATCCTCCTCACAACGCTCACAGTAACTCTAGTACTACGGCCTGAGGCGCCTCTGAGTATAAGAGGTCTCGGCAAGTACTACGTAGTGTATACTAGACAGAACACCTCAAGCCCTGAGGCTGTGACAGCTATTGTGTGGGATTACAGAGGACTAGACACAATATACGAGACAGTAGTGCTCTACATGGCTATTATTGGTGGACTCGCATTATCAACTACAACCAGAAAAATAGCGTTAAAGACACGTATAGGTTTAACTAGTATTGCGAGAACAGCTACTAGGATAATTGTCTTGTTAATAGCTACAATAGCCGCTTCAATAGCTCTTCACGGGCATTTAACACCAGGTGGAGGATTCCCAGGAGGATCAGCACTGGCTATAACGGCAATGTTAATAATACCAGTCTACACTCTCCAGTCACTACTAGATCAAGGCGTGTCCTCTACGAGACTAGTAGCTGTAAGAGGGCTTGCACTAACAGCACTAGGTCTCGTAGCTGTCTTACCAGTATTTAGAGGACTTGAAGCAGTTACAAATCTAAAATTCTACCCCTCACACGTAGCGGGCATGTTAATTAGTGGTAGCCTGTGGTTTTATAACCTCTTTGAGTTTCTCGCAGTAGCCTCTGGTTTCGCCGCTGTTGCTCTCTACTTGTCTATTCCAGAGGAATTCTACAGAGAGGAAATTAGAGGAGTTAGAGGTGGAGAGTAGTGGAGAGTTTTGTCTACACCCTATTCATAGTAGTGCTGGCTGTTAACGCGCTAATAGCAATATATGGTATAGTATACAGGAGGAGTTTAATTAAGAAACTCATATCGCTGACAATTCTATCAGACACGGTCTTCGTGGCGATAATACTAGTAGGTTTTATTTTCAAATACCCAGTAGTCCCGCCAGTTTACAGTGGCGTAGAGGGTGAAGAGGTATTTCTACTAGAACACGCGTCAGACCCGCTACCACAAGCACTAGTATTAACGGGTATTGTTATAGGATTAGCTGTGAATGCTCTAATAGCTTTCGGAATAATACAGATCTACAGATTAACGGGAACTACAGATGCTAAAAAAGCCGTTAAAGTACTAGTTGAGGAGGTGTTAGAGGAGTGATCAGCTCACTGGTAATCGCACTACTAGTCTTCCTAATCTACGTGCTCTTCGCGGGCTCTCTCTCCGCGTACACGTTGACAACAGGGCTAATTGTGGCACTAGTACTGGGCTTCACCACGTCGAGATATCTCGTTAAAAACGAGTACAAGTTACTGAGTCCTCGAAGACTAGCATACTTGGTGTACTACTTCTTAAAGTACATTACTGTAATTGAGATTAAGGCTCACTTAGATGTCGTGAAGAGAATTTTCACCATGGATATTAAGCCGGGTATTGTGAAAATACCAGTACACGTAAAGTCGTCTTACGGGAGACTACTTGTAGCTTCATCTATTACTAATACTCCTGGAACAGTTGTTGTAGATGAGAGAGACGGTTATTTTTACGTGAACTGGATATACGTTAAGACAGGTGAACCAGAACTCGCGAGGAGAGATATTAGTGAGGAGTTTGAGAAATACGCAGTTAAAATCTTTGACTAGGTGATCGCTCGTGATCGATGTTCTCACAGGCTTAATACCACTAATACCTGTTCTCGGAGCTTTCGCAGTGCCAATAGTGTACCTGGCTTCGAGAAGTAGACTAGTAGTTATGAGTATCGGGGTGATCGCGACATTTATATCGCTAGTTATAAGTGTACTCCTAGTTCTAGAGACTTACAGTAGAGACATACCAATAGTGTTTAAAGCTGGAGGGTGGCCGGCGCCAATAGGCATTATCTACATAGCTGACAGGTTTACGGCAACATTGAGTCTCGTAACGTGTTTTATCGGCTTTCTAATAAGTCTCTATAGTATTAGCTACATTACAGACGAGAACTACCCCTGGTACACAGCTCTACTACTGGGTTGTCTCTCAGGTATACTTGGAATAGTGTTGACAGGTGATCTCTTCAACCTCTTTGTAATGCTAGAAGTGACCTCAGTGTCGGCTTATGGGCTTGTAATGTACTACAGGTTTAGAGCAGACTCCATAGTCTCAGGGCTTAAATACGCCTTTATAGGTGCTCTGGGCACAACACTCTACTTGCTAGCAATGGGGCTTGTCTACAGTACTTTCGGGACACTAAACATAATTCACTTCTCACTGGAAATTAGAGAGATCTCATCTCCAGTAGTAGTCCAGGTGTTCTCAGTGGTAATGGTGCTAGCACTCTGGGCTTTTAGTATTAAGAGTGGTGTATTCCCTAATCACTTCTGGCTTCCAGATGCACATCCAGCTGCGCCAACGCCTATATCAGCACTACTCAGCGGACTCGTAGTTAACACTGGCGTAGTAGCTCTGTACAAACTACTATACCTAGCCACGTGGAGTACTCCAGAGAACCCACTACCACAGCCACTAGGAGAAGTCAAGTACATTATCTCGCTAATGGCCACGTGCATGGGCACCATCTCGGCTATTACAGGTGCACTACTCATGTATATTCAGAGAGACGTAAAGAGACTTATAGCGTACTCTACTATAATGAATCTTGGCTACCTCTTCATGGCTGTGGGGTGTGGTACTAGGCGTGGAATTGAAGCCGCACTACTATACATAAGTGTGCACTCAGTAGCCAAAGCCACACTCTTCCTCTCCGCGGGAGTCTTTATTAAAGCAGTGAAGTCACGTGATCTCGAAAAACTAGCAGGTTCTTGGAGAGCCTCTCGAGTAGCCGCTGTTACACTAGCACTCTCTATTCTAACTCTCGCTGGTGTACCACCACTACCAGGCTTTCTAGCTAAGCTTGTACTCTACGACGCTCTATTCGAGTACAGTATACCACTAGCAGTTCTCATGATTATTGCGAGTGCTATTGGACTTGTAAGCTACATGAAGCTCTTCTACACCATTCTACTAGCACCACCATCTAGTAGCGTGGTGAGATTAGATATGAAGCTCGCTAAACTAACACTAGTAATACTCGCCACTACAGTACTAGTAGCGGGGCTACTATTCACTACTATGCTACAACTACTCTTCACAGTACTGAGTGATGTCTCTGAACAAGCAATAAACATTGAACTGTACATAGTGAGTGTGCTTTTACACTAATACAGCTCTATTTCAATTACATCTCCATCTCTTAGTCCAAGTACATCTCTTAACTTAATAGTTGAAACTACCTCTAAGACCCGGCAGTCGTGCCTCGTAACTAGAGGTTTAACTACCACCACGTTAAAACCCCCTAGAACTCCTCTGCGAATATAAGCTGGTGCAAGCCCAGGTTTACGGGGCTTCACTAGGTGATTATCCGAGAACACTTCTCCTAGAACACTACACGAGTCAATTACTATATTCAGGGTTCCAGGGTAAGGCTCCTCGCCTAGGAGCTCTTTGAAGTAATCACTGTACAATTTAACGTAAAAACCCGCCTCACCTATTCCAGAGACAACTACACCCCTAATTTTCACAGTCAAGAAGAGACTCCTCGCCCCCAGTTACTGAGGAGAGGACTGTCTAGGAGGATTTTTATAGAGTAAAAACTCCAGGTGACTACTCTAGGCTAACTATTTCCTGTAGAACTGGTATTGTGAAGTCTAGGTTTAGTTTTCTGAGAGTTTCGAGTTTTGGAACACCTCTCTTATCCCAGCCGCGCATCTCGTAGTACCAGTCTAGCATTTTATTGAACTTCTCGAAGTCTAGTTTGACCCCGGTAAATGGTCCTTTTGTGAGTGGTTGTTTAAACCACCTCACTGGCGGGTAGTCTAGTTCTCTACTCCAGTCTCTGTACTCTCTAATCCAGTATGCTCTAATTAGAGTGTATATTCTACTAGCTACAGTTCTAATACTATCTAGAGTCCAGGTAACGCCTGTTACTGCTGATAGTAGTCTCGGGTAGTACTCCAGGTCGAGTCCCACTTCAACCCACGGTAATCTACAAGTAGTGAGCGACTCAAACATACCTCCTCTCATGTCTTGTAGGAATACTAGTCTCTCGACTTTCTCCCGCGTGTAGCCTAGTCTATCTGTTCTCACCTCGTAGCTAATAATCCACGCGTCTTTGTGATGTGCACCTATTGGCGAGGTTCCGTAAGCCAAGGCCATTGCGGGTGCTGCGTGACAGTCATAAGCTGAGACCTCTAGACCCTTAACGTGAATAGCGAAGTCCTCTGCCTCCTTGCCGAGACTCCTAGCCATTCTCATAACTCCCTCAGCTAGAAAAGCCCCCACACCTCTCCTGTACGCTGTGTCCAGTACCAGCCTCTTTACTTCTCTGAAATCACCCCACTCAAGACGCTCCTCTACGAGTTTCCTCTCACTAGCCTCCATGTAGAAGCCCAGCGCGTTGCCGAGACTAATAGTGTCTACTCCCATTTCATCGGCGATCTTGTTAATCTCCGCTACTCTCCTCAAGTCACTGAGAAGAATATTACTCCCCAACATAGCCACGTTTTCGTAGTCGAGCTCGCTCTTCTCGAGTGAGAAGTCTAGTACTACGTTACCACACTGCATATTACAGTAAGGACATCCACGTCTCTCTACTTTGAGCTTCTCCATTAAGTCTCCACTAATAGTCTCGTAGAGCTCCCACACACCTTCTCTGAAATTCATTGTGGGTAGGCAACTGTTTTGCTGACTCCACACTATAGTAGCCATTGTGCCCTGTCTAATCCAGAAATTATACCCGTCAGAGGCGAGTACTTTTCTGTAAGCCTCTTCACCTACTTTTCTAAACTCCTCTCTATTAGCAATTGTGGGTTCAAGTGTTCCTCTCACTACTATTGCTTTCAGCTTCTTACTCCCCATTACAGCACCCATACCCGGCCTACCTCCACTCCTACCCCTCTGAGAAACCACTGTAGCATACCGCACCATGTTCTCACCACCCGGACCTATTACCAAGTAGCCCGCGTTCTTGCCGTGAATACTCACTAACTTCTCCTCTGCCTCAAATGCAGTCTTACCCCACAACTCCTCTGCGTCGTGAAACTCCACTTTACTGTTCTCAATGTAGAGATAACCAGGTTTTCTAAAAGCACCTGTAATTACCACTGCGTCGTAGCCCGTGCGCCTTAAGTGGTAACTAGCCATTGAACCTATATTCCCGTCACCGTAACCACACGTGAGCGGGCTTTTAGAGGCAATTACGAGTTTACCACTACTTGGTAGAGGCAGTGATGAGAGAGGCCCCGCTGCTATAACGAGGTGATTATATGGTGAGAGCGGGTCTACTCCAGGAGGGTTGAGATCCCACAAGAGCCTGGCAGCGAGTCCTCTTCCACCAATGTACTCTAAGTAGTACTTCACATCCAGGACAATTTCTCTTACTCTCTTCGTTGTCAAGTCTATGTACAGGACTTTACCCCACCATCCATACATCGCAAAACACACCGATTGCGTATTGAGAAAGCCCGTAGTATATAAATATTTAGCTACGCCACATAAGCCTCCTAAACACACGCTTAAAAAACCTAGGAGAAATAAGTATTCTGGGTACAGGGGCCCGTAGCTCAGCTTGGTGGAGCGCCCGGCTGATAACCGGGAGGTCCGGGGTTCAAATCCCCGCGGGCCCACTTAATTAGCTTATCTCCTCTTTGAGCTTAACTAATATGGTGTCTACTCTGCTAATTGGTATTGCGAGGTTTTCTCCAAACTCAAAGAACACGTCTCCTCCAACGAAGACTATGTCTGGTTGCTGCGATCTCGCCATGACCGCGTAGAGGTGATCTTCTCTACTGTGAGGTGAGGCTTTAAGCGGGTTTCTCAAGTCGTAGACTATTAAGTCAGAGGCCGAGCCCTTCTCCACGTAGCCCTCATCTACACCGGCAATTCTGTATGGTTTTGTGAGAATCTCGTAAGCCTCTTTCACGCTGGAAACACTCCTGTAGACCTCCTCCACGGCTGTGAGAGTGTTACCATAACCTCTCGCATCTACGAGTACGCAGTTGTTTCCAGCTCGATGAGGAGTGCACACCGACTTCTCCACAGTGCCCAGTACCCTGTCCTCGAAGTAGAGCTTTCCACTGTCAATTTCGAAGAGTACTAGAAATGGATTAGAGCTCACAGTGCCCCTCTCAGCTAGAATACCCACTCTTACACCATTCTCTCTGGCCGCGTTAACTACTGCCTCAATATGCCTAGTATACGCTACTGGCAGTGTGACGCCACTTATATAGGCATTAACAAGCCCCACTTCTGCCAGTTTCTTGATCTCATCTCGCGAGAGTACACTCAAGTCCACATTACTTGAAACACCCCTGAAAACGTACTCCACGATATCTACTAGTAAGCTGTACCCGTGAACAATTAACGCCTTACCCTCGAAGTCTATTACAAGCTCTGAGAGCTCGTATTCCGGTACCGGCTCTTCCCCCTCATCCATAACTCTAGTACCGTAGAGAAAGACGAAACCCTTCTTGAATCCACTTCTAGAGAGATACCAAGTATTATTGAGTAAACTCCTAGAAGCAGTTAGAGAGCTCATAATCAGCACTCCACTCGCTATCCTGACTCCACTGGTCTATTATAGATGAGGATTAAATAACTCTCAAATTAGCCCTCAACTTGAGCCTGTTCATCACGATAGCACAGCTTATCCACTGATCTTCATCGGGTCTTAGAGCCGGGTTGATTTCTGAGAACTCATCACTTATCAGGCCGCCCGTCGCCTCCATCCCCGGCTCACGAGTAATTACTGTTAATAGTCCTCTTATATTCTTACTACTCTGTGATACGGGGTGTTAACGTGGCGAGGAGAGTTATTGCCCTCATGACTGACTACGGCTACAGAGACCCCTACGTGGGGGTTGTTAAAGCTGTAATTAAGAGCATAAATCCCGACGTGGAGATTATAGATTTAACTCATGGTATTGAGAGACACAATGTACTCGAAGCCGCCGTAATGCTGGCTGTTTCAGCCAAGTACTTTCAGCCTGGGACAATATTCGTGGTCGTGGTAGATCCCGGTGTTGGCAGTGCGAGGAGAGCTCTAGTTATCGAGACAACGCACTACATTCTAGTAGGACCAGATAATGGCTGCCTCACACTAATGGCAGAGCAAGATGGAGTTAAACACGTCTTCGACGTCTCTAACACTAAGTACAGGCTACCAGAAGTCTCCTCTACATTTCACGGTAGAGACATCTTTGCTCCTGTAGCCGCGTGGATAAGTAGAGGAGTGCCTCTAGAGGAGATTGGCGTGGAGATCAGCTATGACAGCGTTGTTAAAGTGCGCATTGAGAAGCCCACTGTAAGTACTGGTGTTATTAAAGGGCAAGTACTCTACATTGACGTTTTCGGGAACATTATGACTAACATTACTCAGAGAGAGGTTGACGAGGCTGGTTTTCAACTAGGCTCAAAACTACTAGTACAGGTAGGCTCGAAGAGAGAGCTGTGTACTTACGAGACTACTTTTAGTAAAGTACCTGTAGGTGACTACGCCTGTTACTTGAACTCCTGGGGTTACCTGGAAGTAGCTGTAAATATGGGTAGTGCTGCTGAAAAACTAGGAGTTAAACAGGGAGATGTTGTAGTGTTTTCCAGAGCGAGCTAGGCTTTAGTGGTCCCGGTACTCTCAGTGCTTAGTTTAAGACTCAACTTGTACTCTTTACTGTGTTTTTCTAGCTCTCTCAGAATATCTGGGTTAGACTCAACAACGTTACTAACAATGCTGAGGTATCTGGCTACTCGAATAGCGTTTGGCGAGATTTTCTTCAACTCCACGCCGTCAACAACCACATAGTGCTCGCGGTCAACTCTCTCACCTAGAATGTACTCCGCTTCGTTAACAGAAGCCTGAAGCGCGAAGCAGTGAGGACTTCCATCAATAGTCACAACCACTATTTTCCTCGGCCTAGTAGACCTGATCATGCTGGCTAGCTTCCCGTAATAAGCAGAGCTCTCTCTTTCAGGACACGCTAGTAGCACTGTCCTGCCCTGTGAGAGCTCCTCGAAGAGACGCGGGTTTACCGCTGGTAGACAAGCCGAGGCTACTAGTACCTCTCTGTTCTCCATGAAGAGGGCTTTAGCCCACGTACTCCAAATCCAGGTAACTCTACACTCACCGCAATTCAAACACACCACCTCTGTACTTCTCCAAGAGCTCTTCTAGTGTGGGCTCGCTGCGATTTCTCGTGTACTTCTCCAGCAAGAGGAATACACAGTACTGTCCACACATAGTACACGATTTGAGTACTGCACCTCCAAATTGCTGTCTAATACTCTGAGCCTTCTCGGGGTCTAGAGCGTACTTTATCTGAGTATCCCAGTCTAGCCTAGCTCTCGCAATACTCACAACTACATCCGGCACAGCTGCTCTCTTGCCTAGCTTTACAAGGTCACCAGCGTGAGCAGCTATTTTAGCAGCTATTAAGCCCTCTTTAACCTGCTCTGGGGTTGGTAATCCTAAGTGCTCTGCTGGTGTCAAGTAGCATATCAAGTCAGCGCCAGCCGCAGATGCTATTGCCGCTCCTATAGCTGAGGCTATGTGGTCATAGCCCATTGCTATATCTGTTACTAGTGGTCCCAGGACATAGTACGGGACTTCCCCAGAAAGCCTCTTCATCACCTTTATATCCGCCACGATCCTATCCAGCGTCATGTGGCCCGGCCCCTCAATCATGACCTGAACACCCCTCTCCACAGCGCTTCTCGCGAGCTTAGCGTTTACTGCGAGTTCTCCGAGCTGGAACTCGTCGTGAGCATCAGCTGTACAGCCAGGTCTCAGAGCATCACCGAGACTTATAACAGCATCATACTCCTCGAAGAGCTCTAATAAGTGCTCCCACTGAGAGTAGTAGGGGTTCTCCTCGCCTGTCTCAGCCATCCACACAGCCACCATGGACCCCCCACGGCTAACAATAGGCATGACTCTCTCACTCCTCAGAACTCTCAGTCCAAGATCGCGAGTTATCGCCGCGTGTATAGTCATGAAGTCTACTCCATCTCTCAAGTGCCGCTCTACTACATCGATAAACCACTCTCTGGGAATACTAGCGACATTACCGTATTTTCTAATACCGTAAATCCACGCCTGATATGTGGGAACAGTTCCGAAGGGTGTGCCCTCTGAGGCTTCTATTAACACTTTCCTTATCTCGTCTAGGTCTCCCCCCGTGCTGAGATCCATGATCGTGTCTGTGCCGTAGTTAACAGCCACCTTTACTTTCTCGACTTCGAGCTGGGGGTTAACGTAGACACCACTAGTACCCACATTCACGTTTACTTTAGTAGTCAAGCCCTCACCAATAGCCACTAGCCTGGCTTTCTTCTTCTTGACATTTCTGGGAATAATTACCCTACCACTAGCTACTCTTCTCCTCAAAACCTCGTAATCCACGTTCTCGATCTTAGCAACCTCTACTAGTACCTCTACCTGGGAAGAACTCCTCACTTCTCGTATTAGAGACAAATAGCCTACACCGAGTATTACTCAGTGAAAACTTGGTTTTTAAATAAATGATAATCAAGTTATCTACTGAAACACCCAGAGTACTCCACTGGATTTTACAAGCTCTCCAGACCTGGTCTTCAAAACCACGTAGAGGTCATACTCGTGTAGCGTCTCAAAGCTCCTCATAGTAGTGATAACAGTGTCCTCTAGATCCAGCTGATTAGAGTACACGAGCACTACTCGTGTAGCTACCAGTCTAGCCATGTCTTCAGCAAACATTGAGTTCTCAAAACTGATCTTTAAGAACCTGGCCTCGTCTTCTCTCTCCAGGTAATTAGTGACCTCGCTCAGCGCACTGCCCAGTAAATTGAGGAGTTGTAGTGGATTTAGTAAGTGCTTACTAGATTTAACTGTAACGGTGATTCTGAGTTCTAATGTATGAGTATAAGGCTTACTGTAAATTTGCTCTGAAACTCTTAGAGCACAGGAATACACCACCACGGCCACTGTGCTAGCACTTGACACTAGCTCTCTAACTCCACTTCTATTGAGAGTAGCACTCACGAGAACACGTCTATACCCCTTAAACTCCGCGTTTTCTTCACTAATAACTCTAGCTGTAAAGACAACTCGCGCTCTCTCAGCATACTCATTTTCACTCAGTACACGCATAGCTAGTGTTTTATACCTCAAAATCTTCATTTCGAGTTTCTCTAATTAGCATTACTGTCCTGTAGAGCCTGGAAGTGTGAACTTCCCTGTATACTCCGGGAAAATTTACGTAAATACTTACCTCTAGTATTAGCCAGAAGTCTTCTCATTTAAGAGGTGATGATTTAACTCCTCTCAGACCAGCTCAGGTAACGCTAATACTATATTGTGGCTCTCGTAGTGAACATCAATAACGCCT
>Ga0105154_1000628_pt1 | contig 14792 bp, 14 predicted proteins | sample SSWtaG_FD_89672 | JGI IMG/M metagenome (GOLD analysis project Ga0105154, IMG submission 89672) | Hot spring microbial communities from Sandy's Spring West, USA to study Microbial Dark Matter (Phase II) - SSWsed_matched | ecosystem: Environmental > Aquatic > Thermal springs > Hot (42-90C) >... | reverse complement strand
GGACCACGATGAGGAGGATAGTGAGGCTATTGAGGAGGGGAGGGGCCAGGGAGGTCCACGTCAGGGTCAGCTGCCCCCCGATAGTAAGCGCGTGCTACATGGGCATAGACTTTCCGACTAGGAGGGAGCTGATAGCTAGGATTATGAGGCTGGACGAGCTGACTAAGTACGTAGAGGCGGATAGCCTTCGATACAACGACATAGACGGCTTGGTGGCTGGGATAGGATTGCCCCATAGCGAGCTTTGCTTAGCATGCCTAACGGGCGAATACCCGCTGGCCAAGAAGTACGACTTCGAGCTCTTAGAAGAGAGGCTGAGGAAGGAGGAGTAAGCCCCTCGAGCTCGTCTGAAAGCCAAGAATAAGCGGGCGACAAAGGGCGAAGCCATGTTGGACGTCAAGAGTGTGAGGGTAATATCCTTCGACGTCACCGGAACCTTGGTCAGCGAGAAGTTCGTGGACTACTTTTGGCTCGAGCTCATACCGCGGCTCTTCGCCGAGAGGCACGCGGTGAGCCTCGAAGAGGCCAAGAGGGTCGTCTTCTCTAAATACGACGAGATAGGCAAGGACGACATAAGGTGGTACATCCCAGGCTACTGGTTCGAGCTCTTCGACTTGAAGGTGAGTCTTCGTGAGGCGCTCGAGAAGATTCGAGGAGAGGTGGAGGTCTACGACGACGCCAAAGAGGCCTTAGAGAGGCTTGGTGCTAAGTACGACCTGGTGATCTCGAGCAACCTGAGCAGGGAGTTCATAGACGTGGCTCTAGACGCCCTAGGCTTTCGAGGCTTTAAGGCCGTGTTCTCTTGCGTGTCGGATCTCGGCCTCACAACTAAAACTCCCGACTTCTACTCTTTCGTTGCGAGCAAGCTGGGAGTCCCTTCAAGCGCCATACTCCACGTAGGGGACGACTCGGAGAGGGATTATGATGGCCCCATTAGAGCAGGCCTAAGGGCCCTACTCGTCATCAGGAGGGGGACTACTGATCTCCCTCACGTGAGGGGACTTAGGGAGCTCTTGGAGCTCCTAAATCTGGTCCCTTGAAATTATCTTGAAGGCTGGAGGGGATATCCGTTGGCTCTTGCACTTTGGGCACTTGCTAGGCTTCTTTGGCTTGTCCAAGTCCTTAAAGGTGAAGCCACAGGACTTGCAACTTGGAGGTGTCATCACTAAGACCTCGTCGCCCTTGCTCTTCACGGTCTTGGCTACATGCTTTAAGTGCTCGTATATGTCTTTGGGCTTAAGATCCTCTACGCCTAGCAGGGCGATGATGTCTTCTGCCGTGAGGGGTTGCGGGCTTTCTCTCAGGGCCCTGATGATCTTCTCCCTTGTAGTTTCCTCGACGCTCGTAAACACCTACCCCGAGGGGCTCGCCAAATAGATGGGGCTCGACGGGAAACCGAGCTCGTGATCTCCACGCATCCTCGCGGACTCTTCAATACTCGCGCTCGATCAAACATGGCGTAAAAATCTCGGAAGCCCTTCCTGCTAGCACCAATCCCTTGCCCTGTACACCTTGCAAAGCGTCCCCCTAGTAGGGACGGACCCGATTATCTTCTCCCTCGGCGGGCCGTCCCTCGTTACGACGTTTATGTTGGATTCGAAGCACCCATGCTCTGGGGCTGGCTTTTCGGGGAACCACCATCCATGCCTCGCATGGACGACCATGGGGTGTATGCCGTTTGTCAACTTGGCTTTGAGCTTAACCCTTTCGCCCTTGACCTGAGGGGTTTCGACCCAGACCCAGTCTCCATCCTTGATGCCCAGCTTCGCGGCGGTCTCTGGATTAATCTCGATCTCGGGGTCTGGTGTTAGCTTGCGTAGGCTGGAGATTTGCCGGCCCTCTGAGTTGAAGAAGTTAATTTGCCTCGCGCCCGTGATCAGTATGAGCGGATACTCTTTAAGCAGTTCCGACGTGCTGATGGGGCTCTCTGGCGGCTCCACATAAGTCGGCAACGGGTCGTACCCTAACTTCTCGAGTATCGTCGAGTATAGCTCCACCTTGCCCGTCGGCGTGTCGAAACCCTCTTGCTCGTACTTCCTGTACCTGTGAGGGACCTTGATGTACCCCCTCTTCTTCAGTTCCTCGAAGCTAATCCCCAGCCCCCTGACCCTCCAATCATTGAACTCTTCGACGCTATTCCAAGGTACGAACCTTCTGTCGGCCCAAGGTATCCTCTTGATCAGCTCTATCACTATCTTCATATCGTCCCAGCACTCGAGAGGGGGGTCTATGACCTTTTGTCTTGCGGCTACGTAGTCCGTGTACATTAAGTCGCAACACTCGTCCCTCTCAGGCCACATCGTAGCCGGAAGCACGTAATCAGCCAACTCGGCGGTAGGAGTCATGAAGAACTCTATTACTGCGAGAAGCTCCAAGTTCATAAGCGCCCTCCAAACTTTTTTGCTGTCCTGCATGAGCAAGACGGGGTTCGCGCCTGCGCAAAATAGCGCCTTCACGGGATACGGCTTGCCAGTCAACATGGCATCTATTAGGAGCGGTCCATGAGCGAATGTGGTGTGCAAGGCCTCAGGCCCGGATACCAGCGGGTAGACGTCGCTCCCTATTCGCTTCTTCTCTATCTCCGGTCGCGGCCTAAAGGCCCTCCCCTCTTTGCCGCGCCCCATGAGCGCAGTGGTAGTTACGTATCCCTCCATCCTCTCCGGGAGGAGGTTGCCGCCCTTGACATCTATATTGCCCGTAAGCGCGATCATGATGGCCAATGCGCGACCCGTTTGGACTGAGTTGATGTTTTGTTCTGTGCCTGCTCGAGCGTGAAGGGCGGCTGGCTTCGTTGTTGCGTACAACCTAGCCGCCTCTCTGATGAGGTTGGGAGGTACCCAAGTTATGTCTGCGACTTTCTCTGGCGGAAACTTTTTGACGTGCTCTTTCAGCTTATCGAAGCCATAACACCACCTTTCAACGAAGTCCTTGTCGTAGAGCTCCTCTTCTATTATGGTATTTATCATCCCTAAGGCCAGAGCGCAGTCTGTGCCGGGTCTGACTTGTAGCCACAGATCCGCCATCGAGGCAAGCGTCGTTCGACGGGGGTCGACGACTATGAGCTTCGCGTTCCTTTTGCGCTTAGCTTCGATTATCTCCTTCCCCCTCGGAGGGTGGGAAACTATGGGATTTGCCCCCCAGACCATTATGCAATTCGCATTTTCGTAGTCGGGCCCCACCTCCATCATGATGTTCCTGCCAAGAGTGCAAGTGCCCGCGAGCCCTAAAGGAGCGGCGCAGATGTGCCAGTCCACGCTAGAGGCGTTGGGGCTGCCGAGCGCGTAGACGAGCAAGTGAGTTGAATAGAGGGTGGGCCTAGGCCCCGTGCCGTGGATCGCGGCTATCGCCTCGGGGCCGTACCTCTCCTTAATTTCCGTGAGCTTCTCGGCGATTTCGGTTAAGGCTTGGTCCCACGTTATCCTCTTCCACTTCCCTTCTCCACGCTCTCCAACCCTTTTAATCGGGTACCTCAACCTCTCGGGATGGTAGACGTACTCGTGGTAGTAGCGACCTTTGACGCATATGAGGCCCTTGTTCATCGGAAAATCTGGATCGCCCTCTATCTTCTTAATCTCGCCGTCTTCGACGTGAACGAGGACCCCGCATTCGCAGTGGCATCCCTGGCAAATGGTCCTGACCACTTTCCTCATATCACTCCCCCACTCGGCTTGCTACTGCCAAAGCGAGGCCAAGAGCTACGCACGATGCCCGTCTCAAGTAGGCTAGGCGGGCTAGATTTTCTCTTAATTCGCCTGCACCTTTCGTCGAGTAGAATTGTCGAAGCAAGGAGTGCGTCGGCGATTCGTTAGGCATGAGCGCCTTTGTAAGCCTGAGTATTTCGTGAGGAGCGCTTCCATGGCCTTTCAATCCGACGGCTCCTTCGATTATCATGTCCGGTCGCGTAAAGATCTTGAAGAGGGGTTGGTTAAGAGCTTTACGCCTGAAAAACTTGCTAAGGCGCTGATCGTCGACCCCTCATCGCCAACCTTATGTTGGCCTCATCATAGCCCTTGACTCCTTTCGATTTGGTGACCGTTAAGATCAAGAACGGAGCGTTACGCGCAATAACACAAGGGTTAAGGAGGTCTTCGTGAATGAGGCGTTTTAGCAAAGGGTAAAGAAGCAAGGCGGAGTAGTTGGAACAGTGATGGGTGCCAGCACCATGCGTTAAGCATCTCTTCATCTATATCATTTACGAAGATCTCGGACTTGCGGAGTCGCAATTAAGCCCAATTTTTGTATGTTAAAGGGAGCGAGTTTAAAGGTCTCGATTTCGACGTTTCAAGCTATGAGCTATCTAAGCCCCACATCTTGAAGTACTCTCTGTAAAATGGCGGCTGAGGGAAGTTGGGCCTCATTACGAAGGTAAAGCTCTTGAACGTAAGGTCTCTCTCCTCAAAGCTCTTAAGGCCTACCATCAACTCCTCAAGTCTATTTCTCGGCACCGTAAGTATTATCTCGTCTTCCCCTGCTATCGCTCTTTCAAACTCTCCAGGGTCAGGCACTGTTATCCAGCATTCACCAGTCAAAAAGGACGGTATAACTGATTGAACGCACGACCCTATGGGATCGAACTTTGACGTAACCTGGTACCCTTCCTTGTACCTTAGGGCGAGCAGAAGATACCTCAGCTGTGCCGGGTTGCAGTAGATGAGTACGACGTCTGGCTCGAAACTGACCTTGCTGAGAGGCGCTATCGATAAACCAACGTACTTACCGTAGGGTAGACGAAGACCTTCCTTAACCCGTTTGATGGCCGCCTCTTGACTCGCAATAAAGAAGGGATACGAGGTGAGGCCCTTCAAGTAGGACTCAGGCGGTTCCACGAGACCGTATGATATCAAAGGCTCAAAGCACCAGTGGTCCTCCTTAAACATCGTTATATTTAACCCTTGACGGCGTGCTAACGAAAAGGCCTGGCAAAGGGCCCAACGTTCTCCATTATCTCTTTTCGGCCTTATAGAGCCACTGGGGACTTCGCTTTCGGATCTTAAGAGCTTCACAGCTATGGGGTGCGTCTTCAAAAAAGCGAGTCTCTCGATGAGCTCCCCATATCTTCGTAGAGTCTCTAAATTCTCCTCGACGCGCAATCTGACCACAACCTTCGACGCGCAATCTTTTAAACTGGTTAAGTCAGCGTAGGTAATTTCATGATTTAAGGGATGGGGTATTCCTATAAACTATTCCTTGTTCTTTTTCATTTCTATTTTGTGCTAGGCTTGTTTGCGTTTTAACCATCGCTCGCATAGACCCCTTCAATGCGCGGGCCTCCAACGTTTTACTTCCAAGCCAAACTAACTACGTCTGGGCTCAACTTGCTACGTCTCAGATCTCCGGCTTCTTCGAGAGGCTCGATCCTTTTCCTCCAAATGGAAACTTCCTTGTACTGCCACATCGTGGAGCACAAAAAGCTTCTTCCTCGACATTAAGAGCACAAAAGAGGGCGTTAGATGAAGGCATTATAGAAATGGCCTCGGAGGGGGACCTTGAAATAAAAAGATGAAGAGGTTCGTGATAAAGCAGAGGCGGGTCACTCCTTCTGTATTCGTTCATATTTCGTTGAGGGGCCCGTCGAGAAATGAAGAATCGGCTTATCGATCCTCTTAAAGATCAATGGGCAGTGCTTGACGCCCCTCGGGATGAAGACCAAACAGCTGTTTCTAAGAACGTATGGCTCATCGTCGATCCATAGCTCCACTTCACCGTTCAAATCGCGTGGATTTCGAGGATCACTACCGATGAAGCCCAATATCTCGTCAAAGTCGTGCACATGAGGCGGTGGGCCGCCCAGACCGGCCCCCTCTTCAAACCATACGCACTCCATGTAGAAAGCGCCTTCGAGAACGTCGCCGTCCAAGTAGAGTATTGGCGTCATTTTCGGAGCGCTTAAGGGTGAGTTGGGTGGTCGAGGGGGCACTTTCTTCGCCTCGGTGATTATGTACTTAGAGTACCTCGGCTCGCTCCTTGGCCTTGCCGAGAGATCTAAGCTCACTTCTTTTCGGGAGTACCTGCTCATTGGTGCAAGGGTCATAAACCACAGGGGTCTGTCGATGCGTTTGAGCTTTACGGGGCAGTGCTTCAGCCCAGCGGGGACGAAAACTAAGCAACTATTCTTGAGCACGTGTAGCTCGTCGTCAAGCCATAACTCCACCTCCCCGCCTAAGTCGCGTGGGTTTTTTGAGTCCGTCCCGACGAAGGCCAATATTTCATCCACGTCGTGGACGTGGGGTATTTCAATAGAGTCTTCGGAAGTCCCTTCGTGGCAGAGGACGACCTCCATGTAGAAAGCGTTTGGAACGACCTCATCGTCTATGTACAATAGCCGATCGATTTTTACCGTAGTGCGGATGGGCCCCAGCTTTTTGAAGCTCTCTATAACCTCTTTCGGTAAGGGCTTCGTTTTGGTCACTATGTTTCTCGAAAACCTTTGCGACATGTCTTTATATTGGATGCTCAAGGGATTTAGCTTTTACTTTTGCGTTGACTAGCGATAAAGATCCTGTGTTCTTATTAATTTCGGTGACCCAAAGTGATGTTCAGTCCGTCTGGCTCGCAGGAAGCTCGACGTCTAATGGCGGCGAGCCCTATGGTGAGCTAAACTCAGCTCCGCGACCTTCTTGACGACCTCAATGGCGTCGAGTTTCTTCAGGTCTACCCTGCGCTCTTTAAACAGGCGAAGCAGGCGATCGCGCTCCTCAGCGCCCAAAAGACCTCGCTCTAATGGTAGGCTTTCAAGAAAACGACGATTGGTGCGGGGGGTGGGATTTGAACCCACGCAGGCCTACGCCACAGGGTCCTAAGCCCTGCGCCTTTGACCTGACTCGGCCACCCCCGCTCGTCGGTTTTGCTGTATGGAGCGGTTGGTATTTATTTTTGTCCTCAAGGTGTTGAAGGGGCTAGCACTCGTGAGCGCGGTAGTCTCGAAAGGCGTCTGGAAGAGGTACAAGAACGGGGTCGTGGCCCTCAAGGGGGTGTCGTTCAGCGTCGAGAAGGGCAGGCTCGTGACCCTCTTGGGCAGGAACGGCGCTGGCAAGACCACTTGGGTGAGGATTGCCTCTACGCAGCTCCTGCCGACCCAGGGGACCGTCGAGGTTCTGGGGCTCGACGTCGTCACAGACCCCTGGGGCGTGAGGGAGCTCATAGCAATGGTGCCCCAAGAGGGCTTCCCCCTCGACATTCTCACGCCCTTCGAGTTCGTCTACTCCTACCTGCTCATCAGGGGCTACGGGAGGAGCGAGGCCAAGAAGCTGACGCGAGAGCACTTAGCCCTCCTGGAGCTCGAGCCCCACGCTAAGAGGACGATAGGCGAGCTCTCGGGCGGGCTCAAGAAGAGGGTCTTGGTCGCGGCCGTCCTGGCCTCGGGGGCGGAGGTCCTGTTCCTAGACGAGCCCACGGTAGGGCTCGACCCTCTCGCTAGGAGGAGTGTCTGGGGGGCGCTCAAGGAGGCCAAGAGGGCTGGCGGGACCATGCTCTTGACGACGCATTACATGGACGAGGCCGAGAGCTTGGCCGACGAGGTCGTGATAGTGCACGAGGGCCGAGCGCTGTTCTCCGGCACTGTGGAGGGGGCTCGGAGGGCAGTCGGCCACGATTTCAAGGTCGAGGTCTACGGAGACCTAGAGGTGGAGGGCTACGAGGCTCTGAGGCTCGGGGGAGTCACGGTCTTTTACGTAGACGAGGGCGAGGTCGACGAGGTGTTGAAGAAGGCCATGGCCAAGGGCTACGAGTCCTTAGTGAAGCCCACAAGCCTCGAGGACCTGTTCATTAAGCTGACGGGTGAGAGGATTGAGGAGGGGGATTAGGAGGCAAGTGGTGGCGTCGCTCACGATAGCTTGGGTCAACGGATTCTTGGTGCTCAAGAGGGCCCCGCTCTGGGTCGTCTCCTACCTACTGATGCCCCTGGCTCTGCTGTTCTTCTTCCGAATCCACGGGGACGTGACGATGATGAAGATGGCCTTGATAGGCGGAATAATAATGGTGGCCACGAGCAACGGCATATCGATACTCGGCGACGCGGCGTGGTTCAGGATCTACGTGAAGTATCAAGACCTCTTAGTGGCGACCCCCATAAAGCCGGTTAGCTACGTGATGGGGCTCTCGCTGTCCATGCTCGTATTCGCCAGCCCAGGGCTCGCCCTCTTCGTAGTGCTTGTCTCACTCGCGGGCCTCATGACCTTCGAGTTCGCACTAGCCCTAGCGGCATGCACGATCGCGGTTTGGATATCGTCGTCCATGATGGGCTTTGCGATCTCGTCGCTCTTCAAGAGCCTGAGGCACGTGTGGCCCATGGCCTCGATCCTATCCATGGTGCTTAGCCTACTGCCGCCGATATACTACCCAGCCACGGTGCTCCCGCAGGGGTTTCAGTGGATCGGCGCGCTAGTTCCAACTGGGGCAGCGGCCATGATACTTCACCACGTAGCTGGCCTCGTCGAGGTCGAGGCGACGGCATTCGCGGCCTCCGTGGCGTCGCTGATCGCCTACGCCACGACCCTACCGTTGCTCTCCTCCCTCAAAGTCAAGTGGAGAGAGGCGTGATAGTCAGTCCCCTTCGACCACGTACCTGAAGATCCTGGCTATGTAGGTGCCGTTGGTGGTCTTGTAGTACCACGCCGGCTGAAATGGATCCTCGCCTTTGCTGGCCACGTCGGCGGCGGTCCTCCAGCACTTCTCCAAGACCTTCTTTGTTATAACCCGCACGCTACCGCTGGACCCCAGCTTGACGAAGACGACGTCGCCATCGACCCAAGCGACGAACTTGGACCTCCCGGTCGGCGAGGAGAGCTCCACGGGCTTCGAGAAGAGGGCTGAGATGAGGGACCACAGGTCGTCGAAGCCCATCTCGACGAACTTGTTCTTGCGCTCCGCCACAATAATCACCTCACAAATAATAGCAGTAATACCCAGAAGAGGTTTCCACGTGAATCGGTGAGCCAAGAGGACGAGTTAGTTGGGGGTGAGGAAGTAGCCCAGAACAACAAGCCCGACGGTCAGCGACGCGTAGAGTTAAGGCGGACATTTTCAAAACTCGCAAAGAGTGAGGTCGTGGCAGAGGTGCTTAGTCGAGAATTCACCGAACGATCGATGGCCCATGACGTGCGCTGAGGCGTTGATGGTATACTTTACGAGCTAAAGACATACGGGAAAAAGCCCTAAGGACTTTGAACGATTCTAGAGCTTCGCGTAGTGCTCGTCCTTCGATGATGCAATAGCAAGAATCGCGTCGGACTTGACCGAGTAAAGCGCCATCTGTCGAGGACCTCATAAGCTCTGCACCCCCTTTAACGTCCTCCTCGCTCTTCAACGGCCTTCTCTAGGAGCTCGACGAGTCCTTTGACGGGCTCTAGCACTATTCGTGCACTCCCTACTTTGGTCCTGATAACTCTTTCAAAGCCAAGCCCCAAGGCCTTTGGAATTAGCATCCTCATCTCTCGTCAGCCTTCAGTAGAGTTCCACCGGCAGGAACGTCGTGAGTTTTCTTTTACATCTATTGCGAGTTCGCGTAGGCCCGTATGAGGGTCTAGCTTCTCCAGCATGAGCCGTGGATCCCTCGATGTCGTTCGCAGGGAATAGAATTAATTTTTGTGCATCTCGGCTTGTGAGCGAACGAAGCTAAGCCAAGAATTAACTTTATAAGAGGTCATAGGTTACTTTTATACCCGCCTAGGCGAAAGTAGAGGAGAAGGCCCCCGTAGTATAGCCCGGTCAAGTATGCAGGCCTCTCGAGCCTGCGGCCCGGGTTCAAATCCCGGCGGGGGCACCAAGCACATTGATTGGCCTTCTCCGCTGAAGACTGGGTCTCATTTTGCGTTATAAGTCGCCTCTACAAAAAAGTGCATAGTCGTCGGTATTGCCAACTCGTTGATGGGCTTAGACGAGATGCAGAGGCCTTGTGGAGAAAATGTCCCACCTAAGACTCCTCCTTGTGATGCTACGCAACTAAGACCGCTCGAACTAAAGCGAATAAGAAGATAGCGATGTAGCTTACTCGACCTCTTTCTTGAATTTCTCAAATTTCGATGATTACGTGGCGATCTCGTAGAACATAAGCGATGAGCACCCTTTAGTTCTGTTGCTTATTAAATTCGACGGCCTAATAGGGTTGCAAATTGCACCTCGTCATCGCGCCGAAAGCTTTATAACAGATGAGGCCTCCCAAAAAAAAGAATAAGAGACTGAAGGGTGGGTAAGCCTTTGACCCTAAATGAGAAGGCCATTACGAAAGTGCAGGCCATCGTAATCGCCGTGGTCGTAATAGTGGCCGTGGTTGCTGGCGTGGCCTCCTACTATTACTACTTTGCGGCTGGGCCAGCTCCATTGCCGCCCAAGGAATACGTACTCGTTGGGATCGTGCACTCGCTGTCCGGGCCTAATGCTCCTGCCCGTGCTCTACACCACATATACTACTACTGGATCATTGAGGACTACAACAAAGAGGGCGGCCTCTACGTGCCCGAGTATGGTAAGAAGTTGCCCATCAAATACGTGGAGTACGACGACGAGAGCAACTTAGAGAAGATGCTCAGCTTGACGGAGAAGATAATAGTCGAGGACAAGGTGGACCTCATATTTGCGCCTTGGAGCACGGCCTTCTGCTTCGCGGCCTTCCCCCTCTACGAGAGGTATCACTACCCCGTGATAGCCCTAACCTTCGGGTCCGACATAGCCGCCCAGAAGATGAGGACGGGCGAGTTCAAATACGCCTTCAGCGTGCTGGGCCTTCCGAGCGAGACGGGCCCTGAAGTGGCAGCAGTCCTCGACTACGTCAACAAGAACTTGGCCCCCATCGAAAACGTGGCGATCATATACCACTCGGATCAGCACGGCGTGGAGTACTCAAGCGCCATAGCTTATCACGTGATGGAGAAGGGGTTCAAAGTCGTGCTCTCGCAGAGCTACCCACCGGACATCGCGGACTTCACCCCGCTCATACGCTCTATGAAGGACGCCAACGCTGACGTGGCAATTCTATGCGGCTACGCCGAGGGGTCCTTGTTCGTGCGCCAGTGCAAGGCGCTGGGCTTTAAGCCGAAGCTGATATTCATCGGCCCCACGATGGAGGTTCCGGGGCTGGTCTTCGGCCCCTTCGGATTTAAGCCAGAGGACCTCGTGGGCATATGCTACTACGACGGCTGGCCAGCCACGGCCTACAAGACAGGCGCGTTGAAGGATTGGGCCGAAATGCACAAGCAGCGCGCTGGCGCCTACCCGTTCCCGGCGTCGGCCACGTTCTACGCTGCCCTCCAGTGCCTATTTAAGGCGGTCGAGAAGGTCGGCCTCGACAGGGAGAAGATAAGGGACTGCCTCGCGACCGAGACCTTCGACACCATCGTGGGGAAGACGAAGCTACGGCAGGGCTACAGCATGCAATGCGAGCTGGCAGGAACCATCAGCCAGTGGCAAGGCGGGGAAATGATGGAGGTCATATGGCCGCCAGAGGCCGCTTCAGCGAGGCCAATAATAATGCCCTAACAGTCCAGGACATTTTTACTCCTTAATTTTTTATTTGAGGGGGCGCGGCTCGTGCTGGACATAATTGTCGGTGGAGCGATTTTGGGAGCCCTATTCTCTCTAATCGCGCTTGGCCTAAATTTGCAATATGGCGTAACTAGGATATTGAACGTAGCCCATGGCGAATTCGTGATGCTTGGCGCGTACATGACTTACCTCTTCTCGTCGTTAATCTTAGGCCTGAACCCCTTCGTCTCCCTGCTAATAAGCACGCTCCTGGTGTCCATTACGGGGCTGCTGGTTCAGATCGCTATCTTCCGCAGGATAGTGAACATATCTCAATCCGCTGGCGAGCTCGAGTTCAGGTCGTTGCTGGCGAGCTTCGGCCTCGTGTTCGTAATTCAAAACGTTGTCCGGTTGACGTTTGGGGCAACGCACATAGGAGTTCCATATCTTTACGAGACCGTCACCCTGCTGGGTGAGAAATTCCAGCTGAACATGATAATCTCCGCAGTGATATCTGTCGTCATTTGTTTGATCATGTACTTTATTCTACGCTTTACGCGAAGAGGGCAGGCCATGAGGGCAGCGGTCGAGGAGCCCGTAGGCGCTCAGCTCGTAGGAATTGACATCGGGAGAGTGCATGCACTGTCCTTCAGCCTCGGCGCACTGTTAAGCGCCATCGCTGGCTCACTACTGGTCATGATCTACACCAACATAACTCCTTACATAGGGCCTGAGTACACCTTCATCGCCTTAGCTGTTATAGTCCTAGGCGGTGTTGGGAACTACGTTGGATGCATGGCTGGCGGATTTCTTATAGGTTACATAACTTATGCCCTATTTAAGTGGGAGCCGCTGCTGAGGCTCGTAGTCGTATACATCGTGCTCATAATAATACTCGTGATTAGGCCAAGAGGGCTCTTCGGGAGGTGACGCGTGTGTTCAATATAAAGGTGAGGCCCATAGAGTTAGTGCCCTCGATCCTCATAGTAGTAGTCCTAGCGCTCGCGCCCTTCCTATTAAGCGAGTATTACTTGTCGATACTGCGTATGGTCCTCCTATGGCTCGCGCTATCGATAAGCTGGCACTTCTTCTCCGGCCTGACGAGATACGTCTCCTTGGGATCAGCAGCTTTCTTCGGCCTAGGGCTATACATGACGGCGAAGTACTTGGAACAAAGCGCACGCGGTAACCTAATACCCCTGCCCCTACCCCTCGTCATACTACTTGCCTGTTTAGTGAACTTCGTCATCGCCCTAATAATAGGGCTTGCAACCCTTAGGATAAGGGGAATATACTTCGCAATACTAACCTTTGGAATCGCTGTGATAGCGAACATGGCCGTCCAGTGGTGGGAGATCAGGATAACGGGGACGCGAGGCACGTACCTCCCGATATTCGACGCGAAGACGGTGTACTACTCAGTGCTGTTGGCGGCTCTTGCGGTCCTCCTCGTCACAACGATGTTGCGTCGGTCGAGGTTCGGCCTCGCGCTGAGGATGATAGGAGAGTCGGAGGATACCGCCGTCCACGTGGGCGTCGACGCGAGCAAATACAAGATACTGGGCTTCGCCATCAGCGCCATGCTCATAAGCCTGATGGGGGGGAGCTTTTCGATGAGGTTTTCTTACGTCGAGCCGACGAGCGCCTTTAGCCCAGACTACTCCCTATTGCCAGCGATCATGACCATGCTGGGCGGAGCAGGCTCGGCCTACGGCCCCGTGATCGGTGCGGTAGTGCTGTCCTTGCTACAGGAGTATTTGCGCGTAGCCTTCGCCCACCACTTCCTCATAATCCTCGGGGTATTGCTGATACTCATAGTCCTGTTCATGCCTGATGGAATATTGGGCCTCTTGAGAGGTCGAGCGGCCGTTTTGCGAAGAAAGGGCTAGGCAGAGCTTGAACGTCGGCTGACGCTTGACTTTACGTCCTCCCCGACTTTTGACCTCTCGGGACGCGGTTGAACAGTTTGGCCCGTTGCCCTCTTTCGCGGCGAGCTAGCTACGCATTTTCTTGCGACGTCTATTTCCAGCGCCCAAGTCAGAGCTCTTAAGAGCGAGGACTTCGTGAGAGGCGTGGCAAGTACAAGTCAGAAACCCTTAAATATGTCGCGATGAAGGTAGCACTTCGTGTTAGGGGGACGACGCGGAGCTGGCTCTGTTGATGGATGCTTACGAAGTCGCTAGGGCCTTCGCCTCCCTCTTCGTGATCATGAACCCCTTCGCCAGCATCCCGATATTCTTGAAAGTCGCGGGGGAGGACAAGGCCAAGGCGGCTGCTCAGGCCGTGTTCGTGGCGAGCGGCGTCCTGTTCGCCTTCCTTTTCTTCGGTTCAGCACTCCTCGAAGTCTTCCGCATAACCCTAGACTCCCTCAGGGTGGCGGGAGGGCTCATCCTCGGGATCCTCGGCGTCCGGCTCGTGCTCGGGCTACGAGTGCTCGAGAGAGAGGGCGAAGAGGGCCACGGGCCAGCCTCACATTGATAGGCACCCCAATGCTCACGGGGCCCGGGGTCATAACCATGACCATGATCCTCGTGGAGGAGAGCGGCCCGCTCGTGACGGCCTGCGCCGCCACGGGGTCCCTAATTTTGAGCTGGCTCGTGCTGATGGTCTCCGGCTTCATGGACAGGGTCATGGGAAGAAATGCTATCGACATAACGTCGAGGGTCATGGGGCTTTTAGTAACCTCGACCGCCGTCGAGATGGTCGTGAAGGGCTTAAGGGCTATGCTCGGAGCTCCATGATGGTTGGGCGCTCAACGCATCGGCCTCCAAGGGGCCTCTCTCATGTCCAGCCGAAGTCGAGGACGTTGAGGGGCGAGGGCCTCTTTGACAAGGCTAGCCCTGACGGCCGTACTCCTCAAGCAGGCTTTTAACGCAATTGTGGACTGTCATCGCTGCCTCGAGGGCCTTCACGGCATAGGGCCTCGTGTAAAGTCTAGTAGGCGGTATCCCCAGCTCTTCATCGCCGTACATCGACGGCTCCCTCTCTCGCCTGAGCCACCTCGATATCGCCGCTAGCTCGTCTATCCTCCCCCTAAACCACTCAGGAAACCTGTCCTTGAACTCCAGCAGGACCGGGCCCACGTCGTGTAGCTTCGGGGGCTCGATGCCGACGAGGCGCAGAGAGGCCTTCAGCAAGAGCTCCACGGCCTCTTGGCTCTGCCTTATGCAGTAGGGGTTCAGCTCTCATATAAGTTCATATAGTTTGATGTGTTTTTCATCGCCTCATCTCTGTTCCCCCTCATCCCACTCGGGTTCTCATCGGGCTCGGGGGCATTCAGGAGCACCCCAAGACCCCCACATCTTGGGCGGAGCGTGAGCTTCTTGTACAGGTTC
>Ga0105154_1000626_pt1 | contig 14835 bp, 14 predicted proteins | sample SSWtaG_FD_89672 | JGI IMG/M metagenome (GOLD analysis project Ga0105154, IMG submission 89672) | Hot spring microbial communities from Sandy's Spring West, USA to study Microbial Dark Matter (Phase II) - SSWsed_matched | ecosystem: Environmental > Aquatic > Thermal springs > Hot (42-90C) >... | reverse complement strand
GGGGAGGAAGCTGCTGAGAGCTTTCTCGCAGAGTTCATAGCGGAGGAGTTCGTGCCCAGAAGTAACCCTAACTTCTCCAAGGTGTGCGAGGGGTTCGCGGGCGCGCTGAGAAGCCTGCACGAGAAGGGCTTGGTGGTGATGAGGGGTTTCGAGGTGATGCTCACAGAGGAGGGGAAGCGCCTGGCTTCTTCTGTGCCTCAGGAGGAGTACAAGGAGGTGAAGAAGAAGTTCAGGCAAACCAAGTGAGCCTGCGCGCTACTTAGCTGAGAAGATGTACTCCTCCTTTTCCGGGTCGAAGCTTCGGCTGATCAGCCCCTTGCTGAGAAGAGAGGTCACCGCGTTGTAGAAAGCGGCAGGTTTTATGCCTGAATCCTTAGACCACTTGTAAAGCTCGCTCTTCGTGACACGGCCCTTCCTTCTGATGTAATTCAGCACAGCTCTCTCGACCTCCTCCGATAGGAGTGGCTGGGGAGCCGGAGCCGTGGGCTGCTCGGGAGGCTGCGCAAGGAAGCGGGTTAGGTCAGCAGGGGGCTGGGGCTTGGGCTCCTCCTTCTTTGCTCTACGAGACATGCACGCCCAGTAGTAGTATCTAAAGGAACTTCTTAATATTGGCAGCGCGTAGCTGTGCTGAAGCGCTATACTATAGCAACAGAGCTACCCTTAGCCTGTCCAGGTGGCGGCACTTTGAAATAAGCGATGAAGCGGTTGCGCTTCCCATGCCTCCTAACAATCCTCCCCACGAACTTCCGTCCGGTAACAGGGTGCACCCACACAACCCTCCTCCCTATGACCGCACTAATGTCTTCTCCCACGCCCTCCACTTCGATGATGAGCTGCCTTGGATAGTACCTGTTACCGCCTAGCCTGTGACCGACGATCCTGCCCCTCAAGCTGATCACCAGTGAAAATTCCTGTTTCTCGGGGGAGAAATTATTTTTCTCTTCGGTTTTAGCTTCAGCTTTTGAAGCCTCTGCTTTTTGAAAAGAGGTTTTACAAGCACGCTACTTACTGAGGAGAGCTATGTTTCCCGAGAACTTTAGGCCGTCCACGAGCCTCAGAGTTAACTCTGCAACCTCCCTGTCGATAATCTTCCTCAGCTGCTCATCCTCCCTGTAAAGCTCGACAAGACTCTCCCTGAACACCCTCCTCCCGTCAACCCTCAGGTTCAGAGCCAAGAAGGAGTAGTGCCTGAAAACCTCTGCGTGAAGCGGGTAGACCTCCCCCTTGGACGCCAGGGCTTCGTACTCCTCCAGCTGCCTCGCTAGGGCCTCTGAGTAGAGCTCCCCCCTCCCTCGGACCTGGCCCCTTAGGAAGTCTATGACGGCTTGGTACAGCTCCTCGTAGAGCCTCCTAGCCCTGCTCCCGGGCGGCTGGCGGCTGAGCACACTTAGCAGCAGCTCGTAGTACACGCCTGAGACCTTGTACTTGAGCTTCCTCCCGGTAGCCTCCAGCAGCACCTCGTAGACGCCCCGGCCCTTCCCGCTCCAGGGGCTGCTCCCGCTGCCGCTGTGGAACGAGAGAAGCGCGCCGTAGCTGCGCGCGATCGCGGCGAGCCTGGCGACACGGTCCCGCAGCTCGCCAAGATCCCCTCTGTAGTCCGCGCGCTTCTCGAACCCGACGTTTGGAGCCACGAAGTCAGGCTGCAAGCCTCTGAGCCTAAGCTCCTCCATCAGGAAGAGGAGCTCTTCGGGCCTCGTCAGGTGGGGGGTTTCGTCGAACGCTATCTCGAACCCAACCTGCCAGTCGATGTGCTTTCTCACGATCTCGTGGAGCTTCTCGAGGACGTCAAGCGCCTTGCGCAGCTTGAGAGCGATTCTCGCCACCTCGCTCTCACGCAGCTTTACCTCGAAGAACCCGCCATCCTCGGCTATGAACCTGCGAGGTGCTGCGTACCGGCGGAGAATGCCTGTGCTGTCCTCGTAAGCTTGCTCCAGCCTGCTCAAGGCTTCGTAGCCGCTCAACTTCTCCGCGCTGTAGTCGATGTAGTCGCAGGAGTCCAGTGTGAAGAAGTTGATAGAGCCTGTCGAAGCAGCCTCCTTGACCTCCTCCTCAACATAACTTAACGCTTCGCCGAGGCTGCCCGCTCCCGAGGATTCAGCGCGGACTCCGCTGATCCTCTTCACAGCCTCCACGGACGAAACCACTGCAGCGAGGTGGTCAGCCTCTATCTCAACCACGACTCCGTATCTCCTTGCAGCCTCGACGGAGGCTGAGATGTAATGCTTTATCGACGTCCCGGTGTGCCCCCTCGTGATCTCAAAAGCCCCGGGAGGCGCGTTGATTACGCTCTCAGGGGCTGTCTCCCGGTGGTAGGATAGCATCAGCCCTGCCGCCGTGGCGGTGAACTTGAGAGCCCTCATTATGCCCTCTAGAAATATCTCCGGTATTCTCACGCCGAAGGCGGGGTGGTGCAGTGGACCCAGGTATCTAGGGGTATCCACGGGGAGAGGAGGGAGAAGAGCTATATATTTGCGTTAGCTGGACGCAGCTCTCTGGAGCAGCCCCTTCTTCTCGAGCTCTAAAGCCGCCCTGCGCACGACTCCCCTCACGAGGGGTCTCAGGCTCAGCCCGCCGAGCTTTACCGCAGCCCTCCTTATGCTCTTCTCCTTTGCGAGTAGGCTCAGGATCTCCCTGTCCTCCTCCGCCAGCTCTATCCCGGACGAGAGAGCAAGCTGAGCCACCTCGGCTGGTGTGAGCGCGTAGGGCCAGGCATGCTCTCCATCGGCTAGAGGGGAATCGTACCTCTCCACCCACTCGAACTTGATCAAGTAGACGTAGCTGCTGTCCTTCAGGTGTGGGTAGTGCTTCTTGAGAGCCTCCTTCAGCTGATCGACCGATTGGAAGCCTTCCTGAGCTGCCTCCTCCTCGCCTAAGTCCTTCAGCCTCTTAGCCTGCACACTCAGGATGCGCACCTTACCGAGAATCATTCCCTGGCTATGGACAAGCGCGAGGTCACCGGGTTTGAGGTTCGGTTTCTTCGCTCTGATCGTGAGGCTCTTCTCGCCTTTCAGCAGCTTGTCGAGATATAACCAAGAGAACATTATGTGCTTGAGCTTCGGCATCTTGGCTTCGCGCCGCGCAGCACTAAACCTCTAGGCTGATCGAGATCTCAGGGAACTCTGGGACCTTTCTCTGCCCTTCTCCCTGCGTGTGCACAAACACCTCATCGATTCTCAGCGTGCCCTTGAGGTCGTCGGCGAACGCTTTCACCAGCTCAGCATGTTCTCCGGCGTAGACGTGCAGTGCCTTCACCCTGGCGCTCAGCGGTATGCGCGCGTCATGCTTCGCCCTCCTGGCCTCAGCAATGACTGCGATTGCAAGAGCGCCAAGGCTGGCTGCTTTCTCGTCGTAACTGGGAGGCTGAGGCCACGGGGACACGGTGATGCTCGGCCAGCTCTCCTTGCTCTTGAAGATCAGAGAGTATACCTCCTCAGCCAGGTGGGGTGCGAAGACTGAGAGCATCTGGAGGGTTCTGAGAAGGACTGCGTAAAGGGTGGCGAGAGCCGCTCTGTCGCCGTTGGAGAGCCTGTGCTTGATCGCTTCCAGGTAGTGGTCGCAGAGCTTGTGCCATGTGAACCCCACAAGCTCCTGTGCTGCTTGCTGGAAGCTGTACTCCTCCAAGCGCTTCGTGACGGACGACACAGTCCTGGAGAGCTCTCTAAGGATCCAGTGGTCAATGGGCCTCAGCTCTGAAGCGTTGAGCTCCTCGAGCCTCGGGACCTCTTCTCCTGCGAGGTAGGCGCTAGCCAGCCTCGCGGCGTTCCAGACCTTCACGAGGAAGCGATGCGCGTAGTCGACACCCTCCCACGAGAACCTAACGTCCTGTCCTGTGGCCGCGGCCAGCGCCACCCACAGCCTGAAGCTGTCAGCACCGTACTTCTCGAGAACCTCCCGCGCTGCAACATAGTTACCGTAGCTCTTGTGCATCATCCTGCCGTCAGTACCCCGAACCATACCGTTGATGAGAGCCTCTTTGAACTGGCTCTTCCCGAAGAGCGCGACGCCCCTCAGTATAAGGTAGTAGTCCCACGTGCGGATGATGTCGTAGCCGTTGGGCTGGAGGTCCGCGGGGAAGAGCCTCTCGTCCGTGGCGTCAGGCCACCCAGCGTGAACAGCCGCTGTGATGCTCGAGTCCATCCACGTGTCCATCACGTCCCTCTCGCCTTTGAGGCGCTTGGATCCGCACTTGGGGCAGCTGTCGAAGGGCGGTGGGTCGAAGCGAGGGTCTATGGGCAGCTTGTCCTCGCTCACCACCAGCTCTGCGCCGCAGTCCTCGCAGTAGTAGACGGGAATGGGGGTTGCGAATAGCCTCTGCCTGGAGATAACCCAGTCCCAGTCTAAACTCAGCACCCAGTTCTCCAGCCTCTTGTACATGTAGTCGGGTATCCACCGGACCTTCCTCGCCTCCTCGAGGACCTTCTCAGCGAGCTCCTTCGATTTGACGAACCACTGCTTCTTGGGCAGTATCTCGACCGGAGTGTGGCAACGCCAGCACGTGCCAACAGTGGTCGAGATGCTCTCAACCTTCACCAGCAGACCCTTCTCCCGCAGCTCCTCCGCTACCCTCTTCCTAGCTTCCTCGACCTTGAGCCCCTTCAGGAAGCCTGCGTTTTCGTTCATTAATCCTTGGTCGTCAATGGATATCACAACCGGGAGGGAGTACTTCTTCTGCCACCTCACATCGCTCTTGTCTCCGTAAGTGCACACCATCACGACTCCCGTGCCGAAGTTCGGGTCGACACCCTCGTCCGTGAGTATCGGCACCTCTCTATCGAAAAGCGGCACCACAGTGTGCTTGCCGATGAGGTGGGTGTACCTCGCGTCCTCAGGGTGCACGAGCACCGCCACGCACGAAGGCAGGAGCTCGGGCCTCGTGGTGGCTATGGGCAGATCCTCGCTCGTTTCCTTGATCCTGAACTTCACGTAGTACAGCGGCCTGCTCGTGCTAACGTACTCCACCTCCGCCTCAGCTATAGCGGTCTCGCACCGGGGGCACCATATGACCGGGTGCTCAGCCCTGTAGATGAGCCCCTTCTTGTACATCACGACAAAGCTGTACTGGGTTCTGCGCCAGTAGTCAGGGTCCATGGTCATGTACTCCGTGGTCCAGTCGATGCTGAGGCCCAGCCCCTTGAGATCCTTCCTCATCTCCTCTATCCACTTGAGCGTGTACTCCCTGCAAAGCCTGAGGAACTCCTCCGGCTGGAAATCGCTCTTCCTCTTCCCGGTCGTCTTCTCAACCCTCACCTCTGTGGGCAGTCCGTGGCAGTCCCACCCCTGCGGGAAGAACACGTTGTAGCCGCGCATCCGCTTGTAGCGAGCAACGAAGTCTATGTAGACAAAGTTGAGAGCATTACCCACGTGGAGCTCGCCGCTGGGGTAAGGCGGGGGAGTGTCTATTGAAAAAGCCGGCCTGGTTTTATCCCCTCTGTCAAACCTGTATATGCCCATGCTCTCCCAGGCTTCCTGCCACTTGCTCTCCACAGCCTTGACGTCGTAAACCTTGGGGACCTGCGGCTCCATTGCGCGCGACCTCAAGCTTCAGTCTTCATGGAGATAAAGGTTTTTCCTCTTTACCCAAGTTTATCCACAAGCTTTCGAGAAGGCTGCTCCACCGACGCTTGTCATCCCCGGTGGTAAAAATTTCTCCAAACGCTACAGGTGCTCGAGCTCCCTCAGGAGCTCCGCTGGAGCTTCCACGGAGTGAGCTTCGAGCACCCTAGCGGCGAAGTAGGAGTCAGGCGCTGCGCCCTCGAACTCCACAGCATCCCTCCCATCAACCTGTATGACTACCTTCGGCACAGCGTATACTTCGTACCTGTCCGCAAGGTCGGAGAACTCGATAGCCTCTATCATGTCGCCGTATATGTTCCTGTTCATCATCGCGAACTTATGCGCTGTGCGCACAGCCAAGGGGCAGTAGGGGCATGTAGGCGTGACGAAGACCATTATCCTGGTGGGCCTCCTCACATACTGCCTCAAGGCAGATACCACCACCGGCGAGACCTCAGGGCGACCCGTCGATGCATCCAGGATGTCTTCAACCAACGCGCCGAACTCGTGACCAGCGGGTATCCCAAAGAACCTCACGTTCCACTCGTCAATCCCGTGAACCAGGATCGCCGGGTACAGGTCGATGCTATACCTCCTCGCCTCCTCGCTCCCAGCTGTGTGCTGTGTCACCACGATTTTGCCACCCGAAGTCGCGGAGAGAAGCTCCAGGATCTGCTCTATATCCTCGCAGTATAGGCACTCCGCGCTGGGGTCTCGGAAGAAAAGCAGCCGCACCTTAGACTCCAACCTGGCGAAAACCCTCCTGAGCTCTTCCACGAGCTCCTCGTCGTACTCCACAGGCATACCCCTTCCCCTACTGAACTCAAAAGATGCTAGATAAATAGTGTTGTTCCCGAGCCTGTACCTATCAAAATCTTGTCAGGTTTCCTTAAGGCGAAGATCCCGCTCTCAAGAACACCCGGGATAAGCTTCATCCGCACCTCCTCCTCCTGCCAGTCCTCCACACCCTCTAAGACCACGTCCAGAACCAAGTTCCCGTTGTCGGTGACCACCGGTCCCAGCTTGCCGCCGCTCGACGCTCGCACCTGCACCCCCCTCACCTCAGCGAGCTCCCTAAGCCTTCTCACCACCTGGCGCACCGCCATAGGATGCACCTCCAGAGGCACGCTAACCGAGCTGGGCGCGGTTTCAGCGACTTTGGTCTCGTCCACTATCACCACGAACTCCCTAGAGAAGTAGTCGATTATCTTCTCCCTAAAGTGCGCAGCACCCCCGCCCTTGATGAGCGTCCTATCGGGTAGGACCAGGTCTGCACCATCCACAGCGAGATCCGGGGGGTCCTCGCCGAGAGGCACCTCCCTGAGACCCTTACTGGCCGCGTAGAAGCTAGTGTCCAAGGAGGTTGAGCAGAAAACCAACGAGAGGTTCTCCCTCCGAACCCTCTCTGCCAGGAGGTCGATGAACACTCTCACTGTGGAGCCACTGCCCAGCCCGAGCAGCATCCCATCCTTCACAAGCTCGACAGCGGCTTTCGCTGCAGCAAGCTTCCCTGTTTCGCACGCGCCGCCTGTTTCAAGGGCCCGGCCGCTCACACCCCTAATCGTAAATGATTGACTTTTGTTGATGTTGCCCCCCTCTACTACGCGGAGCTACAATGAAAGAAGATCGTTGGAGCAGCTGGCCTCTGATGGACGAGGAGGTGCTGGTTGTGGAGAGCGAGGAGGGATTCATCTTCAACCTACCTTTTTCGCTGTACAAGAGGCTCGCGGCGGAGGCAGACCTGGAGAGAGAGGGGGTGCACCCGAGGGTAGTACGCGACATGTTCGGGAACAAGAGGACGCTGCTTAGAACCGACAGGAACAAAGGTCTGGAGATACGAGCGTGGCTCTCGCTGGTGGTCAGCGAGAAGCATAACAGCTACTTCATCACAGAGGTGGAGGAGCTCAAGGCGCAAAAGTGAAATATGAGGCTTCCAGAGTGCTCAAGCCGATGCTGAGGCGTGTAAGGGCGGACGCGTGAAGACACGAACCCGTCTGAGGTTTCTCGCCATGACCTGTGGCTGCAGCGCTCTCTTCATCATCGAGGTCCTCGAGCCCTTTGTCAGCAAGTGGATGCTCCTCGAGCTACAGCACGTGAGCATGCTGGTGGGCTACGAGAACCTGTGGGTCACCCGTGTCAGGAGGAAGTGCGAGAGGGAAGTGCTCGCACGGGTGAGCTCCAGGGTTTACCGTGAGAGCGTGGTAGAGCTAGAGGAGAAGCTCGCCTCTGAATACGGCAGACTGTTAGTCCTGGATCCCAGCGCCGAGGAAGCTCTATCGCCTAGGGACTTCTCGGAGGGCAGGACCGTGGTCGTGATAGGCGGTATTATGGGCGCCCACCCGCCGCTGGGCCGCACGAGGAGCGAGCTCACGCAGAAGCTGAGAAAGCCCACCCCCAGAAACCTGGGGGGGCTCCAGCTGACCATAGACGGTGCTGCCTACGTAGCCAGAGAGGTCTGCTGCGGCAAAGAGCTGCGAGACCTGGAGCTGCTGCGCGGGCTAACTATGCACACGAGGTTGGGCACGCTGCAGCTGCCCTACGCATACCCTATGAGAGACGGCGTGCCCGTCGTGGCCCCGGGGGAGATAGACTACATTCTTCTGGAGCTGGAGGACGAGGAAAGCCTGATGATCAGGGGCAGGCGCGCGGACATCTGTTCTGCCTTCAGAAGGAGAGCGGCTTCACACGCTCCACAGTGATAAGGTCTGTCGCGCCAGCTCTCCTGCCGGCTGTGAACACGACAATGTCTCCGGAGCTCACGAGCCCTGCGCTGAGAGCGTGCTCGAGCATTCTCTCGAAGAGGGAGCTGTCGCTCTTAGACAAGTCAGGGTGGTAGATGGGCTTCACACCCCGCAGCAAGTTGATGTACCTGGCTGTGGTAGCCCTGTTGGTGTAGACATACGCGGGGATCTTGGGCTTGTACTTAGCCAACCGCCTCGCGGTGTTCCCCTTCTCCGAGAACGCCAGCACCTTGCCGGACAGCATCTCCGACAGCGTGATCACGCCCTGCGCGATGACATCGTACGTGTCCCCGGGTCGCGGCTGCGGCCCCTCACCCTCTTCCGGGAGCTTCTCCGCCTCCGATATTATCCTCTTCAGCCACCTCACCGCCTCAAGGGGGTAGCGCCCGGCGGCCGTCTCCCCGGCCAGCATCAAAGCGTCAGCACCCATGCGCACCGCGGTGATCACGTCGACAACCTCCGACCGCGTGGGCAGAGGGTTCTCGACCATTGACTCTAGCAGCTGCGTCGCCACGATTATCGGCTTCCCAGCCGCTCTCGCCCTCTTCATTATCTGCCCCTGCACCGCGTATATCTGCTCGAGATCGAAGTACGCTGCGAGATCCCCTCGAGCGATAAGCACCGCATCTGCGGCATCCAGCACCTCCTCGAGACACTCAACAGCGCTGCGCGTTTCGATCTTCGCCACGAGCCTGACCTCCTCGAAGCCCGCGTCCTCCAGCACCTCTCGCGCCCTGCTCACGTCTTCTCCGCGCCTCACGAAGCTCAGCGCGATCACATCAAACCCGTGCTCCACAGCGAACTTCATGTCCTTCAGGTCCTTTGGTGTGAGCGAGGGCAGCGGGAACTCCTTACCCTTGACAGCGACCGTCTTCCTAGGCTTGAGCACTCCGTCCACCAGCGCCTGTGCCACAATCGTCTTGCCATCGTTCCTCAGGACTCTGAAGGCGAGCCTGCCAGCCTCTACGAGGAGCAAGTCCTCCTCGTTTGCAACCTGGAAGACAGGCTCCTCCACGGGCACGCACCCACCGCTCCTCGCCTCGGCGAGGCAGAACACAGTCCTCTCCCCCGCCTTGACGGGAAGCTCTTCAAACTCCCCGAGCCGAACGACGGGGCCTTGGAGGTCTGCTATCAGGGTTACCGGTCTGAGCTGCGTCTCCCGACTCCTGAGGAACCTCGCCACGAGTTCAAACCTCTCGTAGTCAGCGTGGGAGAAGTTGAAACGAAACGCGTCCACGCCCTCGCGGAGCATCGCTGAGAGAGTCTCCTCGCTCCACGACGCAGGCCCCACCGTAGCCACGATCTTCGTCTGCCTTGACACGAGAACGCCTAACTCCGCGAGGCTATTTAAGTGCACGCTGCGCGCGCTCCCTGCTCCGGGGCCTGTGCACTCTCAGCAAGAAGGCCCAGCAGGTAGATGCCCTTCGAGCTTTGCTCGGCCAGCATGCGGGCCTTCTCGTCAAGTACCTCGAAGGCTCTCCCCTGCAGCTTCAGCAGCCTGCCGGGGCTCCTGGAGCGCAGCCTCTGAAGCTCAGAAGCAACACCCTGTACGCTCTCAAGCTCCGCTAAGCCGAAGCTAGCGAGAAGCTCGGGACCTATCTCCGCTAAGACTCCCTCCAGGGGTAGGTTACTGACGCCCAGCAAGCTCTCTACAAGCGGCTTCACGTCCACCACGAGCCCCATCTGGATAAGACCGCTTAGCAGTGCGGCCTGGAAAGTCAGCCCCAGCTTGTGCAGCTCCTCCCTCACCCTCTCCAAGTCGTAGACGTACACCTCGTAGCCGCTGTTCAGAAGCTCTGTCAGAACCTGCTGAACTTTCTCTTCACCCTCCACCTTGAACAGGGACTTTCGGTAGCGTCCAACGACCACCGACTCGCCGTCGAACAGCGCAACATAGCCAACAGCGAACTCCTCGTCGTCGGACAGCGGGATCCTCACGACATCTACGGCAACTCTCCTCAGATGCCTCCCGGGAGCCGGCACATACCACTCTCTACCCCGCAGCACCAGTCGCAGCTTGTCTCTGAGGAGGATGTACTCCACCACTTTCTTGGCTAGCTGCTTCGCAGCGCTCCAGTCTCCGCCCAGTGCGAGCCACTCAACGTGAGCTTCCTCATCCCTCTCCAGGAGGAAGATCTCCGCGAGCTCGGAGGGGTTGTACTCGTCAAGCTCGGCGTACACCTTCTGCCAGTCAAGCCTCTCCAGGTAGCCTGCGCACTCCTCCTCCCAGAGTATGAACGCCTTCCTCCCGCCCACACTGGTGATCGAGTAGGAGAACGTCCACAGGGGGAGCTGCCACCGCTCCCTGAGGAACACATTGAGGAATGCTAGCCCCAGCCTAAGCTTCCTCAAGTCCTCCCTGTAGTCCACCTCGAAGGCCTTTCCATACGTGAAGTCGCTGTACTTGCCGGCGGTCAGCGCGGGGACCTCGATGACTTTGCGGTCGCGGAGCACGAGAGTACCTAGGCTCGTCTCCACCAGCCTACCTCTCTCCGACTCGATGTACCAGAGAACCTTGTACGGGAACTTGTAGTACAAGCCGAACCCCTCCGAAGGAGGTATCACGTTGGCTACCGCCTCTGAGCGCAACTTGCCGCGGACATAGTCCGAGAAGAGCGAGGAGCGCTCGCCCCACATGGACTTCGCCCTCCTGTACTCCTCTATGGCGTAGGCTAGGGCGTCGTGGCGCGCGAGGATGGATTCCCGCAGGGGCTGCTCGACAATCTTCCTCACGACTCTTCCAGAGGAGCCGCCGAGCAGCAGGGAGACTACGACGCCGTCGCTCGAGTAGTCGATGCAGCCCACCTGGAACTTCTCGACGAGGTCGGAGAAGGATACGTCCTCCAGGTACCTCTCCTCGCCGTTCTCGTCCACGAAAACCCTCTTTATCCCAAAGGGAGGTGCGAACTCGTAGAAGTTGAGGTCGCGCCAAGCAGCCTTGCCGGTTCTCGTGAGCTGGCTGTCTCTGACTAGCCCCAGCTTCTCCAGAAGCTCGTACTCATCCCGCGTGAGCTTCTGCCTCGAGAAGAGCTTGAAGAGAGCGTAGAATACCTTTCCGTAGTTGTTCTCCTTGTTCACCAGCGTGATCTCGAGAGGGGCGCTGACCCACTTCTCAAAGGCCTGCACACCGCGGGAGAGGAGCTCCCTGTCCCACAGGGTGGAGGGAATGACCACGGTCTCTGTGAACGGGATGTCGCGGCGCCTCCCCTTGCGGCCCTCCCTCTGCTTGAACTCGCGGACCTCCTCGGGGAGCCCTACGTGCACTATGCGTGCCACGCTGCCGATGTCGATTCCTTGAGAGAGCGTCCTCGGCGAGAGCACAAGCTTCACGGTACCGTCCCTCAGGCCTTGCTCGATCTCGGCTCTTCGCGCCCTTGAGACCAAGTGGTGGTGCGCAGCCACCCTCCTGGACTTGTCCTCGGACAGCGAGAACCTCAGCTTCCTGTAGAGCTCCTCCGCCCTGTTTATGCTACGGGTGAAGACGAGGGTCGCGTGGTCGTCGTCTACGTAGGCGCTCAGTATCTCGATAGGGTCCACGTGCGGGTTGGGCAGCTCCACGCCGAGAGCCCTGAGCGCCTCAACCACCTTCTGGGCTCTAGCCTTGAAGGCGTCGTAGCTCTCGAGAGCCTCCAGGATGTCGCGGCCAGCGCCCCTGGACTCGAGAAGCTTCCTGTAGCTCCTGCACTCCCTCCAGAGCTCCTGCAGGTTCTTCCCGAGGACGAGTATAACCCTGTTCTCGCGCCTGAAGGGCTTCCCGGCGACGATGCCGCAGTCCCTGCCTGTGACCTCTCTCAGGTACTCACAGACCTCCTCTGGGTTCGCGAGGGCTGCTGTGAGCACAGCCACCTGGAGACCTCTCCTCACCTCTGCGAGCACCCTGATGATGGCGAACAGCAGCGAGATCTCCCTTGGGGAGTAGAAGTCCAGCTCGTCAACCACGAGAAGGTTCAGGAGGGACAGCGTGGAAGACAGGAGAGAGCTGGAGGGTTTCGCTGCAAACCTCTTCAAGTCCATGAGCAGGAACGCCGGGTTAGTCACAATGATGTCACTGCCAGACAGCAACGCCTTAACCTGAGAAGGCCTGAACCCCTCCCTGGCGAGCCTCGCTCTTTCCTCGGAGTCGATCCGGGACACCTTCACCCCGAGGTTGCTTGAGTAGTCGGAAAGCCTCGACAGCTGGTCGTGGGCAAGCGCCAGGGTGGGGTAGAGGGCGAGCGTCTTCTTCCTATGCTTGAAGGCGTAGACGAACCAGGCCTCGGTCTTGCCGCTCCCGGTCCCGGAGATGAAGACCAGGTTCCTCCCGGCTTCGAGGGCTTCTACTGCCTGGAGCTGGTGCTTGTACAGCCGCTCGCCTAGGAGCGAGGCGAGCTTGCCGGTGGCACTGGACACCCCCAAGAGCGAGCTGAACGTGATGTCGGCTTGCTCGGGTTCCGAGGGTGGCTCCACGAGGACGTGGAACTCGTAGCCAAGCCTGCGGAGTAGCTCCCGCGAGTCGAACACCATGCCCTCAAGGAGCTGAACCGCCCGCGTATATACCTCGCGCGCAGAGCAGTATTTTTTAGCTAGGCTGAGCCCAACCCCTGCTGTGCACCCGCTGCTGGCATGGCTGTACGAAATAGCTCAGGGTGTCGGAGGCTACCTGGGCATCTTCGTCGTGTCCATCCTGGGGAACCTTATACCCTTTTTCCCGATACCCTACCTGGCGGTCGTGTACTTCTATGGAGCTCTGATCCCTGGGGCGAACCCGCTCCTTGTAGGCACCATCAGTGGGTTCGGCGCGTCTTTGGGTAAGATGATCATCTTCCTGTCCAGCAAGTACTCGAGAGAGGTGGTCCTAAGCAGGGAGACTGCGGAGAGGTACGAGAAGCTGGGGAAGATCGTGGGGAATTACGGGGCACTGGGGGTTTTCCTCTTCGCCGCCACGCCTTCGCCTGACGACGCAGTGATAATACCCCTGGGGCTGATGAATTACAGCTCTGCAAAGTTCTTCGTGGCCGTCCTCTTGGGGAAGATCGTCGTCAGCACGGCTACAGTGGCCGCAGGTGTATTTGTATCGCACTTGGGTGTGGACGTTGTGGAGGGCTTCTTGTACTCGCTGGTGCTGTTCATCATCGTGATGGCAGCTATGTACTACATTGACTGGGAGAAGATGCTAGCAACCATAGGTGAAGAGGGCTTCTCGGGCTTCCTCAGGAAGGTGAGAACAGAGGGCTTCTCCCAGTTCATCGCGAGAAAAGGGCTGAAGGCGCGAAAGACTGATTAGCACCCACTCTCTGGGTCCCCCGTGCCGGACTTCAAGTACGAGGTTGCTGTGGAGAAGCTCGATAGAGCCCTTCCACTGCCCCGCGAGCTGAGCGAGCAGGTCAAGGAGGCTCTGGGAAACGTTTCCAGGAAGATGCTCAGCGAGATGAGGAAAGAGGCTGTCCGGTGCCCTGTGCTGGGTAGGCAGGTACCCTTCCTCCAGTGTTACACATGCAGGAACTTCGTCCGAAGAGTGCGAGGAGTCGTCCACTGCCGCGGGGACCTCCTGGGCTGAAGCGCGCGCTGGGCTGAAGTGATCGTCGGATGGCTCTGGGGAGAGCCCTGCCAGAGGAGGACGAGCTTATCTCTCTGCTGCGCGAGGCTCAGAGACTCCTCAGCAAGGAGCCGCAGCTCCTCGAGGTGAGTGCGAGGAGCGTTCTCGTAATCGGGGACACGCACGGTGATGTAGTTACTTCCCAGAAGGCGCTGGAGTGCGAAGCCGAGGTGAAAGTGTTCCTGGGGGATTACGTGGATAGAGGGATGTTTCAGCTCGAGAACATAATCACGCTTCTGAGGGAGAAACTCGAGAAGCCTGAGAGGCTGATCTTGCTGCGGGGGAACCACGAAACCCCTGAGATGAACAGGTACTATGGCTTTCTCGACGAAGTTCTCTACCGCTACAGCATGGAGGTTTACAGAGAGTTCGTCGGGGTTTTCTCGAGCATGAGCTACGCCGTCGTGATCAACAGGGAGTTCCTCGGTGTTCATGGAGGGCTAGCCAGGGGGCTTGAGAGCGTCGAACAGATTGGAAGCCTACCTAAAGGTGATGTGAACCTCGAGCACCCTATAGCTTTCCAGCTGCTCTGGAATGATCCCGATGAGCACGTTAAGGACTACGCTCCCAGCCCCAGAGGCCCCGGCGCATACCTCTTCGGAGCTAGACCCCTTGAGGAGTTCCTCTCTGCAAACGGCTTAAAAGCCCTCGTGAGGGCTCACCAGCCCTTTCCCGAAGGCTACAAGGTGTTCTTCGGAGGCAAGCTCGTGAGCGTGTTCAGCTGCAGCTTCTACCCGATATCCTCTCCTAAGGGCCTGCTAATCGAGGGGGGACAAGCAAAAATCGTGAAAATATTTTAACGATACACACAGTGTAATGTGTAATTAAGTTTAATAGGTGACTCTCATCTTGAACTCTGCCTTCTTGCCTGGGTTCCAGTTCTTGACTGGTCTGTAGTAGCCGACGATTCTGCTCCAGTGGTCGGGGTTGGGGTTTCCGCAGTGTGGGCAGGCTTCGTGGTGTCCT
>Ga0105154_1000623_pt1 | contig 14870 bp, 12 predicted proteins | sample SSWtaG_FD_89672 | JGI IMG/M metagenome (GOLD analysis project Ga0105154, IMG submission 89672) | Hot spring microbial communities from Sandy's Spring West, USA to study Microbial Dark Matter (Phase II) - SSWsed_matched | ecosystem: Environmental > Aquatic > Thermal springs > Hot (42-90C) >... | reverse complement strand
TAAAGTGGTAATCGCAGCGGCTGTAGCCGTGATAGCTGTACTCGCCATTGCAGCCTTCCTGCTCACCCAGCAGGCAGGTCCCGCCGCTCCGAAGGTAAAGGAAGTCCTCATCATAGGCACAACGGACTCCGTACAGACGACTCTCGACCCCTGCGAGGCCTACGACTACCTCGGCGTGAACATCATAGAGAACATGGGGGAGGGGCTCTTCGCGTACGAGCCCGGGACGGCGAAGCTCGTTAACGTCCTCGCTGTGAGCTACACGATAAGCCCCGACAGGAGGATCTGGGAGATCAAGATCAGGACCGACGCGAAGTTCCAGGACGGCACACCGCTCACCGCGGAGGCCGTGGTCTGGTCGTGGAACAGGACGATCACGCTCAACCAGGACCCCGCCTTCCTGATAGCGGATCTCATCGAGAGGGCTGAGGCCGTCGGCCGCGACACCGTGAGGGTCTACCTCAAGGCGCCCTTCGAGGAGACCTACGTGAAGTCGCTGCTGGCGACGTGGGTCGCCTTCCCCGTGAACCCGAAGACCACGCCCATGGAGGTTGTACAGCCCCCGAACACGGTCGACATGATAGGGCCCTACAAGCTCGGCACGTGGAAGCCTGGCGAGTACCTCGAGCTGGTCGCTAACCCGAACTACTACGGGGAGAAGCCGAAGACCCCCAGGATCATCATCCGCTTCTACAAGGACGCCCAGTCCCTAAGGCTCGCAGTCGAGAACGGCGAGGTGGACATCGCATTCAGGACGCTCTCGCCGGCCGACATCAAGGACATAATGGAGAAGGGCAAGCTGCAGGTGGTCGCAGGGCCGGGCATTGCGCCGATCAGGTACATGGTCTTCAACCTGAACAAGGAGCCGTTCAACGACAAGAGGGTGCGGCAGGCGATCGCCTACCTGATCGACAGGGAGCAGATCGTGAGCACCGTGTTCATGGGTAAGTTCGCGCAGCCGCTCTACAGCATGGTGCCCATCGGCTTCCTCGGGCACAAGGACTCCTTCAAGGAGCGGTACGGTAGCAAGCCGAACATCGAGGCGGCGGTGAGGCTGCTGAGGGAGGCTGGCTTCAGCGAGGCCAACCCGCTCCGCATGGAGCTCTGGTTCACGCCGGTCAGGTACACGCCAGCGGAGCCTGATATCGCCGCGCTGCTCAAGCAGCAGCTCGAGGCGAGCGGTCTCATCAAGGTCGAGCTTAAGAGCGCGGACTGGGCAACGTACCGCACGCTCTTCAAGGAGGAGAAGATCGCGTGCTGGCTGCTCGGCTGGTACCCTGACTTCCTCGACCCCGACAACTACGTCAGGCCCTTCTACCACTCCGGCGCTAACGGCTGGCTGCGCGTGAACTACAAGAACCCAGAGGTGGACAGGCTGATCGACGAGCAGGTGCTGCAGCCCACCGACCAGCGAGTACAGACGCTGGCGAGGATACAGGACATCGTCGCGGACGACGCGCCGATAATACCGCTGTGGCAGGAGGGCCAGTTCGCAGTGGCCCAGCCGTACGTCAAGGGCATAGTGCTCGACTACTCGCAGATCTTCCGCTACTACCTGCTCTACGCGGAGGTCCAAGGCTAGCCCCCTGGAGGGTGCCCCTGGGGATGGGCCTAAAAGAGCACATTCTTTACAGGTTAGCGCTCACACCCCTCATGCTTCTCGTCCTCCTAACCCTGGTCTTCGTCCTCATGCGCGTCCTCCCCGGAGACCCCATCACAATGCTCGAGGGCAAGAACATCCCAGAGGATGTGCTGGCGCGCAGGAGGGCTGAGCTGGGCCTCGACAAGCCCCTCCACATCCAGTACGTGAACTACCTCTACAGCGTGTTCGTGAAGCTGGACCTTGGCGTCACCGCCCTCGAGAGGATACCGGTCAGCTACCTCATCGCCACCAGGCTCCCCGCTACCGTGGACTTGGCGATCGCGGGCTCCATAGTCGCTATAGCCATAGGCGTTGTGATGGGCTTGCTCTCGGCGAGGTACGAGGAGAGCTGGTTCCCGCAGTTCGCGCGGGTGTACTCCTCCGTTGTCTACTCGATCCCTGTGTTCTACCTGGGCCTGCTCCTCCAGGTGGGTCTCGCCAGGCCCTCAGGCCTGCCGACGACTGGGAGGCTGAACCCAGTGAACATGGTGACTCTGGACTCGCTCCCCGTGAGGACGGGCTTTGTCCTCCTCGACAGCCTACTCAACTGGAGGCTCGACATAGCCGCGGACTACCTCATGCACATGCTGCTGCCCGCGCTCACCTTGGGGATTTACCTCTCTGGGATATTCACCCGGGTGACTTACCTCTCCGTGGCGGAGGCCATGGTGCAGGACTACACCCGGGCGGCGAGAGCCAGGGGGATCAGGGAGTGGAGGGTGGTGGCGCGCTACGGCTTCCGGAACGCGCTGATCCCCCTGCTCACAATGGCGGGCCTCCAGGTCGCTGCGCTGCTTGGGGGCGCTGTGCTCACTGAGACCACCTTCAACTGGGAGGGGCTCGGGCTCCTCGTCTACGAGGGGGTGCTGAAGAGGGACTACGCGATCGTGCAGGGAGCGGTCACGATCTACGCCCTGATCGTTGCCCTGGTCAGCCTAGCTGTGGACGTGGCGTACGCCCTGGTGGACCCGAGGGTGAGGTACTGATGAGGCTGCCGAGAGGCTTCGCCGAGTGGGGTCTCGTGGTGGGTACAGCCCTTGTGGCGGTCTTCGTAGCTCTCGCGCTCGTAGGGGAGTCCCTGGTGGGTCCGCGGGCTGTGAGCAACATCCTCGTGGTCGACGGGAGGGTGTACGAGGTGCCACCGCTCCTGCCGCCCGGCTCCTCGCTCGTGGTGGAGGGCAGAGAGCTCGTCTTCATCATGGGCACCGACCAGCTGGGGAGGGATGTCTTCGCCAGGGTTGTGAGCGGCGCCCGCTTCGTCTTAACGGTGGCTTTCTTCTCCACCGCGATCTCGGCGGTCATCGGGACCATCCTCGGCCTCCTCTCCGGCTACATCGGTGGGTTCCTCGATAGGGTTCTCTCGCTGGTGATGGACAGCATGTACGCGTTCCCCGGCCTCATCCTCGCCATAGCGATCGCGGCCCTGCTGGGCGTCGGCGTGCTGAACATCTCCCTGGCGATAGCTGTTGTGTACATCCCCTCCTACTACCGGATGGTGAGGGGGGTTGTCCTCTCGCTCAAGGCCGCGCCCTTCGTCGAGGCGGCAGTCCTGGCGGGCGCCAGCTCGTGGAGCATCGTCACGCGGCACATACTGCCGAACGTCGTACCGCAGATCGTCTCCCTGCTGCCTGTGAGCTTCGCCGACGCGATAATCACAGAGGCTGGTCTGACCTTCCTGGGGCTCGGCATAGAGCCGCCGACGCCGGACTGGGGCTTCGACCTCAACAAGGGGAGGCAGTTCTTCCTGGCGGGCTACTGGTGGATCGGCGTGTTCCCGGGCTCGATGATCATCCTGAGCGTGCTGGGCTTCCTCCTGGTCGGGGAGTCGCTGAACGAGCTCCTGAACCCGAGGAAGGTGGAAGCATGAGCCTCCTGAGAGTCCAGGACCTCTGGGTGAGGTACCGCACGAGACGCGGCGTCGTCGAGGCGCTCAGCGGGGTCAGCCTCTCCGTGGAGGAGGGCGAGGTGCTCGGTGTAGTTGGGGAGAGCGGGTCGGGTAAGAGCACGCTAGGCTTCGCAATCATCAGGTTGCTGCCGAAGAGCGCGGAGGTCAAGGGGTCGGTGCTCCTGAACGGGAAGGAACTCACGTCCCTCCCAGAGGAGGAGCTGAGGAGGATCAGAGGCAGGGAGGTGAGCATGGTGTTCCAGGACCCGTACTCGAGCCTGAACCCCGTGATGAGGATCGGCGACCACTTCGTGGAGCTGATGGTGGAGCACGGCGCGGCTTCGACCAGGGAGGAGGCGCTCGAAGCGGCAGGCGAGCTCTTGGAGAGGCTCGGGGTCCCCCGGGAGAGGCTGAACGACTACCCGCACCAGCTCAGCGGTGGTCAGAGGCAGCGCGTCGCGATAGGGCTGGCGCTCATCCTCAAGCCCAGGCTGGTGATCGCCGACGAGATAACCACCGCGCTGGACGCCCTCGTGGAGAGGCAGATCATCGACCTCGTCAAGGAGGTTAAGAAAGAGTACAGGACCTCGATGCTCTTCATCACCCACAACATGGGCCTCGTGGCGGAGGTCGCCGACCGGGTCGCCGTCTTATACGCGGGCAAGCTCGCCGAGCTGGGGGGAGTCCGCGAGGTGGTTTCGAACCCGCTGCACCCCTACACCGAGGCGCTCCTGCGTTCAGTGCCGAGGATCGGAGGTAGTAAGGAGGTGAAGCCCATCCCAGGGGAGCCGCCTGACATGCGGAACCCACCGCCTGGCTGCAGGTTCCACCCCCGCTGCCCCTTCGCCACCGAGAAGTGCAGGCGCGAGGAGCCGCCTCTGGTCGAGAGGGGTGGGAGGCTTGTCGCGTGCCACCTCAGGGGTTGAGGCCCTGCGGGTCGAGGACCTCAGGGTGTACTACCCGCTGCGGCGCACGCTGGAGGAGGTGCTGCTGCGGCGGCAGAGGTACCTGAAGGCGGTGGACGGCGTGACGCTGTCTGTACTCGAGGGCTCGACGCTGGCGCTGGTCGGCGAGAGTGGCTCTGGGAAGACTACCGTGGCGAGGGCTGCCGTCGGGCTTGTGAAGCCCACGAGCGGCAAGGTGCTCCTCTGGGGTAGGGATGTCTCAGCTCTGGGGGGCAGGGAGCTCAGGGAGATGCGGAGGGCTGTGCAGATGGTGTTCCAAGACCCTACGGTGAGCTTGAACCCGAGGATGAGGGTGGGGGACCAGGTGAAGTACCCTCTCGACGTGAACGGCATCGGCACCCCGAAGGAGAGGATGGCCATGGCGCTGGAGGCGCTGCGCACCGTCGGCCTGACGCCACCCGAGGAGTTCTACAGCAGGTACCCGCACCAGCTCAGCGGCGGCCAGAGGCAGCGTGTTGCGATCGCTAGAGCCATAGTGCTCAAGCCCAAGCTGCTCATTGCCGACGAGCCCATATCCAACATAGACGTCTCCGCCAGGGCCCAGATCCTCGAGCTCCTCAAGAGCCTGAGGGAGAAGATGGGCCTCTCCATGCTCTACATCACGCATGACCTGTCCTCTGCCTGGGCTATCGCCGACGCGGTTGCCGTCATGTACCTGGGGAAGCTCGTGGAGCACGGCCCCGTCGAGAGTGTGTTCAGCGACCCGCGCCACCCCTACACCAAAGCCCTGCTGCAGGCTGTGCCCTCGCTAGACGAGAGGAAAGCCGAGACTGAGGTCGTGAAGCTGAAGGGCGAGATACCGGACCCGCTGAACATGCCCAGCGGCTGCAGGCTGCACCCCCGCTGCCCCTTCGCCACCGAGAAGTGCAGGCGCGAGGAGCCGCCCGCAGTCAAAGTCGGGGAGGACCACTGGGTGTACTGCCACCTCTACGCGTAGAGAACGCACCCCCTTCGCGAGCGCTCCAACAAGTGGTTGTCTCCCGCAGGGGGTGAAAGAAACCCCGGTGTGGGGCGTGCTAGGAGTAGTAGTCTCTCCTGGTTAGCTTCAGGAAGTACTCCTTCAGCTCCTCGACCTCGCGCCTCACACTGGGGTCTGCGAGCTCCTCCTTCCTCCTCTCGTTCGACTCGAGCACGAACTCGAACAGCTTGGAGGGGTGGACGGACTCGAGGATCCTCGTGTTCGGTATCAGGCAGTGGCCGCCGATGTAGTCAGGGTAGTAGACGGGCCTGTCCCTCAGCACTTCGTGCACTTCGCCGACGAACTCCGCAGCCACCTTCAAGCTCGCTCCGTGGGCTCTCGCAACTCTGTGCAGCTCCTGCCAGGCTGCGATCATAATGGCTCTGTAGACGGTCTCCCACAGCTTGGCCAGCTCGAGGGACTCCGGCGGCTCCTGGCACAGCTTCACCTTGAAGCCGGCCGCCCGCAGGTGCTCGGCAGCCTCCCCGGCCGAGGAGCCCGGCAGAGCGGCAACCCACTTGGGCCAGAAGAGCAAGTGCTCCCTCAGCTTGGGGTGCTTGCCCCTGACCGGGGAGAAAGCCACCGGCACCCCCAGCCTCGCGTGGAGGCTCCTCGTGGTCCCGGGAGCTACGGTCGAGTGCACAACCACCATCCTTGGCTTGAACTCCGCAGCGTAGCCAGCCACGGTGTCGGAAAAGCGCTGAGAGTAGGGGATTGCGACGTGGAGGTAGTCCACAGGCCTGGGGATCTCCTCCAGCCTGTGCACAGCCCTAGAGGGGTCAACGTCGTAGCCGTAGACTTCGAACCTCCCAGACTCCGCGAGGATCTCGTAAACAGCCCCCCCGACCTCGCCCAGCCCCACTACGAGAACCTTCTCCCTTTGCACAGGCGCACCCCTGCAGCCGGGGATTTAATACGTTGCGCGCAGGCGAGCTAGAGGTGGTTTGAAAGCTCCTGTAGCGAGCTCACAGCGTAGAACGCGTACTCGAGGCTCGACACGCCCAGCTCGCGGGAGCGCCTGAAGCCTCCGCTCGCGTTCTGCGGTCCCCGCACGTACAAGGCGTGGCTCCCTGCGTGCCTCGGCAACAGTCCTAGCCGCCGCATCGCGCGCAACCCGAAGAACAGGTTCTCCACGAACTTGTTATGAGTGGTGAAGGCGAGGAGGTCAGGGTTCTACTGCTGCTGTACGAGGTCTAGGAGAAGCCCTCGAGGATAAAGGTGAACGTGTGGAGGAAGCTGAAGAGGCTCGGCGGGGTTTACCCGAAGCTCCCTCTGTGCATTCTCCCAGAGCGCCCAGCAGTCAAGGACGGTGTCGGCAGCGTTGTCGAGGAGATAAAGACCCACGGCGTAGCCTTAGTCCTCGAGGCTAAGCCTCTGCGCGGCAAGGACGCCGCCCTCCTCGAGATCCTGAGGGCCGCGAAGGAGAGGGAGTACAAGGAGATACTAGAGGAGTGCCAGGAGTTCCTGGAGGAGATAAGGAGCAGCATCGAGAAGAAGAGCCTCACCCAGGAGGAGGCCGAGGAGATGGAGGAGATGCTCAGCTCGCTGAAAACCTGGTACGAGCACGTCGAGCAGACAGACCGGCTGGGGTCCAGGGAAGAAGTCAAGAAGATGATAGAGGAGTGCGAGAGAGCCCTGGAGGACTTTGTGAGCCTGCGTTTCAGGCAGGCGAAGCAGTGACGAACTCCTGGGAACACCGCTGTCGTCTATTTCTTCGGAAATTCCCAAGGAGGAATACACTTCCCTCTGGAGAAAGGGGAAAACCTTACCGGTTCATGAGGCGGTCGGGCTCTCCACCTTGCGTGCATTCACGCCATAAACTCCTCCACGTTCACTCCTCTCTGCTTCCTCAGTAGGAGTAATGAGAGCAGGGCGAACAGCACTATCCAGCATGCCACCATGAGCCACACGAGCAGCGGCTCCATGGCGTCTATTGGTTCGCCTCTGAGCCATGCCATCCACACTTGCACGTTCGGTCTGGTGAGATCCAGAGGCACACCCGAGTAGTAGTAATCGCCCAGCTTCACTATAAGGCTGAAAGGCTGGATCTGCATCTCGGTGCCGCCAGCGTAGTTAGCCGTGTAGCCTAGCATGAAGGCCAGCACCGCTGGGACGAAGCTAACAGCAGTAAGCGCTCGCGGCCTCCTGAGCAGCACCACTAGCAGCGCTAAGGTCATCGAGAGGAAGTAGACGAACAAGCCCCCGGCCAGCGTCACGGCGAGGATCCCCAGGGGGTTTTGAGGCAAGATGAGTTCTTCGAGGTTGTAGAACTTGTGGCTGTAGAAGACCACAGTGGATGCTACCAGGAGGCACGTGGCTGCGATCGCCGCCGTTAAGGACGCCAGCACCAAGCCCGCGAAGAACTTTGGCGCCGACGCTTTAGAGTACTTCGACAGGAACCTCAGCGAGATCACTGAGTGGCAGGTCACGTGGACTAGCTCCACCGCCACGAATGCTAGCGTGAACAGCGCCGCGACACCATACCAGCCGCCGGTGTACGAGTGCACAAGCTTCCTCCACATCTCCTCGCCAACGCGCTGCCGCACCTCAGGCGGGAAGCTGTAGTCGGCGAAAACGTACGCGCCCGTGGACTGCCAGAAGGTCATGAGGAGCACAGCTAGAGTCCAGAACTCCCAGCGCTTGAAGATCTCCTTCGCGTAGAACTTCCAGACAGCCGCGACGGTCACGAGATCACCTCGTACAGCTTGTCGAGAGTGTCCAAGCTCGAGAGAGGCGTACCCGAGGTTTTCGACAAGTACACCCGGCTGCCGCTTCTGAGCTCGATGGTCAGAGCTGCGTCCTCGACGGGCTTGCCGGAGATCTTCAGCTCCCCCAGCTCGCTCACCTTCAGCGGTCCGTAAACAGCCCCCTCAACCACTAGGTACAGGTCCCAGCTGGGCAGGTTCTTCAGCATCCACGTCACGTGCGTGGATACGACCTTGACCCCATCGGCTCCCAGGATCTCGTTGAGCATAGCCACCCTCCTCGCGGGGTCGAGCCCCTCGAACGGCTCGTCGAGCAGGATGTACCTAGCCCTGGAGGCCAGCGCCATCGCGTTCAAAACCACCCTCCTCTGGCCCTCGGAGAGAGCGGTGAAGTTCTTCGCCAGGGCGCTCCTCCCCAGGAAGCGCTCGGCAACATCGGTGAAGTAGCTGTAATCGCCGTCGACAAGCTCGAGGACGAACCTCACCACGTCCCTCACTGGCTGCTTGGAGTTTATCATCACCTCGCGGAGGTTCGTAGCCATTAGCCCCGGAGCACCCCTTATGGAATCCACGTCGACACCATCAACGAGCACCTTCCCCTCCCTGGAGACCACGAACCCGAGGATCGCCCTCATGAGGGTGGTCTTCCCACTCCCGTTAGGGCCGAGGATGACGGTGTCTCCAGAAATCCTAGCGTTGACGTTCCTCAGCACGTAGTCCCTCCCGCCGTACCGGGCGTAGACGCCTAGGAGCTCGATGGGCATGGCTACGCCACACGTCCTAGATTCCTTACATATATAAAAATCTTTCTTATATATCTGGTCAGCTTACCGCGCGGCAGCGCTAGGGTGAGGCTGCGCGCCCACGCCGACCTTACCGCGCGCATAGCTGCTGCGGCGCAAGGCTTTTCCCGGGGTGGACACCGTTGCATAGCGTGAAGCTGGCTCCTCTCCACGTCGAGAGGCTCGCTAAGCAGGGGGAGTACGTCGAAGCGAAGAAGTTCGACCTGGAGCTGTCGAAGAGGGTTGCCGAGCTGGAGAGGGAGTACGGGGTCCACTACGACCCAAGCACACCTGTGCCCAGCGACCCCTCGCTCGGGAAGGCTGTCTTCGAGGCGGGGCTGGAGCTCGCAGCCGAGAAGGGTCTCCTGGTTGTGGACGAGAGCAGGGCTATGCGCTTCACTCACGAGGAGCTCCTCGCCGCGCTGAGGGAGGCGCCCAGGGAGCTTGTCCTGGGGTCGGGCAGGGATGCACGCGTCCTCAGGGCGAGGCGGGCTGGGGACAGCGCGAGGCCCTTTGTCTTCGGGGGTCTCGCCGGGACCCCGGTGCCGCAGGAGTACTTCTACCTCTCAGCCCTCTCGTACGCAGTCCAGCCCCTCGTCGACGCGGTAGACCACGGCAGCATCCAGGAGGTCTGGGGCGTCAGGGTGCGGGGAGGCGCTCCCAGCGAGGCGGTGGCTGGAGTGGAGGAGCTGAGGCTTCTGCGCAAGGCGCTCGAGGACGCCGGGAGGCCTGGTATGCACCTCCTGGCCGCTGAGAGCAGCGTGACCTCGACGGCAAGCCTGGCTGCGATGTCTCTGGGCCTGCTGAGGAGGGGGGATGCGCAGCTTCTACCCGTGCTCAACGAGCTGAAGACGGACTACCACCAGCTGACCAAGGCCGCGGTCGGCCTGATGGCGGGTGTGCACGGAGCAGCCCTGGTGGACCCGATCGTCGGGGGTTTCGCCAGGGGGCCTGCCGGGAGCGCGATCGTCTCGGTGGCTGAGACCCTTCTCGCGCTGGCAGCGTACGGGGCCAGCTACGTCCTCCTCCACCCCGTTCACATAACCAGGCAGGCCACGTCCACGGCGGAGTGCATGTGGGTCCAGGTGGCGGTGGGCCTGGCGAACGAGCAGATGAACCTCCCCCTTGTGGCCGACGTGTGGCCGAGCAACGGCGCGGGCTCCGCCGAGTACCTCTACGAGATCGCTGCCAACACTGTGGCCGCGGTGGCAGCAGGCCTCCACCTGCTGGGCCCTGTCCCAGCCAACGGAACAAAACCTAACGGCGGAGGGGCGGAGGCGCAGTTCATGGCAGAGCTGGGCGAGGCTGTGGCGAGGAGGGGGCTGAGCCTCCAAGACGCCAACGAGGTCGTGAAGGACCTCTACAAGCTGTACTCCGACCGGATAGGCGCGAAGCCCGGGAAACCCTTCTGGGAGGTCTACGACCTCAGAACCCTGGACCCCTCCACCGAGTGGAGGGAGGCGATAGACGGGGTGAAGAAGGAGCTGGCGGATAGGGGGCTACTCTAGCGCGCCGCTACGCCCCGAGATAAGCCCACCGTGGGAAGGTGCGCGCGGTCGCCAGCCTCTCTCCCCTCCCCAGGCGTGCCGACCGCGAGATGGAGAAGGCTGCGGCGAGGAGCATGACCAGGGACTGCACCCTGTACGAGTTCGAGATAGCTGCAGCCAGCACCTCCACCCCTCCGGGCGTAGTGCTTCCCGCGTCCGGCCCAGAGATTATCATCTTCGTCGCCACCTCGTAGGGGATATAATGCGTCATCGTGAGCACGGCCATGTTCAGGCTGAACGTGAAGCCCACGTTGAACGCGACAGTCCTTATCGAGGAGGCTACACCCCTGCGCTCGGGAGGCACACTGCCGAGTATCGAGCTCGTGTTGGGCGACGTGAAGAGTCCCGTGCCCGCCCCCACCAGCGCCAGGTAGGCTGCGAGGAGGCTGGTCGGCGCGCTCGCGCTCAGCGTCGAGAGCAGGTAGAGAGCTAGGGAGGATGTGAGGCAGCCGGCGAGCGTCACCGGCGCGTAGCCGATGGAGTCCGAGAGCCTGCCGCCGAGGAGCCCTGCTACCAGGAAGACCGCCTCGAAGGGTACAAGGAGCAGCCCGGCCTCCGAGGGGGGCATCCCCTTCACGGCGGTCATGTAGATCACGGCGAGAACAGAGGTGGCGCCGAACGCTATCGAGTAGAGCAGCTGCGCCGCTACCCCGCCGGCGAACCTCCATATCCTGAAGAGCCTGAGGTCCAGCGCTGGGGACTCGAACCGGAGCTCCCAGGCCGCGAAGGCTGCGAGGAGCAGCAGGCCGAGCAGGGCGAGCGCCCAGCCGTGGAGCCCGAAGCCCACGCCGTACGCGGCGAAGGTCAGAGAGAGCAGGATGAGCGTCACAGAGCCTGTGAACAGCGCGAAGCCCGCCCAGTCGACCCGCGCCCCGCCCAGAGGCCTGTAGCTCTCCCTCAGCCTCCACATGCTCCAGGGCACAGCCGCCGCGCTCACGGGGACGAAGAGCCAGTACGTCCACCTCCAGCCGAGGTTGTCTATGATCAAACCCCCAAGGGTTAAGCCGCAGAAAGCTCCCAGCCTGAAGGCCACCTGGTTCACGCCGAGCCACGTACCTAGCCTGTTGGGCGGCGCGTTGTCCGCGATTATCGCGAGGCTCAGGCTTATCATCAGCGCCGCGCCCAGCCCCTGCACGAACCGCAGCGCTATCAGGAGCAAGGGGCTGTTGGCGAAGCCGCAGAGCAGCATGGACACCGCGAAGGCTACGAAGCCGAGGGTGAACAGCCTGACTCTCCCGTAGAGGTCGGCGAGCCTGCCGACAACCAGCTGCGTAGCGGAGGAGCCCAGCAGGTAGGCCTGCGTGAACCAGAGAGCCTGCTCGAGGTCCGCCCCCAGAGCTGCGGCGATCACGGGCAAGCCTATCACGGTGATCCTCGCGTTGAGCCCGGTCAGGAAGGCTGCCAGCGTGGTGACCGAGAGCACGTGGAGCATGCTTCCCGAATCCTTCTCCACGTGAACCCCCGAGGCTCAAAACCGGTTAAATGCGTTTCTCTAGAACGCTCTAGAGATGCACGCTCCTTGTGCACGAGGCTCAGCTCCACTCTCCCGCCAGGGCTACCTCGTAGGGTACTTCCCTGCTGAGCGCTATCTCCCTGAACACCAGCGCGCTGGGTCTCAGCCTGCGCTTCTTCGTCTGGTAGTCCACCTCGACGAGCCCGAACCGGGGTGAGAAGCCCTTCGCCCACTCGAGGTTGTCGGTGAGGTTCCAGTGGAAGTAGCCCCGCACGTCGACCCCCTGCTCCAGCAGCCGCGCCACCTGGTACAAGTGGGACACGATGAAGCTTGGGCGGAGAGCATCCCTCGAGTCGGCGACGCCGTTCTCGGTGATGTACACGGGTAAGCCGTACCGCTTGCTCACCAGAGAGATTGCTTCGAAGAGCCCCTCGGGGTAAACCTCCCACCCGACATCGCTGCACGGCCTACCATCCCTCGAGACACCTCTGGGCGCGCAGGAATACCCGTACCCGCTCTCAACCCTGAAGCCGAGGGGGCCGCCGGGCGAGACAACAACCCTCGTGTAGTAGTTGACCCCGACCCAGTCGAGCCTGCCCCCTAGGTCCTCCCGCACCTCGCCGCCCACTGTGCCGAACCTAGCTGCATCCAGCACAGCAAGCTGCTCGCGCAGCACGAGCTCGGCGAGGCTGCTTTCACCGCCCAGCACAGTAACAGGGGATACCGACTCCACGAGCCCGACGGGCTTCCCGGAGACCTCCCTCAGCGCGTCGTAAGCTCTGGCGTGCGCTTCGGCCAGCCTAACCTTAGCCTCCTCGTAGGCCTTGAGGCTCAGGTAGCCCGGCGGGAAGCCCGATGAGACGGAGACGTAGCCAAGCCTGGCGACAACCATTGGCTCGTTCATCGTGTACCATGCGTCGGCGAGGTCGTCAAGCTCCCTCGCGACCAGCGCCGCGAACTTCGCGAACTCCACGACTGTGCGCTTGTCCAGCCACCCTGAAGGCGCTCTGTCCGGACCCCTGCTCCTCACAGCCACGGGGTCGTGCAGCCAGAGGGGGAGGCTCCAGTGGAACAAGTTCACGATGAGGAAGCCACCCCGAGACTTCCAGTCGCTCATTATCTCACGGTAGTGGCTCAGCGCCTCCCTGTTGGCTAAGCGCAGTAGCCGCTCGAGCTCGCTCTCCTCCAGGCTGACCTGGGTGATGCGCTCACCATCCTGCTCGACGTAGGCCCGCACCTCGGTCGTGGGCTTCGGGAAGATCCGGGCCCACTCCACCGTGATCCACGCCGCGTTCATCCCCAAGTACTCGGCGATCGCGTGGTCCTCGCGGTACAAGTGCCAGTAGCCGGGCCCGCTGAAGGGGTCGTCCCCGCTCACAAGCCCCGAGGCGATGTTCTCAGGGTCTCTCAGCCAGGCGATCCAGTCCGACTCGAACTCGGAGCCAGGCAGCCCCAACTCGTGCTGCACGCCGACCGTCGAGAAGCCGAACTTGAACTCCTTGCCGAACTTCAATGCCACGAGCAGGGCGGGGTCTCCAAGCTTTTAAGCACAGCGGCGGCGCGCACGCGCGCTGGGGGAGACCTGCTATCCGGAGTAGGAGCCGAGGGTTCGCAGCTCCCGCGCGAAGCGCTGCAAAAAAGAACGGCTAGGTTTCACGAGACGTAAGCCTCAGCCAGCTTGACCCGACCCTCACCCCTCGGCTCGACAGCGACTCGGATGAAGGGGGCACCAACCCTGGCGCGCCACCGGAGCGGTCTGCCGGCGCGCAGCTCGAGCTCCTCGAGCTCAAACCACTCCCCGCTGAGCGAGCACGCTTCAACGCGAGCATCACCGGCGACATCCGCTGCCAGCGCGATCTCCACCTCTGAGCCAGCTGCCGGGATGGGGTGTGAGACCACGGGCCCCCTCAGCAAGCCCTCCACAAGATCCTCGGAGGAGTGGCGGTAGAGTTTGAGGACGAGGTTCGGCTGCTCGTCGCCGTCGAGGACCCGGATGCTCCATGGGTGCAGGTCGTCCCACACCCACTCGCGGTCTATAGGTCCACCGTCGATGTCGATGAGCACTGCGAGCGAGGAACCAGGTCTCAGCTGGGTGGCCCCCACGGAGTACGGCTCTCCCTCGTGCAGCGCGAGCGGCTGCTCGGAGTCCACGAGCGCGACAGCAGCAACCAGCTTGAAGTCGATGAACCACAGCGCTATGTTGCGGTGAACCTTGACCGTGTAGGTGTGCCGCTCGGCCGCCAGGTCGCCGGGTGCAGGAAGCCTGAGGCTGAGCGGGATGAGCCAAGCGCCCGCGAAAGCCTTCAGAGTGCTGCCCTGCAGCATGAAGTGAGCAACACCACCCCCGAAGAGGTCCTCGGCTTCGAACCCGAACCAGAGCATCGGTCCCTCGGGGCCCCAGTCTGGCAACCTGGCGTTGAGCTGGAACACACCGTACCTGAAGGTCTCGCGGGACCTCAAGGAGACAGTGATCATGCCTCGCGGCTTCACGTACCTGGCGAGCGCGAACTCCGTGTACTTCCTCTGGCTCCACGACACCTGCCAGAACCTCTCTGGGTCTTCGAGCCTGAACCGCTCACCCCCTTCCTCCAGGGGCTCTCGGACCCAGCAGTAGAACGCGCTGCCCAGCCCCCTCTCGAGAATACTTCCGAACCTAATAGCCATGCTCTCCCACCCAGCTACAGCCTGCCAGGGCGGCTGGCAAACCCTCCCCGGCTGCTTCGTGTCCGTTCACGCAGGCCCTAGCACCCCATAGGTAAAAATGCCTACCGCACCCGTGTGTTCAAAGTTTAAACCCCTATGTACAACCACTAACTGCAAAACTTTTATATAACACCCATACGACCTCAAAGCGTGGGAGGCGGGAGAAGTTTACCCAAGCGAGTGCTGCTCTCTATAATCCTGATGGGGTTCGCGGGCCAGGTGGCTTGGGT
>Ga0105154_1000619_pt1 | contig 14881 bp, 15 predicted proteins | sample SSWtaG_FD_89672 | JGI IMG/M metagenome (GOLD analysis project Ga0105154, IMG submission 89672) | Hot spring microbial communities from Sandy's Spring West, USA to study Microbial Dark Matter (Phase II) - SSWsed_matched | ecosystem: Environmental > Aquatic > Thermal springs > Hot (42-90C) >... | reverse complement strand
CTGTAGGACATAATATGAACATGATAGAAAAATCAATTAGCCTCTCGCATTATACCTAAAAATAGACTATGAAAAACATTATCTTCGATTATCGTAGCATCGTTATTCTCTCATTGATTATTACTTTTTTATCCCATAACATAGCTCTTAATTATATTGGAAGTCGTCTCTAAATTATTTAAGCTTTTTTCTGTGGTAATTTTTATTTGAATTTTTCATGAGTTTAGCGACAGTACACCCAAGCTACAGAATTTGGAGATGAGTTCTTGCATTATCAGAAGAAAGTCATCATCAAACTAGAGCCATTATGCCTCCCTTCTATATGAGGAATCTTACTATATCAAATATTGCAACTACAACAGTAACAACTTTTCATAATATTACGACGACCACTACAACTTATAATAATATACTATTACAGATGCATTATTGATGTTTATATTGTGCATACGTTTAGATGGATTTAGCGGGGTTAAGGGAGGTCTTCTTTGGGGCTTACAGAGCTTGTGAAGACTGTGCTGGTAGTTCCTGAGCATAGGCTTACTGAGGTTATTAGAGAGCTTTATGATTTTGAGTGGTTTCATGCTGAGGAGGCGGAGGCAGGGCTAGATGAAAAAATTAGCAAAGCGTATGACGCTCTACGGAGACTAGGTCTAGAGCTTGATACATTGATATCTTCACTTAATATATCTGTAGAGGCTGGGGTAATTAATCAGCTTGTTAAGAGTTACCGTGTATATAGAGAGAGGATAGAGGTTGAGGACATTGAAGAGTTGATTTCGAAGTTGAAGGGTGATGCTGAGCCGCTTATACGTGAAGCTAGAGAGTCTATGGAGGGTCAGAGAAGAATAAGAGAAGAACTTAAGCAGGTTGAGACCCTCCATTCTACTCTTAAGACTCTACTGGACTTCAGTATAGACCCATCTAGACTCCAGAAGCTTAAGAGATTCTATGCTGTCTTCACAGTAGTTGAGAGTAGAAGCGTTGATGAGATTAAGAAGAGTTTACCTACTTCCCACATTATAGATGCTCCAATCGGTAAGAATTACTCAGCACTCTTAATAATATCTCTGAGGGAAGAGGAAGAGAGGGTTGATAGAGTTTTAAGAGGGTTCGGCGTTAAGCCTTTCACTATACCTCCAGACCTTCCACAGAATATCAATGAAGCATACAATCTAATTGTTGAGAAACAGAGGAAGCTTGAAGAATATTTAAAGAAAGCTGAAGAAAGCCTTGTTAAGATTAAAGAGCAGTCTGGACCTAAGATTATAGCATTAAGAGAAGCTGTACAAGTAGTTGAAGGGCTTCTAGATCGTCTTGGAAGGAAAAGCGGGTTAAAGAGGTTTAAACTGATAAATGGGTATATTCCAAGAGATATGAAGAAAGAGTTTGAGTCAAGGTTCGGAGAGAGATATGGAGTGTTCTTCGAGGAGGAAGTTAAAGGACATGAACATCATTCTCCAACCCTCTTAAATAATAAAGGCGTGGTTAAGAGTTTCGAGAATATTACATTGATTCAGGGATATCCTAGAAGCGATGAAGTTGACCCTACACCATACATAGCAGTATTCTTCTCAATATTCTATGGTATAATGTTTGCAGATTTAGGTCAAGGTTTAGTGCTTGCATTGTTTGGGCTATTTATGTATAAGAGGGTTTCAGAAGAGAACCTTAAGCAGTGGGCTAAACTCCTCACTATTCTAGGTATATCTGCAGCTGTAGCAGGGTTCATACTTGGGGAAGCTTTTGGGTTCAAGATACATTTTCCATTCCCTAAGCCTGAAGTACTCCATCTAGTTGAAGAACATGGTGAAGGAGCTCAGTTTAACATGGTTGAGGTACTCAAGCTTATACAGTTTACATTATTTTTAGGGGCTATGCATTTAACAACAGGCTATACTCTAAGCTTTAAGAAGGCCTTAAAACATCGAGAATACATCGAGGCATTTACTGCTAGGCTTCCAACAATAACCATGTATATCTTCGGTATACTCTTCGCATTATGCTTTTTCGGAGCAGGCGGAGACATGGGTGGGATAATGTCTTCAGAGAACCCAGTACCGTACCTAGGTATCCCGACGAAGAATATTGCACCAATAGCAATTGGAGGAGCAGTCTCAAGCATATTTATAATAATCTTAGGTAGAGCGATAATAGAAGGTGTCTTCAAGAAGAAGGGAATAGTTGGATTAATAGGTGGAGGATTACTCGAAGTACTAGAGAATATAATACATTTTATGTCTAATAGTCTTAGCTACGTTAGGATTACAGTACTCCTGCTTGTTCACTCAGCACTACTGATGCTACTTAACGCTTCATGGCATGCACTAGGATGGAACAGCTTACCCATCTTAATAATAGGCAACCTTGGAATCATGGCTCTAGAGGGGTTAATGGTATTCATCCAAGCTCTCAGGCTCCATTTATACGAGTTCTTTACAAAATTCTATGAAGGAACAGGTACACCCTTCAAGAAGATAAAACCAAGTACAAGCTACGTAGAGATAGTTTTCAAAAAGTAAGCTTGAGGCCACAACATCTTTATGTAAACTTCTTTAGCTTAACCGATAATGTTTTCAAGTTTACCAATACTGCTGTTCCAACTGTTGGCTCTAATCCTACTTCCCTCTGGTAGCTTGTCTGCTCCTGCCATGTTCCACTATTAACTAAGACTACGTCACGGTAATTCCCAGCATATGCAACATGTACATGACCTGTATGGAGTATATCCGGGATATCTTCTATGACCAGCAGGTCTTCAGGAGTAGGTAGGATAGGTGTATTCTCACCATATATTGGTGCAAGATGCCTACATTGAATTAATGTTTCAAGAACGTTTCTAATCTCTCTATCTAGTATAGAATATGATGCATTTGGAAGATACTGTATAATATCATCTAAGCTTTGACCATGATATACAAGTATTTTTCTATCCTCAACCCTGATTAATGCAGGATTACCTACGAAGATATACTCTCTATATTTCTCCAGTATCTTTCTGTATCTTTTAGGTAGAGGAGGCTGAGGGAGGGCTTTCACTACAGGGTCATGGTTTCCAGTAGATATTATCAACTTGATCTCTTTAGGTACCTCGGAGAGAAGTTTAGCTACTTCTTCCATCTGCTGTATAACTGAGGTGTATTCAAGCTCTCTGTCCTGCCTGGGAAAGACGCCTACACCGTCAACGATGTCTCCAGCAGCAATCATGTATCTAATCCTCTTAACTTCAGGGTCGCGTGGATTACTTAACCAATCTAGAAAGTTCTCCCATAGGTCTCTCCTAAACTTTCTACTACCTACATGGAGGTCTGAGATTAAGACTATATAGACTTCTGGAGCTTCCTCATTCACGCTTCTCCACTTTAAAGGTACATCTGGCATAAAAACATCCTTAACAAACAATACATTATCAATCTTAACTACTCTAACTCCTAAGACTTGATCCACTAGAAGTCTTTCAATCTTCCTTGTCAGCTCACTATCTTTCTTAGGGGCCACGAGCTTAACTGTAGAAGTATCATCTTCAACCTGGAGTATTATTGATTGTTCTTTCTCAGCCTTCTCCAGTAACATGACTATTAATGTGGATTCGCTTCCCCTAGGGCTCTTTAATACATCGATTATCTTCGAGAAAGATTCTCCCCTCTTTTCAAGAATACTTTTTAACTTCATATATCTGCTCTTGAAATAGTTTTGGAATTCTGCTATATTTCCTTCAATCTTGTAGTTCTTCAGGAATCTATCATCCACCTCAATCTTAGGAGCCCATTCTTCTAGAGGTTCTTTCTCAATCATTATATCGGAGACCATGTATTCAGCTTCAAAGGTCTTTAAGCCTACTTCCATTATATGATTTGAATCAACCACAATAACTTCCGGCCTGCTTGTTTTCAGATAATTGATAATCTGTCTAAGTGTTTCTAGAGGTTTCTGCTGAGACTCGATTATGGATACAGCCTCAGCAGTTAGATTGTATCCTTCTCTTAAAGCTTCTTCAACAATCTTCTTCCTCAGCAGCTCCATGACCCCTACACTATCCAAGATGATGATACAACTATACTAAGAGTTTTTAGCAGCCCCTCCCTATTCTATGCTTCCCGACTTTATGAACCATACTTATCTTTTACAACCATAGGCCTATGGTTTAAAAGAGATTTAAGTAGTTCATCACTCTCTATAACTTGCTGTACTTCATCCAGAGGGGTCATAATCGTTATCTTTCTAGTTCTACCGTATCTACCTAGGCTTACGACTTCACTCTTTAATACACCTAGCATATCGAGTTCTGAGATGAGAGTACTAACTCTCCTATCACTTAGAGGTTCTATACCCAGAAGTGAACATATTTCACGGTATGTCTCGTAGAGGGGGCCAGAAGTAAGATTGTGTATATCGTTTCTTGCTAGAAGGTATAGTGTTGTCAGAACAAGCTTGCTATGGAGGGGGAGTGTAGATAATGCTTCAAATATTCTACCTCTCTCAATCATGTTCTGAGCCAATCTAACATGCTTCTCCTCGACAATGTGTGCACCGCTCCTCTCAGCTATCTCAGCTGCAACCCTTAGTAGGTCTATGGCTCTCCTAGCGTCTCCATGCTCCTGTGCTGCAAGCGCTGCACATAGTTTAACTACTTCTTCTGGGACTGTTCCAGGATAGAAGGCTATGGTTGCTCTCTCCATTAATATATCCACTAGCTCTGGTGCTGTATATGGGTGGAAGACAAGTTCTTCTTCACTTAAACTACTTAGTACTCTTGGGTCGAGCAATTCTTTAAAGTGTAGGTCATTTGATACACCGACTATGTTTAATCCCCCTGTGTCAAAGCTTTCATTAACTCTAGTCAACTCATATAAAAGGTTGTCACCATAATTTTTAACTAGTATGTCTATCTCGTCAAGGCATGTTATCAAGATTATATTCTTTTCTCTTAGTGAACTCCTAAACCTATTGAATACTTCTGCTTTTGATAAACCTGTAAAAGGAACTTTAACGCCTATCGATTCACATAGTTCAGCTAATACACGGTATTCTGTTCCAGCGATACGGCAGTTAATATATGTAAATTGTAGTGGAAGACCTTCAAGCTCGGCAGCTTCTCTGAACCTATTAAATACATACTTTACGACAGCCGTCTTACCTGTCCCGGTCTTCCCATATATGAAGACGTTACTTGCTCTAGAGAGACGTAGCGATGGAGAGAGAATCTCTCCAAGCCTCCTAATATGCTCAGATCTATGGGGAAGATTTCCAGGTATATAATCTGAACGCATGACCCTCCTATCCCTAAAAATTCTTGGTTTCTGAAGAGCCTTCCGAACAACATCCTGTAAGGGATCTTCCGAACCCCATTTTTTCAACTGGAGATTAAGCCCCTTAAACGGTCTATTTTCGTTTTTAATATTTTCTTCCATCGTTAAGCCCCCATAAGATATAGGTCTTGGAGAGATTAGAAACTGGTTCACTAGAAGATTGTATCTACCCCACTACTTTTATTAGGAAAGCTCGTTGTCTTGGATAAGTTAGAGGTTGATGAGCTTCCAATGGAAACAAGGGGGTAGACAGGTATTCAATCTGGTATTCAGGTGGAACCCAAGATGCTTCACAGTCTGTTAACAAAGATGTAAAATCTCCATCGAAAACCGTTATTCTAGCCTTTTTGGATAATGAGTAACTAGATAAAGCTTCTTCACAGGAAATCTGGCTAACCCCTCTTTTTCTAATGGAGAAATAACAGCATCCTCAGCATATCGATTTATCTCAGTGTGAAGTGTTGAGGACAATCCAAGTAGATATGGGCTGAACCCAATCGGATTAATGCCTGAACTGTTAGATTAACCATTTTCTAAGCATACCTATACAACGATGTGATATAATTACTCAGAATATGGTTATGTTTGTGGCCACATCACTGACTAGATTCTTCTACAGTTTCCTACATATTGTTAAACACCATAAACAGATAATCCAATTGTATGCTCCAGAGAAATACGTAAGAATTAACTCTAATTGATGTAGTGTGTAAAGCTTTTCACTAATTCTAAAGATCTTTCTAAAGAGTCTAATATATTAGTGCTACTCTTAATCTGGAGTGCGTATCACTGCTACATGGAATAAATGAATACTGTTTTGACTTTTTCCTCTCATTGGCCATATTGTGAAGATTGGAAGGTATGTGAGCTGAAGCCCTACGGCCTTTAGGTCTCTTCTTTCAGAAGCCTTCTTACTTTAAGCGTTTGCTCAAGAGTCTTCAGTAATACTTCGAGAGCCTCGGAGAGTTTTCTTATCTCATCTACTTCAATAGCTCTAGAGAGAAGTATAGTTAACTCTTCTATTTTCACTGCTATGATAGATGCTGTATTCATTAGAGTATATACTGATAATGCTGATCCTACTTCTTCATCCGACTTAACTTTTACCACCCTCTTATTACATCTTAGACACCATAATTCTTCTTTAATCTCGAAGATTGGGCTACCGCATATAGGACAATGTTCTGAAAGCATCTTGGCTCCACTCCTCAATGCATCAGTCATCCTCTTCATGTAATTATCCTCACTCATCTCCCTCACCAGCTCTGACCTAAACTCTACCTTCTACACGATCCCTCCGATTCCGATAACATACTTAGCCTATATTATATTTATTCCTACATGTAATAAAAATTAGGAAGGGGCTGGCTTGGTAGCCCTGGCCACCTGACACATAAAAAAATTCCGGCCCTCGATTCGAGCCTCTTAGGCCGCCGAGGACTATAAGTAGGCTCATGTAGGTATTGCCAAGGCTTATGCCCTTGCCCCATCCCCGGTGAGCCCCATCTGCTCTTTTAGATTTGCTAAAATCTTCAGAATCCTCCTTAAATCTCTACACCTTGGTGGATGTTTCTCGCCATTCTTATATAGGATTACGCTTGTTAGTATTATCAGATATCTTTGAGCTTTATGGTTATACTTCTTCATCTTCCTTCCAATACTGCCTTTAGATTTACAGAGTCCAGGATATTTTATAGGCTTCCGATATGATATTGATTTATCGTGTACTAGAAGTCCTGTTAGACCAGCCAATCCATTGATGCCATCTGAATCCAGTCCAAGATTCTTAGCTATATCCATGAATCTTGGAATTAGTTTAACAGCTTTCTCAACAATCTCCCCCAATATCTTCAACCATCTTCTCTAACATCGACACCGACTATACTAGCGTTTTGAACTCTTTGAAGATTCCTATACAACATCTCTTCCCTCATTAATAGAGGTCTTAGTTCAATATCAACAAGAGTTAGAGGTTTAAAGTATTTATGAGTATTCTTTTGATCGATGAGAACTCGTAGACCTTCCATAGTGGGAAGGCATCACTTTTATGCTTTTTAATGTTTTGCGGGTCTTAGCCTTCTTTGATACCTTACCAATCTTAGCCTCTAACTCTTCTCTAAACCTCTCCCTAACCTCATTCCACTTCCATGGTTTAGTAAAATAATAGACTTTCCTACCATCATCGATTACTTCCCTTAATTGTTGCCACATGTTTGGGAATATTGGTGAGTCAAGATATATTTCATTATAGTCCTTGAGTCCGGCAAGGCTATCAGCCTCAAAGAATACGTCTTTCTCTGGGTCATAGCATACATGCTTCTTAGATTTCTGACGTTTCCTGGGATTCCGTTTAGTATCAATGAAGTATCATATATTAATGAGGATACTACCACCGACAGATAAGAAGAAATATAACAGCGTTTTTACTCTCTTTTAATTGATTACTTATAAAGAACATCCTAACCTGTTTTCATGCTCTAAGTCTTCTTCTTAGAGCTGGATCTCTTGCTTCTAGAAAGCTGAGAATCTCTTCAAAGCTTTCTTCTCTGGATACATCCACCTCTCTATAGACTCCTGTTCTCCCATGTTCCATCCTCCTCTTCAATACTCTTATCCTATTCCTTATCGTCTGAGGATTGAGACCTATAATCTTAGCAGCTAATTCTACATTAGATTCTAAAGGTATTTCTACATGACCTTCTTCTACTGGGATTATTAGTTTTAGTTCTTTGTTTATTCCAGGGACTCTATGGTTTTGTTTCAACATGGTATAATCGAGCTGGCCTGCTAGTCTGTAGAATTCAAGTTCTTCTCTTCTCATCTTAGCTAATGGAAAGCTTACTGAATTCAATTCTTCTTCATCAAGATAAATGTAAGCTTTAGGAACGTAGCTTGGAGTAGCTTGAACCAGCACCTTCCTGTATATCTTAAAATTATTTTCTTCTAAATAGACTTGTAGTAGTGTTGAGCTGACTGGGTAAGGTATGAAGATATCAACATCACTTGTAGGTTTTACATCTCCACGAGCTATACTTCCATAAACTATCGCCTCCATACTTCTAGCCGCTAAGACATCCATTATCTTTTCAGCTTTACTCCTAAGATTCTTCAACAACATCCATCTATCCTGGCTATAGACTATTTTTACCTGCAAGCCCCCATCCACTATACCTAGTCTCAGCCAATGATATTTATTATTGCCTTATTCTGGATATTATCTAATAGATAGTAATGGGTGTTCAGAGTGATTATCCAGCATGTCGATTTATTAAAGAAGTTTATTAAAGTACTTCCTGAGAATACTTTAGACCTACTAAATATCTTCAGGGTGGTTAGTACAGGCGACATTCTTTATTCTGAGACGAGTAGAGAGGTTAAGAAGGAACGTGCAGATGGTAGATATGATAGTGAGAGAGTGCTTGTAACGCTAGGGATAGAAGTTGAGAAGAAATCTGTTGACCCACTCTTAAAGAGAATAAGCTTTACGGGACGTATAATCTACGAAAGTAGAGAATTAGGCTTAACTGGAAAGTACCATACAATCCACGTACATCCAGGTTTAGAGGTAAAGATAGAGAGTAAGGAGAGATTCGATAGACTATACTCATTCTCATTAAGTTACCCAAAGAGGAAGAAGAGTAAGAAGATTCTATGTATAACCCTAGATAATGAAGGAGTTGCAGTTTCAGAGTTTAGTAATCTAGGATTAAAGACACTGTATTCTAAGAATATTCCCTCGAGGATAAAGATGTATGAAGAATCGGTTGAAGACTTAATGTATGGTAGATTCAGTGAAGTGGTTAAGATGGTACTAGATGTCTTAAAAGAAGATAAAGATGTAGAGGTAGCTATCCTAGGCTCAGGCATTATTGTTGAAGACTTCATAAACTATCTAAAAAAGAGGAACATCAAAAACATCTTGGATAAGGTCAAGAAGAAGGGTTATACGTCTACAGGTAGGGAGGAAGGATTGAGAGAAGCTCTTAGAAGCGGAGAGCTGAAAGAATATGCTGAGGAAATCAAACCAGTTAAAGACTCACTGGAAGTAGAAGATTTTATTCAGAAAATGTCTAAGAGCCCTGACAGGGTTGCGCTTGGATTAAGAGAAGTATTAGAAGCTATGAATATGAAGGCTGTAGAGAAGATTCTTGTCTCAGAAAGCTTCTTATGGGAGAACATCATAGATGAGCAATTATCATCTCTATTAGATGAAGCTGAGCATGGACGAATAAAATTAAGAGTTATACTTGATGGATTAGAAGCTTCAGAAAAAATACGTGGATTAGGAGGAATAGTGGCCACATTACACTATCCAGTAAGAATACCTAATACCCAGAATAAAGAAACCCACTAGTATATCACCGTTTTCAAGATTCTGTCTTTAATTATACTTCCAAATTAAATATAATCTATATTCTACTAGATATGAGCATGTGGATTTTAGGTGATGGATTTACTACATCTCCTATTCTAACACCTATCATGTATACTTCTCTTGGTGCTTCCGAAAGTATATCTATTAAGCGTTGTGTTATTATTCCATCGAAGACTACGTATTTCACGTCATTCTTTAGTTCTTCTAGCTTTTGAGCAAGCTCGCTTACTGGTACTCTAGCAAGCTCTACCAGCTCTTCATCTAACAATATAGATAGTAGTTTTCCATCAACTTCTCTTACATACTCTTTAACTTGGGGTGGTAACTCTAATTCTTCTACTTTAGGCTTAATCTTTAAACTTTTAAGTACCTCTTGTATTGGGACTGCTTTCTGTAATGCTTCGAATATTTCCTTCCCTGTAAGTTCTTCAACTTCTCTACCGTGTGGTGCTCTGGCTACTTGGTCTATCTTGACCTCCATTCTTAAAAGTTCACTGAGTATCATGTCTCCTCCTCTATCTCCATCTAAGAAAGCAATTACCTTCTTCTTTTTATTTGCGAGAGATTGTATGGTTTTCGGGATCTTTACACCTTCAACGGCAACTACATTCTTGAATCCATGCCTAAGCAGGTTTATCACGTCCGCCCTCCCTTCAACTATTATTAATTCTTCACTTGATTCAACTTCAGGTCCCGCTGGAAGCTTCTCTGGACCATACTCTACTACTTTTGCTTTTAATACTGCTTCCTCAAGTTCTTTCAATAGCTGGTCGTCTTCAGGGACTTTACTCTTCTCCCATTCGTAGAGTATTGCTCTAGCTTTCTCCAGTATCTTCTTTTTCTTTTCTGCTCTTACGTCTTCTATCTTCTCTATCTTTGTTCTAGCTGGGTATGGTCCTACTCTATCAACGCTCTCAATCATGGCTGCTACTAAGGCTGTTGCATACTTATCTAATGCAGATGGTACAGTGATTTTTCCAATAATTTTATCTCCATGCGTGCTTGTATAGATCTCTATTCTACCTATTCTTCCAGCTTTCTGGAGTTCTCTTAAATCCAGCTCACTACTGAATAACCCTTCTGTTTGACCGAATATTGCTCCGATAATATCGTTTCTATCAACTATTCCATCTACCTCTATCTTGGCCTCAATAATATACTTTATAGCTGGCAGACCTGCACTCAACTAGTTCCTCACCCTCGATATCTACCCCACTAGGAACCCATTAAGTAGGTTTTCTCCTCTACTATAATGGTCTCTAATCAGAGACTATTTAAGCTATACCCAGCCTTAATAGTAGTATCCAGAGAGGGAGCATGTTTAAAAGACTTAGGCTTAGCACTCTACGCGTGGACATTATATCCATATTTCTAGCTGTTTTAAGCAGGATAATAGAAGAGAGAGGCTAAGGTTTTTAGCGGTTTTAGAATACATGCCCCTAGCTTAAGTACAATATCCTATAATATCAAAAGTTAGTATGAGGAATAGGTTTGTAGATTCTCTGGATATCTTAGATGGAAGGTAGCTATATTCCACCATGAGTTTAGCGCTAGAGATCATGCTCAGGGAGTCGAGACCTAACTTATTCTTAAATTCTTCACAGTATGCTGTCAAAACATAAAGATGGGGATGATAAGCACACCATCCTTCTATCTCTAGAGGAAATACTACTTTAAAGACTCGGTTAATTAATTCTTCTGGTACATGTTGATTTAGGTGACACTCAATCTCGTTTATGGGTCTACCATGTGCGTCAGCTGCCAGTATGATTTTATTATAATGGGAGCTAGCTTTAATTTGTCTTGCGATCTTAGGGTTACATATCTCTGCTAATCTATCTGTACCAATGGTTAGTTTGTTTTGAGGTAGCCTTCATTCCTCAATCTCTCGATAAATCTTTTGGAAAGCATGTTCCATAGGAATCTTCACAAAGTACAGAGACACGAATAGACTTAAATCATCAAACACTATTCTCTAACATTAATTTTTCCTATGTTTTAAGCTGACCATATAACCATGCATCGCTCTGAGCAATACCCGCTCTTTCAATCTCTCCTAGCTTCTTCAGGTTCTCTAACTCTCTTGAAGACTGAACCTTCAAGGGTCATTTCAACCATTAGCAAGCCTCCAGGATCAACCATATTAATAACTATCGGAGAGTGTGTTGTTATGATCATGGTAGACTCACTATTTTTTAATTCATCAATAATATATTGTAGTATTTTTGCATGTAGAGTATTTTCAACCTCATCTATGATTAGTAACGGGGCTTCCGCTCTACTGCTGTAAGAATTAACAAAGGTCTTATACAATCCATCTGGGATACATAGAGGGTCAAGCTCATAACCATATTGGTAGACTTTCAAGAAGTTTTTCCATCTCTGGTTTGGTTGAAACCGATCTGAATCCCGGGGAGACCCTCTAAGAGCTAAATTTAACTCTCAGGAAAGGCACTTCAATTTTTACGATAAAGATCTACAGGATGAGAACAAAATTCTCAGCATTATCACTTAATCTTCCAGATGAAGCTTCATACATGTAACGTGGAGTCTTAACTATACCTATGCTGATGGACTCTAAAATAATGATGGATCTACACCAGTATGCTAGAATATCTCGCCGTGCTACTGATTGACTCTCGAACATTTCGGTAACTGCAGATGGATGTACCACCCGGTCATTTTGCTCTTTCGTACGGTGAGGAATGTGAGTAAGAGTATTCTAAGATCCCTTCTTAAGACGCTTTCCACCATTACTGGCAATGGTGTTAAGGCTACTAGTTCTTCGGAAATCACGAGAAATCCAGTAAGTGGAGGTAGGGTTAATAAAGGTTTTCGACGTTCGTTTAGCTATGAGTTCCTGAGGCATCTCTAGGTTATCTAGTATATCGTGGATGCTTGTTCACTCTTTGTGAACCGAGGTATAACGTCTTTTATCATAGAAGCAACTTGTTCGAAGAATTTTTCTTTAATTTCTTGGACCATTCTTGGATTATTTATAATTGTTATTAGATTTCCTTTTCTCTCTATCTTCGTATATTCTGGTATCTCTAATCTTTCTTCCAACACCATAAATAATTCTCTTTAGCAAATGCTAGATAGTAGATTGTCTTGTACCCTCCTACATCAGATTTTAGTGTTATCTTTATTGGAAGTTCTTCTCTCCACTTCCTACGATGTTTTTGCAGCTCCACCACTCAAGGTATGGAGCGTATGGGTCTAGTTGCTCTCCTATGGCTTTCTTCAGGAATCTAAACAGGTCTACAAGATCAAGATTACTCTTACCCGATGCGTTCGGTCCGACTACAACATTAAAATTATTCAGTCTAATGGTTGTATTCTTGAAGCTCTTGAAGTTTTCTACATGGATTTCTTCTAGAATAATCTTCATACTTATTTGATCTACTTTATTCAAAGATATGTGTTTACGATTTTTAAAGGTTTCGCTTCTTAAGTTTAATGGAAATGATGGATTTATGTTACTGAAATAAGTGGTTGTAGTATTCTCTTGGTGAGAGTTCTTGGTATTCTTTTGTCTGTAAAGCTATACATCTTCTAATATCTAAGCATAAGTCGCATTTAGATATGTATCCATCTTGTCTTTCCTTATAATCGAATTCTCTTACAGCTAGCTTGTATAGTTCTTCTAGGTTCTTGTTTATCAATATGTTTAGTATTGGTTTCCCGTCTAGGTCGATCCCCTCTTCTAGGAGTTGGTTGAGTTTTCTAGCATCTCCGAGGGATATCCCTCCACAGTATCCCGCTATATAGTTTCCATAGTTATCTACATGTGTATGCCATTCTCTGAGTAAGCTTTCCCTACAATTTTCTTTAAAGAATATTTTTGCAGGATATTTAGGGAAGATATCTCTAAGCTTGTAGCATGCTCTACCCATAGGTATGAGCTCAACCCATTCCAGCCCTTTTAAACCATGGATTTTGAGGTAGTCTTCGAATCTGAGTATCCCTCTAAGATTAGTTTCTTTAAATTGTCTATAGAACTCATACTGGTATATTATTGTATTGTATCCGAAGAATTTAAGACTTAAAGAAATGTTATTTTCTATTCTCTCAAATGGTACATACTCTACTATGAATGGGTTAACGCTTATTAGGATACCGTCAAGCCCAGAATCTTTAAGTTCTACCAGCTTCTCTATTGCTCTCCCTGGATCTATACACCAGTAAGAATTTGTTTCAACGAAGATAGATGGGATACCGTAGTCTTTAGCGATCTTAACAGCTTGTAGGAGTAGTGGATAGTTTAGAAATGGTTCACCGCCTGTAAAATGTAATCCATAATTGACTCCAACTCGATGAACTCCGTATGGTGATGGTAGAATCTTATCTGAGAGTTGGGAGAGTATAGTCTTAAGGTCATTTAATGAGACCCAATCATTACTCCACTTGGGTGAGCATGCATACATACAGTGTCTACACTCAGAATTACATCTATAAGATAGGAATATACCGCATGAGATTGGATTAGGTAGAGTAATCTTCATAGCTTACCCCAACTCTCTATCTATTATCTTAGCTATAAAATAATTAACTTGACCTCTTCTTAGTTTAATGGGGATACTGCTACATTTCTTAGGTTTTCTCCAAGTTTCATCAGTCTGTGATGTAGGTAAAAGTTAGAGTTGTTATGTTTGCCGAGGGATCCGATTTTTGTTGAAATTTAATTTAAGCTTTTATAATAGTTGATGGATTACTTAATTGAAGTTTGCGTTGAGGTTGCATAGTCTTGAGTGAAGGAGTAAGATTAACTGACAGGGAGATTAAGTATATGTCTCTGTTTGAAGCAGCTACAGGCGCATCCGTTATTGATTGCATAGACACAGCTGATGTAATAGTCTTCATAGTAGGTAATGGAGAACTTAAGAAAGTATTATCGAAGAAAGGTGCAAAGATTCAGCAATTCTCCAAGATGGTAAAGAAGAAGATAAAAGTTATAGAGTATTCTCCCGACCCTTCCAAGTTTATTGAGAATGCACTACTTCCAGCCAGAGTGATTGAGCCTATCCGGGTTACTGAGAGGACCGATGGGAAGAAGATAGCTGTAGCAGCAGTTGACCCAAAAGATAAAGGAATAGCGATAGGTAAGAATGGTAAAACTATAGAACTTGTACGGCTAATAGCTAAGAGACATCACCAAATAGACCATGTAATCATAACCTAGCCTAACTGTAGCTGG
>Ga0105154_1000616_pt1 | contig 14966 bp, 15 predicted proteins | sample SSWtaG_FD_89672 | JGI IMG/M metagenome (GOLD analysis project Ga0105154, IMG submission 89672) | Hot spring microbial communities from Sandy's Spring West, USA to study Microbial Dark Matter (Phase II) - SSWsed_matched | ecosystem: Environmental > Aquatic > Thermal springs > Hot (42-90C) >... | reverse complement strand
CGCGCCCCTTCACGGAAATCCTGTATTTGAAGAGAGGAGCATCCACTACAAGCGTTTCTGCCTCACCACCCTCAAAAGAGAGATTAAACCCGTACTTCGCGGCCAGTACTTTAAGCTTCTCCACGTCTTCGCGGGTAATTACTTTGCCGAGAAGGCTAAGAGGCACGCCCATGGAAGTCACGGAGATCACGGTAAAAGAGATTTCGTGGTTGAGGAGAGCCTCTAGGTATCTCTCCTCGGGAATGCCCCACAGCGGGGTGTAGAGTTTTAGTTTAAGAGAACTGGTAATGTCCCTGAAAACTCTTAGTTGATACCTGCTCTTAATAGCTCCCAGAACAGCTACTTCAACACCGTACACGTCTCTCACGCGCTTGAGAACAGTGTAGAGGGCATTCCTCTCGGCACTCTCACTGCAAACACCTACAGTCTCAAGGGGTAGTCTTAGTGCCTGTGCCTGGCACTTTAACACCTCGAAGTGTGGTCTGTGGTATAGTGGTGAGTAATCGTAGTGTGGTATAACAGAGACAAGTACAGAGACATCTAATCCTTCCTCTACAGCCTTGTGGAGAGCAAAAGTAGAGTCCTTGCCGCCAGTAAAGAGCACAGCGGCTCTTGTCACTGAGAAACACCACTAAACTCGCAAAACCCAGACTCCCCGAGCGTGTCACTGTAGTGTAGTAGCTAATAAATACGTGTAGTCTCCTCTAAACTCTCATAGCTCAGAGCTGATATTAGGTCTCTCTCATGAGAGTAACTGTCATATCCGATGACAGGGGGCTTAGAAAAGACCTCGTAGCGAAGCACTCTCTCGCGCTACTAGTAGAGCATGACTTTACGTATATCCTCTTCGACATGAGCATAGACGAGACTGTACTAGAACACAACGCCAGGACTCTCAACAAGCCTCTCGACATAGTAGACTACGTAGTTGTCTCACACGAGCACACACCACACTACGGTGGCTACGCGTACATTGCTCAGGAAGCCCCCTTCACGGATACCTACATCCCCTACGGCTCAATGGAGTCTCTCGGTAGACTACTGCTTTCAAGTGGACTCCGACCCCGCGAAGTCACTAAGTGGACTACTCCAGAAAAAGGCGTTCACGTAGCTGGACCCTACTATGGACCACCCTACGAGCAGTTCCTGGTAATTGAGCTGGAAAGAGGACTTGTAGTGTTTTCTGGCTGTATGCACCCAGGTGTAGAAGTGCTCTGGGATATTGCGAATAGACTTCGGAGGAGAATATATGCTGTTATAGGTGGTTTTCACCTGGCAAATGCCCCACAGGAAGTAGTCGCGAGGGTCACTAGGGGTGTTGCAGCGCTCAGACCAGAGCTAGTAGTCCCGCTTCACTGCAGTGGAGAGCTCTTTGTTAAGATGCTGGAGAGAGAGGGATTAAACACTATTAGGGGTGGAGCAGGTCTCGTTATAGAGATCTAGTACTCCTCGGAGATCTCTGCGTGGCTCTCGGCGTCAATGATCTTGAGGAATTTGAACTCGAAAGTGTTCTCGCCGCGAGTTAAGCGGTACACAGCGTAGAGCAGGGGCTTTTCACTTCTCTGTGTGTATATTCCCACGACTACGAGGTCTCTGCAGTGTGGATCTGAGGGGTAGATTCTGCAACCGTAGTCTCTGAGTATTGAGGCCTCGAGGTCTAGTGGTTCAAGCACGCTGTTCAGTATTACTGGTAGGCGTTCTTCGAGTAGGTCCTCTACGAGGTCTATTAACTCCCTGAAAGCCCAGCCACTACCACCCTCTATTAGTAGTCGTAGTGAGAGAACGCGCTTTAAGCTCTTCACGTCAATACTCAAAAACCTGTTCACCTCCACTATACTTAGAACTGTAAAGTAGTATTATAAGAGCTGTCTTCATGTCTGTAATAGCCCCCCTCAGGACCATTCTATAGGCCTCTGAGAACTCGATTACAAATGGCTCTAAAACCTCGTACTTCTCTGGTTTCATACCCATGTACTTTAAGCTACGCGCAACATATAAGTGCAGTACTTCGCTACTGTAACCCGGTGTTGGAGTAAAAGAGCCTAGTTTCTCGAGGGTCTCTGCCGTGTACCCAGTCTCCTCGACAAGCTCTCTCCTGGCAGTCTCCTCTGGGGTCTCCCCGCGATCTACAACTCCCGCGGGAACCTCTACGACGTATTCGTTCAGCGGGGCTCTGAACTGTCTAAGCAGAATAATACGCGAGCTGTCTATGAACGGCAGTACAGCAACGGCTTGGGGGAAGAGCACTACGTCTCGCTCAAAGAACTCTCCAGTACCTGGTTTGAGATACCTCTTTCTCACAACGTCGAATCTCAAACCCCTAAACACGACTTCTTCTCTCACAAGTCGAGGTTTTTCCACTTAAGACCCTCTAAGCTTTAAGCTCAAATCAAGTAAAAATACTCACGGGTGTATTGTGAGTGCCCAGGTTTTGGTTTGGCCCGGCTGGTAAGCCTATAGCGCTCAAATCGGCTGATATACTTCGCGCACCTGCTTTTCTCAGAGATATGGGCTTGAACGCTATGGAGTACGAGGCTGTGCGGGGTGTTAATATAAGAGAAGATAAGGCGAGAGCTCTCGGTAACGAAGCGAGAGCTAATGGCGTGAAACTGAGCCTCCACGCACCGTACTACATCAACCTCGCCGGCAGGAGAGATGTTGTTGAGAGAAGTATTAGAAATCTAAACGAGTCTGTTGAAGCCTCGCACTGGATGGGTGCATACGTAGTTGTCTTTCACCCGGGTTACTACAAGGACGCCCCCTCTAAGAAAGACGCGCTTAAAAAAGTAATTGAGAGCTTAAAGCCCGTGGTCGAGTACAGAGAGCAGATTAACGCTAGAGAAGTTTGGCTTGGACCTGAGACAACGGGCAAGACAAGCCAGGTGGGTAGTCTCGAGGAGGTAATTGAGATGGCGCTGAGCGTTGAGGGGACAAGACCTGTTATCGACTTTGCCCACCTCTACGCGAGGAGTGGTGGCAAGTTCATTACTTCTAAAGAACACGTATTACAGGTAATAGACTTCATAGAGAAAAGTCTCGGAAGTTGGGCTCTCAAACCACTCCACGTTCACTTCTCTAAAATAGAGTACGGGAAAGGTGGTGAGAGAGAACACCACAATCTCTCAGAAGAGGGTTACGGACCTGATTTCAGACACGTGTGTAGTGCTCTCTGCGAGACAGGTGTCGACTCAGTTATAATTAGCGAGAGCCCTGTTCTCGAGCAGGATGCACTAGTAATGCTCAATATGTGTAGAGAGATTTGCGGTGAGAACTGCATTGTTGAACAAACTACGGATTAAACTAGAGCCTCTTTTAAGTAAACTAGCCCTCGCTATTTCAGAAACCCCCTTAACACCAAACACGCTCACACTCCTCTCATTACTCGTAGTCGTGGCGGGTGTGTACTTGTTAGTGACAATTCGCAGGGGGCTTCTACTAGCAGTTGTGGTGTTGATATCGGGTTTTCTAGACGCAGTGGACGGGGCACTTGCGAGAGTAACTGGCAAGAGCACTCAGAGAGGGGCTCTACTAGACTCCCTCACGGACCGTGTCTGTGAGGCTCTCTTCGCGCTGATGTTGCTACTACTAGGTCTCGATCCGTATATTGTACTAATCTTCCTCACGATGTCTTTCCTGGCGAGTTACTTAAGAGCTAGAGGAGAGTCTCTCGGAGTGAGTTTGTCAGGTGTTGGCTTAATGGAGAGAGCCGAGAGGTTAGGGGGTCTGTTAATTGTAGCTCTAATACTGGAGTTTAACTACCTCAACGTGGCAAACACGCTGTTAGCCGTGTTAGCTCTCTTAACAGGGATCACTGTTATTCACAGATTCATATATATTTGGAGTAAAATTGGCAATACTAAATAGCGGAGAGATCGTAGTGTCCAACTAGTGGTGGTGGTGTTTTAAAGATACTGTAGCCCAGTCTCAGGACGTGACTCTTAACAACAGCTACTCTGTCACTTGCACGTGTAATGAAGTCCCTGTACTCTGGCGGCAAGTCTAAGTATCCTAAGTGGCTCTTGTCAGTTCTCAGTACTATCTTTGTGTTTGTCAACTGGAGTATTATGTCGTGCACGTCACGTGGACTGTGAGTACTAAACACAAGCCCCAGTTTTCTCGCTCTACCAAGCCTGGCAATTCTGTCAATCATGCTGGAGACGTGCTCAATGTACTCCTCAACTCCACTCTTACTCGGGAAGAATCTGTGAGCCTCATCTATGAATATTAGTACAGGCTGAGTCTCCAGTCGCAGCCTGCTCTCTAGGAGTTTCCACTCAAAGACCCTGTTGAGTATTCTGAAAGCAACTATGCTAATAGTCTTCTCAGGATCTGCGTGTGAGTGTAGTTGGAGGTATTCGAGGTCAACTATTACTGGGTAGCCGTGAAAGACTTCAAAGTGCTTTTCGAGAATATGCTCTAGTGGGGGCTCGTGCAGGTACTTGTCCTCTCCCTGGCCTTTAATATACACGTCGAAGAGCCCGGTGTCTATTAGCGCGCCTAGTTGCCTAATCATATTTTCAAGAGTACTCTTGTGTATTGCCAGGTCTCTGACCAGCTCAACAATGTACTCTCTATTAGGGTCTAGAACCACGCCCCTGGAGTGTCTCTCTTCGAGTCTAAATCTCGCATCTTTAAGTGCCTCGTAGAGATCATATATAGTCTCGACATAAGCGTTTTTCTCGACAATCATTTGTAGTAGTCTGTGCAGCGCGTCTTTAGCCTGTCTTGTGAAGTAGGGATTAAGGGTGATCAGCTCTCTCGGCTTGAAATCCCTGAATCTGAGCGCGTAGGGTACTATGTAGTACTCGAATTCGTCTCTGAAATCCCCGTAGTTGAAGTCAACTCGGACTTTTACTAGCCTGAGTTTTCCGCGCTTAGTGGGTTCTTCTGCAACTTCTACTCTGCTTATCTCGTAGCTCCAGTTGAATCTCCTCGCAATAGGCCCCAGAATACTGTGAACATAGTCCTCGGCTATCATTTTGAGTACTTTAGCCCAGGTCTCAGCTCTCTCAACGTAGTTTTCAACAGTGTTCTTTGTAATAGGGAGTATCACTATAAGCCCCCTTACACCACTAATGCCCTCACCAAGCTTCCTGGCTAGCTCCACGTCCTCACTGTGCTCTCCGAGAACACGCCACAGGGGTCTCAGAGTTATAGTGACGTAGTCCTTGTTGGGATCTAGTACTACTATTGAAATGCTGTTGTCTCGGAGCTTTAAACCCGAGGTTATAGACGCAATAATGTTTTTGAGTAGAGTTGTCTTACCACTACCAGTAGTCCCCACAACTAGTACGTGTTGGTAGAAAGCTCGTAGTGGAGCATAGAGATAGGCGTTTCCACCGAAAACAGGAATGTCTCCTACAGTCGCGTAGCCCAGAAACACACCTTCCTCTGGTAAGCCCAGTACTTTCTGGACTATTTCGGGGTTTTTGAGGAGAACAACGGGGCTCTGCGGCTCAATAACAAAATTCGCCGCCACTACTTTGCCGGTCTCGAAGTTGTAGGCTAGTAGGGGTTTAGCTTTAATTCTAGTTTTAGTTAAGAGTCCAGAGACCTCTGTGTGTGGTAGTGGTAGATACATGTCTGGCAAGTCAAGCTCTGCTAGTATATCCCGGCGCTCAACACTAATGACTTTTAAGCTAACCAGGTTTAGTGTTTTTATGTCTACTACTCCGAGATAGCTATTAGCCTGCATTAGGGACTCGAAGTTCTGGAAGTAGACTATCGGGTCCACGTCGAATATCACGTATCCCCCTTCCTCGTCTATTAACGAGGGGCTTGTCCTCGACACGTAACCCACGATCTCGCCAATACTGCTAGCTATTTCTACTGCTTTTCTCGCCTTCTCCTCGAGGACTCTTAGCACATTAGTGCTGTCTACGTTGCTTGTCAAGGACTCACTCCTCACATAGTAATCTACTATAAGATGCTTATATAGTGCTCGGTGGCCTCGCTGGAGAGCCCGGTGAGGTAGAGAAAGTATGTTGTAATTGAACTACTAATTCTCTTCACTCTCCTGTCAACAACAAGTAGTGTTAGTGGGAGGAACGAGCCTATTTGCACGCTGTCCTGGGCTACTAGTTCTAGCACTGGCTCTCCCAGGAGCTCTTCCAGTACCTCGACACGGTAGAAGACATAACTTCCCAAGCCACTTGCACCAGGGTGTGGTCTTCTAGGAATAACTATGTACCACATTGCTCTACTCATACTCTGCTCAATGGGATGTCTCACCACTAAAGGCCCTATTGCCGTGGGCTTCTCCGGGGGGACTTTTCTCACTATAAGCGCTGTAGTCAAGTACGCGTCGTCGCTGACACTGTTAATCTTCAAGTCTAAGGGGTCTATTGATGAGAGGTAGTAGCTCCTCTGCAAGCGCTTCACAATATTGACTACTACAACGCTCTGCTCGATGAGCCTCTTAATAAGCTTAACTCTGTTCACATTGAGAGCTCTAATACTGTTAACGTAGATCTCCAGCATACTCCTACTTGCCGAGGCTGACTCAACTACTTTCTCAGGGTAGACAGTGGGGCCATCTATGAACAGCACCGACCCCTCTCTGGATACTCGAGCAAAGTTCTCGAGAAGACAGTTCTCTATGCTAGCTCTCAGCTCTGCTAGTATTAAGCCCCTATTGTACTCGCTCGTGTAGGGAATATTGTTGGGATTAGTGTGCATTAAGCTCTTAACAGCTCTCAGCGAGTTAAGAAGTCTCTGCGAGCACTCTACTTCCGGTATTAGAACTATGTGTTTGCAGAGAGGCTCCTCTAAACCCATTATTGAGGAGAGACTAGGAACGTCGAGCGCGAAGCCCGTGAACCTGTTGAATACACTACCAGCACCCACGGATATGAACATGTAGGGTGTCTCAATAGCGCGAGAACTACTGTCTAGAGCATATATTTCTCGTCTCAATCCAGTAGACCTGTGCACCGGTATCTCTTGAACCTTATCACTGTAGATCTCAACGCGCGCACCAGAGACCTCCTCCACGAGCTCGAGAAGGCGGCGTGAAATATCACTTCTACTAATTCTAATGCCCTCGAGCACTCCCTGCCTAATAGACTTGACAATCTCAGCGAGGCTCTTCAAGATTTAAACCCATAATCTCTAAAATCTAGTTATTAGCACTAGCTCAATAAGTATTTTCAGGTGCTTATAAAGTGACCTCGAAAGAAAGTAGAGTACTTGTGCTTGGCGATTGGGATGCTGATGGCGTTGTCGCCACGGCGCTTCTAATCTACGCTCAGAAATACTTAAAAAAATACCCTGTTGAGGATAGCGTCGAGGTTGACAAGATCCCAGTAGACCCTAACAAGCTGAAATACATCTTGTCAATTATCAATGATAAGCACGAGGTAGTAGTGTTACTCGATATTCCGTACGGTGAGGTACTCGCTAATATAGTCAAGATGCTTAAAACGCACTTTAATGTCTCGCGAGTCATATTTGTTGATCACCACATAGCCAGTGTTCAGAGAGTAAACGAGATCAGCAGTATTGTAGACGAAGTCATAGTTGACTTCAGAAAACCCACTTCACTACTACTCTACGAGGAGCTCTCTAAGCGTGGTATTAGAGTGCACGAGAGACTTGCAAAGTTTGTGGAGGTTGTGAAGTACATGGACTCCGGGAAAAAAGTCCCTGAGAGATTAATGAAGCTATTTGAAGTGGCAAAAGTGTTCTCGAAGGCCCTCACAGCTATGAGGAGTGAGGAGCTGTGGTCTAAAATTGCTGAGTGGCTTGCAAACCCTGAGCCCCTACCTATGCCTCTAGATGAAGCTGTGTGGAGGAGGGCGAAGGAAATAATTGAGCGGCGTGATCGCGAGGTTACAGAGGTGGCTAGGGACTTAGCTGTCACAGCCGTGAAGATCTGTGATTTGAGGTTTATAGACGCGAGAGATCGCTGGAAGAAGCGCGGTGCAACAGCTCTAGCCTCAAGGCTCTCAGCAATACTCAAAGCACCGGTGGCAGTGCTCGTGAACACTAATAGGGGGTTTCCCTTGCTGATTATTAAGGCTCCTGGTGGCAGAGCTTACAGAATAGCAAAGTATTTGCTAGCTGAGGGAGTTGCGCTGGATATAGCTGGTCACCCCAACCTCGCTATTGTGAGGATCTCTAATGACGTAGACAAGAACAAGTTAATAGAGGCTCTCTACACTGCTCTCTACTATGCCTCTTAGGGGTGCTGCGTGAGAGTACTAGTTATCTCTGAGTCTAAGACTCTCCACAAACCCCCAGGAGAACACCCAGAAAATCCTCTCAGGGTAGAGAAACTAGTAAGCGCACTTAAAGCCAGCGGTATTACGTACGAGGAGGTGAGTATTAGAGATGTCAATGTGAGCGAGGAGGAGCAATTGAAATTAGCTAAGAGAATCCACGCTAAAGGCTACGTGGAGTACTTAGTCAGGCTCTCCAGGTCAGTTCCGGTGTTAATAGACGAGGACACTTACATGTCACAGGGTTCTCTGGAACTAGCCTTAGTAACGCTAACGCAGAGTTACCTGCAAGCTCTCAACACTAAGAACACAGTTTTCCTGATCTCAAGACCACCGGGACACCACGCTGGTAAGGGAGGGAAAGCTATGGGTGCATCAACTCAGGGCTTCTGTATACTAAACAACGCGGCAGCCGCTATTATTGGTTTTATTGATAGGGGCTTCAAGAGACTAGTTGTTCTCGACTTTGACGCTCATCACGGTAACGGCACAATGGAGATATTCTACCGTGAGAGGATACTTCAAGTAGACCTGCACCAGGACCCCTCAACACTATATCCGCACACGGGATATCCCGAGGAAATGGGTGAAGGTGAGGGTTTCGGCTACAAGGTAAATCTGGTCCTCCCAATGAGTAGTGGCGATGACTTATACCTGGAACTAGCCAGTAGAGTAAGGGAGCTTCTCAATAGATACACTCCAGAGGCACTAGTAGTCTCGGCTGGTTTTGACGCTTACTTAGGTGATGGCTTAGCCGACCTGGCAGCAACAGAGATCTCTTATTACAAGCTCGGAGAACTTGTCGGGTCTCTCAAAGTGCCAGTAGTAGTGGTGCTGGAGGGGGGATATAGTATTGGACTAGAGAGGGGGGTGGTCAGTTTTATTGAGGGTTTACTGGGAACACCTAGAGAGTACACCGTAAAGACCACGACACCTAGAGCCTTATTCAGGAAAGCTGTGAGTGAGGCAGAGAGTGTTCTCGAGAAGTCATCTAGAAGGGTGTTGCAGTAGTGGGAGAGGAGAGGGAAGTGAAACTCCTACTAGTTAACTATGAAGTGGCTAGAGAAGCTCTTCTCGAAACAGGCTTTAAGTACATAGACACGTGTTTTGAGGAAGACTACTACTACTCGCACCCTTGTATAGACTTCTCAGTGACAGATGAGGCTTTAAGAGCGAGGAGGAGAAAGTGTAGTAATGCCGAGTACTACACTATTACCTACAAAGGCCCTCGCGTAGTTAAAGATCTCGGCTTGAAAACACGAGTAGAGCTTGAAGTAGAACTCACGAATGTGCAGTGGAATGTTATTAGAAGCATCATTGAGAAATTGGGATTTACTAGTGTAGCTAGAGTTTCAAAGACGCGAGATCTCTACATTACAGAGTGTGTTGATGCTTACCTAGATGAACTACACGGTGTGGGCTTTTATCTTGAATTAGAATTGAAGTGTGATCGTGGGGAGGAGCACATTAAGAGAGTAATAGAGAGACTTGGTGGAGGTGCTCAGGTCATACACGAGACTTATCTCGAAATATGCCTGAAGACTAGAAAATGCGCTTAACTTGCAGCCAGCAACCTAGTAACGCAGCTGTTAATACCCACTACACTGGTACTCGCGGCGAGTAGCTCAGCTCTGAGTACTCATAGCTAGTCTAAGTACTCGGCAACTACATCATCATACTGAAAGACTATTGGAACTCCACCTGTGTGAATAAAGAGTACTGGGTGTTCAAGTTCTCCACGCCTCGCCATGTCTATGAGAGCGTACATGGCCTTTGCCGTGTAGACGGGGTCTAGTATGAGTCCTTCAAGTCTTGCCACGTACTTCATTGTCTCTACTACTTCCCTAGTTATAACGCCGTAACCTCCAAAAGTATAGTTGTCGAGCACCTCGAAGTCGCTAGGCTCAAGCTTAATTTCTACTCCAATAAATCTACTAGCAGACTCAGCGAGCTCTACACACCTCTCTAGGACCTCTTTTCGGGCACGTCCCACAGACACTCCCACAACTCTCACGCTCTCAGCACCTAGCGGTTTAAGTCCAAGGACTAGTCCAGCTTGAGTCGCACATGTACCCGTCGCGTGAATAATTGTCCTTGGCTTAAAGCCCCTGTTTACAGCCTGTTCTAGAATTTCCAGTACAGCCTCAGCATAGCTGAGAACGCCGAGTTCATTAGCACCTCCCACAGGAATAAAGTACGGTTTTTTACCGCGTTTTCTCAACTCCTCCACGAGTTTACTTGCAAGCTCCTCAGCTTCAGCCCGCGTCTCAGTGTAGTGAATTTGTGCACCTAGTAGCTTCTCTAGTAGTATGTTGCCCTTGACTAGCGGCTTAATTGCTGGATCGTGTTTGTATAGAACGAGGTGGACTTCTAGGCCAAGTCTACTAGCTGCAGCGGCTGTTAACCTTGTGTGATTTGAGTGGAGCGCCCCAGTAGTAATAACAGTGTTGTAGCCCTGGTTCATGACGTGACCTAGAATGTACTCTAATTTCCTCGCCTTGTTGCCTCCGAGAGCGAGCTCCATGACGTCATCTCTCTTGACCCAGACTTCAACACCCAGGGCTCTGCTAAGTCTACTTAGCCTTTCAAGTGGAGTTGGATGAGTAAATAAAGTTACTCTCGGCAGAGATGAGATCTTCCAGTACAAATCAGGGCACCGAGTAAATATAATAGCCGGCAAACGCTAAATACTTAGTAGCGCGGTGCTGATGTCACTATATACTCGAAAAGCATAATACACTGAGAGCCGGCTAAGTCACTTAAAAGTAACTCTCAATTCCAAGTAGAGAGTGGTGGTGTCTCTTGGACTTCAAGCCGGAGTTCTACGTTACGAGGATCATGTACGAGAAGATTATCGGTGAGCAGGTTAGCAGGCTAAGTGAGCTCCAGGATCCACGCGTGATCTACGTGACGGATCTAGTTTACTGCACACACAAGTTTCACTTAAAGAAGACGTATCCATGGCTTTCAGTAACATTTGAACCAGCTGCTGTTCTCGGGACAATAGCTCATCTAGGTCTAGGTCAACTACTCAAAGAGAGGGGTGCTGATGTTGAGGTAGAAGTGTCACGTGAAGTTGTGCTAAATGGTGTAAGCTATATTGTCAAGGGGCGTGTTGACGCTCTTGACAGGAACAACGGCGTCGTGATCGAGATTAAGACGGCAAGGAGTACTATTAGTGCTCCACAAGAGCATCACGTTAAGCAGTTGAACATATATCTCAACATGCTTAACTATGATAAGGGGATTCTAGTCTACATAGCACCAAGCAGAATAGTAGAGTTCACCATTACCAGGGAGCCTGTAGACCTAGAGCGCGAAGTCAGGGACTTAGTTGAGAACAATTACCACCCGAGATACGCGTGGGAGTGCAGTTACTGTCACTTCTCAAAACTGTGTCCCTATTACACAGCGCAGAGTAAAAGTGACGTTAAATAGCACTCCACGCATAATTTACATGGAGAGTGATGAGCGCTCGGGTTGGCTGTACACGTGATGAGGGTCTTGAGTTCTGATCTCGGTGACTAGCACGTGGAGGAGTAGGGGTGATATCTGACACTAGCGTGAAAAACCCGCTCCTATAGTGGCTCTCAGGTTACCCCACAATTGCTATTTCCTTAACTAGTCTACCCGTAATAAACCTCTCCATTGTCAGGTTCTCAGCTATTGGTATACTCGGCTTTCCATTTAGAATCCAGTCTGCTATGAGTACACCTGTGATAGGACCCATCATTAAGCCGTGTCCGCTAAATCCAGCTGCAATGTAGAGGTTCTCGTAGGGTTGCACGGGACCGTATACGGGGTGGTGATCTGGTGTTGTCTCGTAATACCCTATCCAGTAGCGTAATATGTTCACGTGTCTCAGTACTGGTATTAGCTCTATAATGGGCTTAATAGTAGCTCCTATGGCGTCAACTCGGTGTGATGTGAGTGGGGCTTCATGTACGTCGCTAATATTCCGTGCGAATATTAAGCCTCCGTGCTCGGTTTGTGTAACGTATGGTGCGCCTGTAGTGTCCCAGTCAATTACTAGAGCAGGCTTTATCACCTCTACATAGGGCTCTGTTATAACTGGGTGACGTGTCTCGTCTACAACTGGGAGCTTAATGTTGATGGATGCTAGTATTTCACGAGTACCTCTACCACCAGCTGTTACTACGAAGACGTCTCCCTCGATCTCACCTCTACTAGTGGACGCGCTCTTAATTCTGTAATTGCTCGTGTTGAGTTTAGTGACCTCGGTATAGTAGTGGAAGGTGACACCCAGGGATTTTAGCTTTAAGTACAGCTTCACGAGGTTTTCAAGCACGGGCATTCTGCCAGCAGTGGGGTCGAAGAGAGCACCTGTAATAATACTCTTGTTTAGACCTGGCTGTACATGCTCAGCCTCATCGGGGTCGAGTACTCTTGTTGGAACACCATACTCGTTGTGAAATGCAGAGAGCTTTTTGAAGACATCGAGAGTTTCGGGTTTCCTGGCGATCCACAAATAGCCTGACTGCTTGAGCTGAAGTCCAAGTTCATCTCTGTAGTTAAGCCAGAGCTCAATACTCTTCTTCATTAGCACAACGTGCTCTGGTGAGGTGAAAGAGGAGCGGAAGCAGCCAATATTTCTAGTAGAGCCTCCTGAGCCCAGGTACTTCCTCTCCACGATAATGATGTCCCTGACACCGCGCCTCCACAACTCGTAAGCTGTGAAGAGTCCACTTACACCTCCACCTATAATTACAACTCTCACTCCTCACCACCACTCACGAGTACTCGGACAGGTACGGGGACTATTGGGGGCCTAACCTTGTACTCTGAGAGAGCATCAGCAATCCTTTTCCCAGTGAGTCTCGCGTAGATCCTCGCTGCTATTAACAGGCAACTCCTACCCTGACAAGGTCCAAACCCCAGTCTCAGGTATTTCCTTAAAACCTCGAAGTCGTCTACTCCAGCTTTAATAGCGTTGATCACGTCGTCTAGTGTTATGTCGTTACAGCGACATATTATAGTAACAGCTCTCGCTACTTCTTCACCCATATAGCTCTCACCTCAAGCCCTAAACCCTTAGGGACCTTAACCGTGACTACGTAGGTCTTGTTTCTCTCCCACACTCTCACAACTTCACCCTCACCAATTACCTCTCCCCTCCTGTTCAACAGGACAACTCTGTCACCAGTTCTCGGAACAGGCAGGAACTCGTGTGGCACTGTTACGTAGTCAGCGTCAGGCTTTGAGATGTCCACTACAAAGGCTGCCAAGCCCGGGCACACAGCCACGCAGACTCCACAACCAGTGCACTTATCCCAAATTACTCTTGGAAGCGCTATTATGCTCTCCATTTGAATAGCCTTTACAGGGCAGAAGGGCACACATATATTACAGGGTATCTCCTCGGGGCACTCCAGTATTGCCACAGGGCCTCTCAAAAGCCTCTCACGTGGCGGTACTAAGCCCAGTTTCTCCAGCTCCTCCAGCTCAATAACGCCTGTCTCCCTGAATTTAGATCTCTCCACACAGATCACCCAAAAGATATGGGGGCTGGAAACCTCCTTCTCAGATCCTCTAGTTCCTCCTCACTCACAGTCACGACTTCCTTGCCCCTTCTAGCTCTAGCTAGTAGTGGCGAGGCTCTATACTCCTCCCAGAGAAACTTCAAAATTCTCTCTACCTCTTCAAGAGCTCTACTAGACACGGAGAGATCAGCTAGTTTGGAGACAGCAACGAGAGCGGCTATTCTACCCTCAAGCATAGCCGTAGTGGCCTCCTCTATGCCTGACGCGTCACCAGCAATAAACATGTTTCTCACAGTTGTCTCGAGAAGCCTCGTTCTAACTGGGGTAAAGCCGCCTAGTTCAGGAACATACTTGACCACGGCACCAGCCTGAATAGCTAGTCTAGAGTCGGGTTCTAGTCCAATAGCCAGGAGTACTAGGTCTACATCGAGAACTCTCTCGGTACCAGATATGAAGTTGAAATTCTCATCGACAGCGGCGATCACAGCTCTCTCAACTCGCTCTCCCCCCTCTACGTACTTAATTGTGTGTCGCGTGAGAATGGGGATGCCATACCTCCTTATCTTAGCGGCGTGAACAAACCACCCACCAATCTCGGGCAGGATCTCAACTACAGTGCTGACTTTCACACCAGCTTGAAGTAGCTGGTACGCGACTATAAGGCCCACATTACCAGACCCTACTACTAGCGCGTTCTCACCGGGCTTTACGCCAAACTCGTTCATGATAGTCTGTGCTCCACCGGCTCCTATAACTCCGGGGAGGTCGTTATTGGGGAACTCCAAGTAGCGCTCCTGCGCACCGGTAGACGCTATTAGAGCTCTCGGTTTCACAATGTAATGTGAATTTTCACTAACAACGCCGACATAGCCTTCCCTAAACACACCGTAAACTACGCTACTCGTTAACACTCTAATTCTCTTATCTGAAAAGACCTTCTTTGTGAGCTCCTCGGCTATTTGAAAACCACGTAGTCCACCAAACAACTCGACATTACCGAAAAACTTGTGTGTCTGTTTAAGAAGCTGACCACCAAGCTTGAAGTGCTCATCAACTAGCACAACGTTTAAGCCGTAACTAGCAGCTGTGAGAGCAGCTATAAGCCCAGCTGGCCCCCCACCAACAACTAGCACATCTGCCTCTATTTTCTCGCTAGAAACAGGTGTGGTGTTCTCGGAAGTGGTGTTCTCTCTGAGAGAGCCCCAGCCACGCTGTCTCTCAACAACAAGTCCCTCGCGTACAGGGT
>Ga0105154_1000614_pt1 | contig 15001 bp, 16 predicted proteins | sample SSWtaG_FD_89672 | JGI IMG/M metagenome (GOLD analysis project Ga0105154, IMG submission 89672) | Hot spring microbial communities from Sandy's Spring West, USA to study Microbial Dark Matter (Phase II) - SSWsed_matched | ecosystem: Environmental > Aquatic > Thermal springs > Hot (42-90C) >... | reverse complement strand
TCATGTATAGGGAGCGCTTAAAAGCGGGTCCTAGATCGTGAGGCCGTTGTGAAGTCGTGGGATGGCTCGTAGTCGCGAGGTGATGAGGGCTCGTGGATGAGGTCAGCGCCCGAAGCTTCGGGAGTAACTCTATTCCCGACGGCCCTCAGAGGCCCTTGGCCCTCGCGATTAACGACTACCGCTCTACGACGACCTTAACCGTCCTAGTGAAGGTCAGGCAGTCGTCGCTGTGGAGGCCCTCCTCGTCCTTCCTGTAGTAGTAGAAGGTGAAGGTGACTTCGAGCTCGTCCCCCGGCTCGACCGCAACTGGGACGTAGACGTCATTGATGGTGGTGTTGTAGAGCTCCTTCAAGTAATCGCGGTCGTGAATGTCCCTCCAAGACTCTCCCGCCTCCTTGGTCCTCAAGTTCAAGGCCTCGGTCCTCTCCCTAAAGGAGACGTAGGTCTTGTTGCCCTCAGTTATGTAGAGGGGCCTCTCGACCTCTACTAGCAGTAAGCAGGCCTCGCTCCTAGAGGAGTAGAGCTGGATGTCGTCCACGTAGAAGGTGACGAGTTTGTAGAGCTTGGGATCGACGGGGACTATCGTGAAGCGCAACCTGTCGTCGGCGGTCACGCCCTCCCACTTTATGTCGTAGAGCTCTACCCTCCACCAATCTCCGTCCCTCGAAACTCTAGCGTTACAGATCCAGTCGGGCCAGATCCACTCGCTCTCCTCTAACGGGACGGGGGTCAATCGAATCGAGCCCCTGATCCCGAAGCCGACCCAAACGTAATCTAGCTCTTTAAGCGCCTCCTCTGAGGCCTCGACCCTCACGTGCATCACCATTTTGTCGTATAGGTTGAAGTCGCTCCTGTTCCTCCCGAGCAAGAGCCTGAAGGCCGCTCTGCCCTTAAGCGAGTGCTTTCCTGAGCGAGCGCACTCGTCGGTCCAGGTCCAGCAAGGCTGTCCCGTCACCGGGTTCTCGTCGATGTCTATCGCGCTCGGGTCCTCTAAGCTAGAAACCTCGTCGCTGAACAGCTTGGGCTCCACCTTCACGGGGAGGGCCCTTACCGAGACTATCACGGGCTCTGGTGGTTTAGAAGGCTCGCTCGGCTCCGCTACCTCGACGCCTCCCGAGCTCGACTGGCCCGGCTCGCTCGTAGCGTTGGGAGCGCTAAGGGGGCTCGGCGAGGGCTCTCGGAGGTTCGGGAGGAACACTAAGAACATGACCACGGCCACTAGGGCCACCAAAGCCCTCCAGAGCTCCGCGCTCCCCCTAGCGCTCCTCCTACGCTCCATCTCGCTCACCTCGTCCACTTCGCGCCACCGCCAACTCACCTAAATTAACTGTTCCTCGTGATAACAATGACGGTCAGAAATGTATATTCACTTCGCTAAGCATGTTTGTGGTGTCTTCCATGCTTGGGGTCTACGCCTTCGAGGTCAAGACAGTTTACGTGGGCAAGGAGAGGCTCGGCATCAACAACCTTCCTACTTGAGATCCAAGCTGAAGAGGCACAGGGGGCGGGGCTGTTATGTGGCGGTCTACGTCCACGTGCCCCGGTCTATACATTGTTCTCTACTCCTCCGGCCTACCCAGCCACTTCGGCTGTAGGCAAAAGCGACCCAACCGCGTACGCAACAGCTAGCGATCCTCCTTGGTTCGGCTCGCAGGCCTAGAGGGGCTTGCCCAGCGAAGCGCTCCTAGAGAGGGGCTTTCTCGAACATCTTGAGGGCCTTCCTCTTCGAGGGCCACGGAGGGCATGGCATCCCCAAACGCTTTAGGAGAGTCCTCTGCTTTTCCGTGGCCAGATACGGCCTGTACCTCCAAGAAGGCCTTCTTAGTAGTCTTGGCATGTCGCTCGAGGCTTAAAAAGCGCTCAATATCGCGAGAGGTCTAGCCCTGATAACGGACGATCATAACGTGTAGTAAGATCTACGACGCAAGATTATGTGATTAAAGCCCCGGGCGGGATTCGAACCCGCGACCTGCGGCTTACAAGGCCGCCGCCATAACCACTAGGCAACCGGGGCTTAGGGTATTAGCGTCGAGAATCCATAAAAGTGTTATTTCCTTAGCGATGTTGGCTCACATTTGAAGTAAGCTTTTATTCGGGCTTCACCTCTTTCTAATCGCTTAATTAGAGCCGGGTTCGCCTAGTCTGGTAGGGCGCGGGCTTGCTAAGCCCGTTCCCCTCTGGGGAGCGGGGGTTCGAGTCCCCCACCCGGCGCTACCCTCATGCTAGCTATTTCCAGCTCAAGAAACACCGCCGCTCATATAACGACGGGGCCGACGGCCCCTCACACAGACTTACGAAGTTTGGTACAGCTTAGCCTAACTCCTTTAGTAACGCGAATCCTTGCATTTCGTCGACGGCTTTGCAAGGGTCTCGGGAATGAGGTCGTGCAGAGCTTTATTGAACTGCAGCGGACTGATATTACTTGGTGGGACTTCTGCTCCTATACGATGTCGGCTATGGATCCTTTAGGCGCCTCGAAGAGTTGCTTAGGATGTTGAGGGCCAAAGGGGTTGAAGTACTCATAGACGTGAGGGCATTTCCAAGGTCAAGGGTTAAAGGATTCAATCGCGAGGAGCTGGAAAAGGAGCTCAAGAAAAATGGCATAGAGTACGTGTGGCTTGGAGACAAGCTCGGGGGCTTTAAGAGAGGAGGCTATGAAAAGTACTTGCAAAGCGATGGTTTCAGGGAGGGAGTAGAGACCCTTTTAAGCGTCGCACGTAATAAGAGGGTTTGCTTGATGTGCTTAGAAAGGGATAGAAGGTTCTGCCATAGAAGGTTCATAGTCAAAGTGTTGAGGGGGCTGGGGGTCGAAGTGAGGGATTTGGTGAGGGATCAGTGATATGTACAAGGTCTTGGACCTCTTCTGCGGAGCTGGAGGCTTTTCACTGGGCTTCGTCATGGAGGGCTTCGAAGTGTTGCTCGGAGTTGATGTGGACTGGATAGTCGCTGAAACCTATAGGGAGAACTTAAAAGTCAACGTCTTATGCGAGGACATAAGAAATGTTCATTCTCTAGATTTGAGAGAGGTCGTGGGGAGCGATGTCGACATAATAATAGCGAGCCCTCCCTGTGAGCCCTTTACGGGTGCCAACCCTAGAAGAGAGGTCGACGTGCTCAGCAGGCTTTACGGCGATGAAGTGGGCAGGCTCTTTCTCCACGCCATAAGGATCATAGGCGACTTGAGGCCAAGGCTCTTCATAATCGAAAACGTCCCCTCGATTCTGGAGCCCTCACTGAAGGAAGCAATAAAACGTGAGCTCGAGATGGTGGGTTACCCAAAGGTATACTTCAACGTGCTCTATGCTGAAGACTACGGGACTCCCTCTCATAGAAAGAGGGTCTTTGTATCGAACTTCAAATTGAGGCCGAGGCCTATCGAAAAAATTATTACGGTGAAGGAAGCGCTAGCAGGGCTCCCGGATCCAAGAGAAATTAACGACATCCCTAACCACGTGATCAAACCCTTACCTCCGAGGAAGCTCAAGAAGATTGCCAAACTGAGGTGGGGGGAGGAGCTAGTACTATATAAGGGCGCTGGTAAGAAGGTTTTACCTAACTGGATCAGGTTGCACCCATTCAAGCTCGCCCCGACGGTTCTAGGAAGCTCTAGGTTCGTGCATCCCTATGAGAACAGGTTGCTGACGGTGAGAGAACAAGCGAGGCTCATGGGCTTCCCCGACAATTTCGTATTCAAAGGTGGCTTTGATGCCCAGTACAACATGATTGGGGAGGCCGTACCCCCACCTCTCTCGAGAGCCATAGCTAGAGAGGCGCTTAGGTTATTAAGGAGGTCTTGAAAGACTACTAAGCTGACCCAAGATGAGCGAAGTCATTCCAGTGATACACAACGTATTCAGCGTCGAAATAGTCAAGCAATTTGCGAAGTTATGCTATGGATTAGGGTTCAAGACCGTTGTTGTGAGCAAGCCCAGCGGCGCAGCCGCCCAAGCAGGGGTGCCAGAGGCTCAGAAGCTCGCCCTCAAAAAAGGCAGGGCCCTGATAGTACTCAGCGAGTTAGAGGACGTCATTGATATTTTCAGACCGTCCCTTCTCATATTTGTCACCCCCAAGAGGTATGCCAAGGATTTGTTTGATGCTGAGCGAGTAGTCTCGGAAGTTCGGAGAGGGACCATAGTGATAGTCTTCGGAGGCAGCGAACCAGGTGTTTCGGCGAGAGAAATGGAACTCGGAGTCCCAATGCACATAGACATAGAGGACGATTTAGGACCTTTAGGATTCGCGGCCATAGTACTACATGCTATATCGAAGTCGTTAAGAGAGAGGCAAAAGTGTGGTGAGATGACTTGAAGATAGTAATGAAATTCGGCGGGGTATGCACGTCCTCAGGAACGAATATTCTGCGCATAGTTGACATTGTAAAAAGACATGTAGAAGAAGGGAACAAAGTAGTGCTGGTGATATCGGCTATGGCTGGGGTGACTGATGAACTCATTAACCTCACAAACTATGCTTTAAGTGGCGACATAAATGAAGTCGAGAAATCGGTGGTAATGATTAAGGAAAAGCACGTGCAAGCGTGCTCAGAGGCGATTAGGGATGAGAGGTTAAGGCTTGAAACAATACGAGATATTGAGGGCTTGATTCAAGAGCTTTACTTCACGTTGAGGGTTATTTCTTATCTTAAGGAAGCTTCCCCGAGGACTAGAGACAGGATTTTGGCTTTCGGCGAAAAGATGGCCACAAGGATCGTATGGAGGGCTTTGTTGTCAGAAGGGGTTAAAGCAGAGTACTTCACTGGCGGTCAAGCAGGAATTATAACTGACGACAACTTCGGTCGAGCTAATCCGATAATGAGCCTGTGCGAGGAGAAGCTAAAGGAAATCCTAGTGCCCCTTCTGGAGAAGGGAGTGGTCCCAGTCGTGACTGGCTTCATAGGACAAACTGTAGAAGGTGTGGAGACCACGCTGGGCAGAGGGGGATCTGACTACTCTGCTACTATCATTGGCGCGGCTCTAGAGTTTGACGAAGTGTGGGTCTGGAAGGACGTTGAAGGGATCATGACAGCGGACCCGAAGATCGTACCTAATGCAAAGCCGATACCAAAAATCTCCTATGAAGAGGCCACTGAGCTAGCATACTTCGGTGCAAAGGTGTTACATCCGCTAGCTCTAAAACCCTTGACCGGAAAGCGCATACCGCTGAGGGTAAAGAACTTTTTCAACCCCGAGAATCCTGGTACTGTGGTTCATCACGAGGCTCCTAATGATAAGATAGTTAAGGCTATTTCTATGATCCCTCACGTGGCGATCGTAACTGTAAGTGGAGCAGAGCTCTACGAGGCCCCGCTTATAATTACTAAGGTATTTAAAGCGCTGTACGATGTGGGCGCGAACGCAATAATGGTTTCTCAAAGCTCATCACAAACCAACATATCGATGGTAGTGCCAGAGGAAAAGTTGCGGGAAATTATAAAGGGGCTCGAAGAGGTCCTCCCTAAGAACTGCGATGTCACCTGGGAGAGCGATGTGTGCGTAATAGCAGTCGTCGGATCGGGCATGAGAGGAAGGCCGGGTGTTGCGGCCAAGGTCTTCAGCGCAGTGGCCGAGAAGGGGGTTAACGTTAGGATGATAGCTCAAGGGGCTTCGGAACTTAACATATCTCTCGTGGTTAAGAGGGAGGATGCCATCAAGGCTGTTAGGGCCTTGCACGACGCCTTCATGGGTGGTTGAGGTGGACAAGCTCAAAGTGGCAGTGTTGGGTGCCACGGGCTTAGTTGGACAGAGGTTCGTCAAATTGTTGGTGGATCACCCCTTCTTTGAAGTCGTCGCCTTAACGGCCTCTAGCAAGAGCGCTGGCAAGAAGTACTGCGAAGCGACTAACTGGATGCTTGGACCCGACTTCCCTGAGGCTGTCAAAGACTTAGAGGTTCTTGAAACGAGCCCTGAGGCCGTTAAGAGGTGCGGCTATGTCGTCGACTTGGTTTTCTCGGCTTTACCTTCAAACGTAGCAAAGGAGGTGGAACCAGCATTCGCTAAGGAGGGCTTTAACGTTGTGAGCAACGCCAGCGCGATGAGGATGTTCGATGACGTTCCATTGATAGTACCAGAGATAAACCCTGACCACCTCCACCTGATCCACGTCCAGAGGAGGAAAAGGGGCTGGAAAGGGCTTATAGCCACTAATCCAAACTGCAGCACGATCATACTCACGCTATCATTGAAGCCGATAGTCGACTACGTAGGAGTAGAGGCAGTCCACGTAACTACCATGCAAGCTGTTTCGGGGGCTGGCTTCTCAGGTGTTGCGTCCATGGCTATAATCGATAACATTATACCATTTATAGCCAAAGAAGAGGAGAAGATCCAAACCGAGAGCCTGAAGATATTGGGTAAGCTTTCTGAGGGCTTCGTGAGGTTTGCCGACATAGCCATCTCAGCATCATGCAACAGAGTCTGCGTGTTGGATGGACATCTTGAAAGCGTGTTCGTAAAATTGAGGAGGAGCGTAGATCTAGAGGAGCTTAAAGACGTTTTAAGAGGTTTTAGAGGGCTTCCGCAAGAGCTTAAATTACCTACAGCCCCACCTTCACCCATAATCGTCAGAGAAGAAGAGGATAGACCTCAGCCTAGACTCGACAGAGAGGAGCACAAAGGTATGAGCGTAGTAGTTGGAAGACTTAGATATGGTAAGGATGGCTGGCTGAAGTATACGGTCCTTGGCAACAACGTTGTAAGAGGGGCCGCAGGCAACTCGATACTAATAGGCGAGCTCATGGTCAAGAAGGGCTTCTTATGACTTATGTGAGGCTGAGTCTCCATCTTCACCAACTTTATTCGATCTTAAACGGCATCAATTCATAACCAAAATAAGGCTTCTTAAACGGCTTCGAGGTCGAGGGATCCATGGGGGTCAAGGAGTTAATTAGAGAGACCCTCATGGACTGTAGGCCCTACTTAGCTTGTTGGAAGGAAGTTGAAGAAGTAGTCGAGAGGCTCCTAAATGAGGTCTCTGATGTCCGTGACTTCGTTGAGAGGCTCGAGAGATTGGCTATGAGAGAGAGCAACGTGCTCTTGAAGACAGACTTAAGAATATTGGCCTCCGAAGTGAGGTCCAAGCTCAGGGGTAAGCCTTCTACTTAGTCGAGCATCTACAAGGGTTGGCTCCACACTTAGGGCAGCTCTCTCCATAGCGCCTTAGCGTCACCTCTTCTATGTCTATTGAAAGAGCATTAGCAACTGTTACGAGCCAGGCAAACACATCTGCCAATTCTTCCTCTATTAATTTCCTATCCCTCTTGACTATAGCGTTGCCAAGCTCGCCTATCTCCTCTACTAAATATATGAAGTTGACCTCGACCGACCGTTGCGCGTCCTTGTGCCAGTACATCTCTTTGATCAGGTTCTGAAAATCCCTTATGTGCATGGGGCATCCCTTTTTAGATGGGCAAGAGCGTGGGGAGCGCTAGCACCAGCGCTATTAAGGCCGCTGCAATAACTATCACTGCATAGGGAGGCAAGGAGACTCCCTCAGTCTCCTCCCTGAAGAACCTTATTAAGCCAGCTCCAGCTATTGGAGCAAGCTCTGCTCTCTTTCTCTCCCGAGATCTGCCAGCCTTCGTAGATTTAGTCTTAGCTCTCTTCGACATGGCCCAACAACTCAACTCGCAAGGGCTCCTTTATTATCTTTGCTACCCTCCCGCACTTAGGCACTACCGTGCTTAGGCCACTAGGGTCTTCGATTATAAAAGTGAACTTTAGCCTACCTTCTATCGCTGCAACTATCTTATCGAGGGTCTCTAAGCACTTCCTCATCCGCTCCTCGTCCAGTTCGTTGGAGGCCAAGAACTCGACTATCTCCTTAGCCCTGTGGAGGAAGCCCTCTATTGTCGAAATAATTCCTTGGGCGTAGGGGCCGGGCGTTATGGTCACCCCTAGTTCTGGCATCTTTACAGTAGCATAGCTTGAACGGACGACCAAGTGATTCACGTCATCAGGCTCTTCGACCATTACTGTGATCCTCAGAGGGTCTTGATGGGGGTTTACCTCCATTACGTCCGTGTGCTTGAAGCCGCAGTTCTTACAGGTGGCAGATAGAAGGTACACGTTGCCAAACCCCGGAAACTCGTAGCAAATCTCACTGACCAATAGCGAAGACTCCTTGCCACACATGAAGCACAACATTTCGAACTGGTTCACACGGCGAGATTCGACGTTCTGCAGCCGCTATCACCTTTTATAACCTATTTTCCTTAGGAAGCTCTTCCTCTCCTCTTCCTTCTCCTTGTCTTCGACGCCCACAACGGTGTAGCCGTCCACTACCCCTATGACCCCTCTCCCTTGGTCTGTCTCCACTACGATAACCTGCAAAGGGTTGGCAGTCGCGCAGAAGATCCTGCAGACCTCAGGCACCGTCTTTATGGCATTTAGCACGTTTATGGGGTAAGCGTCTCTTATGAATATCGTGAAGACGTGGCCTGCGCCTATGCTGAGCGCCGCTTTAACGGCCGCTTCTATCAATTCGGGGTCGTTGCCGTCTCTCCTCACGAGACGAGGCCCTGAGGCCTCATTGAAGGCGACTCCGAATTTTATGTGTGGCGAAGAGTTGGCCAAAGCCTCGTACAGGTCTTCGACCGTCTTTATGAAGTGTGCTTGGCCGATTATAACGTTGGACCCCTTGGGTATCTCTATGGGGATTACTTTAATCTTGGGCTCGCTCATACGTCTCTCTTGTCCCTCGCTCCGATTTAAGCGTTGAGGTGGAACTTGCCGACCACCGCTTGACCTGTCGAGAGGCCTCCATCGCCAGGAGGTAAAACCCTATGCCTTAACAAGGTGAGGCCATGCCTCGAGACCTCTTTCTCTATAGTCTCGATTAGTATTTCGTTTACGGCCGCACCCCCGGAAACGCCTACGACCTTTACCCCTTCTTCCAGCGCCTTTAAGCACGCTATTTCGGCCAGCCCCTTGGCTATGGCTACATGTGCCGCCCTAGCTATGTAACTCGGCGAAACGTTCTTCATAGAGGTCAGGAGCTGTAGCACTATTTGAGAGGCGTCGACCATGATAATCTCACCTTTGTCGACCATCGGAACGTCTACTGCGACGTCGGAGCTACTCGCGCGAGCTAAGGCCTCGAGCTTCATGGCTGGCTCGCCCTCGTAGGACCTGTAGGTGCAAACCCCTAGCATGGCAGAGACCGCGTCCAAGTAGCGGCCAGTGCTCGAAGAAGGTACGACGTTTAGCCCCGAGCGCAACTGCTTTACCACGACTGGCACTTCACGAGAGCCGTACCTAAAGGCGCTCGAGAATCTCTCAAGCAGGAGCTGCTCGAGCTCCTCGAGACTCATTGCTTGGCTCAACAGACCAGCTAGGGCTCTAACCGGATAGTAGGCGCACAAGTCCCCTCCAGGTAACGGATAGGGCTTAATGCACCCCACCCTCTTGTATCGCTCGTACGTAGTCAAGAGCACCTCGCCGCCCCAAGCCGTGCCGTCGTCCCCTAGCCCAACTCCATCCATCGCTATGACTATTGCCTCGTCGTCAGGTCCAAGCCCTGCTTCTGCCATAAGGGAGGCTGCGTGCGCGTAGTGGTGCTGGACCCTTATTAAAGGGGCTTCGAGCTCCTTGCTAAGATCTTCAGCGAACTTAGTTGAAGCAAAGGAACGGTTCAAGTCACAGGCTATCGCATCGACTTTCTTCACCCTAAGGACCTTCTTGAAGAAGTTGTAGGAGTGGGCTAAGAAGTCGAGCGAATCCGGGTTTTCGAGATCCCCTATGTGCTGGCTCACGTAGCACTTATTGCCCACTAAGAAGGATATCGTGACGTTCAGGTCCCCTCCGAGGGCTACGACGCATCCCCCTTCGCTCTCTATCCCTGAGAACACTATGGGCGATGGCGCGTAACCCCTCGATCGTCGCAGGAACGTAGGCACCCCTCTCGTCACGCGAACAACAGAGTCATCACATCTGTTTATTATGTCCCTGTCGTGGGTCAAGAAGTAGTCGACTATTCCCGACAGCCTCTTCAACGCATCATCTATTGTTATAACCATGGGCTCTCCAGGGTAATTGCCGCTGGTCATTATGACGGCTAGCTCATTGACGTACATTAATAAGAGCAGGTGTATTCCGGTATAAGGCAACATGACGCCCACGCTATCGAGGCCCGGAGAGACCCAAGGCGATATGGGGCTTTCGGGCTTGGACCTCAAGACAACTATGGGGCGCTCCTTGGAGGTGAGGAGTTCTCTCTCTATTTGGTTCACGTGGGCGAACTTCTCTACGTGTTCTATTGAGGGGGACATGACGGCAAAGGGTTGCTGAGGCCTCCTACGCCTCCTCCTAAGCTTCAATACCACGTCGTCGTCAGTTGCCAAGCATGCTATGTGAAAACCTCCTATGCCCTTAACCGCGACTATATGGCCCTCCTTGATTAGCTTGGCAGCCTCCTTAATGGGATCCTCGCACGATATCTTAGCCCCAGACCGATCAAGTAACTCGTTCTTGGGACCGCAGAACCGACAGCATATGCCCTCAGCGTGGTAGCGCCTATTGGTTGGATCCTCATAGTCTCGCCGACAGAACTCACACATAGGGAACTTGATCATGGAGGTGCGCTCGCGGTCGTAGGGCAAGTCGACTATCATCGTAAACCTAGGTCCACAGACAGCGCAACATGTGAAGGGGTACTCGGACCAGCGGGGATCGCTGCTCATTAAGTCCTTCACGCAGTCGTCACATATCGCTATGTCGGGCGGGATCGAGGAACCGCTTTGTCTGACCTTGTGGTCGCTGGGCATGATCCTGAAATCCTTGAATTCTCCTGTGTAGTCTAGCCACTCTATTGATACGTTGTCGATGCGGGAAGGACTTGGCTTCTCCAGCATCAGCCTCTCGACGAATCTCTTGATCGTGTCCGCGTGACCTTCGACGACGATCTCGACGCTAGCATCACCCAAGTTAATGACGTAGCCCTTGAGGTCCATGGATACGGCTAAGCGGTAGACGAAAGGCCTAAAGCCCACTCCTTGGACAAGTCCGGTTACGTAGATCGTTGCCCTCACTAAGTCACTCATAACTCCCGAGGACGGAGGGCGAGAAGGCTATTAAATCCTCTCACGACCAGTTAAATCCTTGAGACTTCGACTTTCTTGACCAGCCTGTACATCCTGTTCTTCCTCTCGCCTCGCCTCTCCAAAACGCCGCTGTTGTAAAGCCTCAAGAGGTACGTTGAGACTGTGGATAGCTTCAGGTCCTCGTTGTAAGTCCTCCTGTAGGCGTCGAGGATGTCTTTGCTTGTGAACCAAGAGCCGTCTCCAAAGTTTTCTTCGATGACCTGCTTGAACTTCTCCATGAGCGTCTGCTCTTGGGCCTCGTTTTGGTTGTTTGTGAGCTCAGCCGAGGAGACTATGTCTATCAAGTCCTTGACCATTTGAATGCGCTTCCACGGTATGTTCTTGCCTTGGAAAATTATGATCATCTTCGAGCCATCGGGAAAGGACACCGTGAACCTGAAGTCATTGAAGGCCATAGCTACCACAAGTAGACTACACTCTACAGCTCACAATCTACTTTCACAGTTCACAGTTTTTAAAATTTACCGTCGCAGAACTTTTACATAAATGAAGTCAGACCGGCTTATGGGTATCATCAGAGAGCGCAATCCAAGTCAAAAAGGGTTTTCACTTAATGATAGGGAAGTAGAGGTCGCTGATCTCAAGTAATTCTCCTTAGTTTTTCTGCTAAAGAATGACACTTTTCGCGTTTTCTACAAACAAATTAAGAGTAAAAAGGTAGAAAAGGATTCGGGCTACGAAAACTGATTTTAGGTTGTCGAGCAGGGCTTTCTGCAAGAGGCCCTCATCGCTTCAAGGAGTATGTAGAGAGGCTTGCGCACTAACGTACTGCTTCACTGCCCTCCAGACCCCTCGGTTTCCACTGGAGAACAACTGCAGAAACTGTTGAACTGGTATTTTGATTAGAAATAAGACTGCAAGTGTTTTGTTATCTTTGCTACGAATTTTTATTCTTTCTTTTACTCTCTTTTGAGAAGAGACTTTCGCCCACCTTAAGGTTTAGACGAGAGTGCGAGCGCCTCCAGTGGAAACACGGGGGTGCGACAAACGCACTTCAAAGAGAGTTTTCTAAAAGGCCTTCGTTTCAGTGCCGGCCTCTCAGGCAACTTGGTCTTTTGGTGAAGAGAAAAAGTTTTTGTGAACCTCTGTTAAAATAGGGTTACTGAACTAATTACGAAGCGGGGTGGGGAAGCCAGGTTATCCCGCGGGGCTCATAACCCCGAGATCGGTGGTTCAAATCCACCCCCCGCTACCAAATTTTGTCGCGAGCGGTGGCACATCAATCATGCTCTACTCCCTCCTCGGCAAATTATCAGAGGAAACTTAATACGCATGTGTTTCATCAAACGAGTTGCAAAAAGGTAACACGATGACTTTGAAGAATCGTGAGATGGACTTCATGGACGTGCTTTGAGAGGTCGTGTTAGAAGGATGAAGGCCAAGCGCGTGAAAACTTTAAACATACGTTACGCTAGGAGTATTTGGGGCGGGATGAGTAAAAAGAAGAGATTGCAGATAAGGCCGCAAAGCTTGCTGAGGAGTACGAAAGGAGATGTACGGGGTGCGCTCAAACTACAATTACGGGCATCTTCGATGCGTTGGGCATCAAAAACGACGACGTGTTCAAAGCTGCAAGTAGATTGGCTGACGGGCTAGGACTAACTGGAGACGAGACCTGCAGCGCTCTTTTGGGCGGCGCCATGGTCATTAGCTACCTCTTTGGTCGAGAGCGCAAGGACTTGAAGATATGTTTAAGCCAATGAAATCCTATCTATTGGTAAAGAAGCTACATGACCAGTTCGCTGAAAAGTATGGGACTTGTCGATGTTCTGAGTTGCGAAAGTCGCTGATGGGCCGAACGTCTAACCTCTGGGATCGAAAGGAGTTCAAAGAGGCCGTAGAGTTCGGCGTGATAAACTATTGCTCGAAGGTTGTAGGTACTGCTCATGCGTTATCGGTTCAGACGGCAAATTAAAGTGGAATTATTCGTACGAGACGCGGACGGGAAAAGTGCACGTGCAACCCCCTTTGGTTGATGAAGACGGTACAGCATATATCTTCGCCAAGAACGAAACAATCGTATGTTGACTGGGGACACTTCCGAGATTAATACTCTTTGACGTCATTGACGTTTTGAGCTTAGAGGGGAAGTTGATAAGGAGGTTAAGTGTTTTTGATCTAATAAGACGTCCTACCGAAGTTAACGCCCAATTATGGAATCCAATATTGAGTTGGAATAGAACAATACTCGCCGTTCTATACGCGGAGGATATGGGTGCTAACATTTTTACTGGCTATCGGCCCATCGCCTCTGAAGAAGACGACGTTAACAATAAACATCAAACCATCAGAGGTTGCTGAGAAGACTTATTAACAATAACCGTTACTTGAAGGCTAACGGACGAAGACGGTAATGGGCTGAGCCAGAGGATCATTAACATTTACATAAATGGTGACGTCATTGGTAGTTGCACTACTGATTCGAGTGGTCATTACAGCTACGAATGGAGAAACGCCTACTTGGAAAAGGGATCATATAAGGTCATTGCTAAGTTTGATGGGGACCATGCTTATATAGCTTCAAACGCTAGCATCGCTTTAACTGTTACGCCAAGTTTGATGAGTGCTCTTGAAGAAGCCTCGGTCCTATGGATCTCAATAATTGAAACGTCAGCATCCTTCTTAGTGCTTATCATAATCCTAAGGGCTTGGAGGAAAAGAAAAATCGCACATACATGGATCCCATAACATATCTTTCATCGCCTTTACATTATCTCTCTATTAAACTGAAGAAATCGTAACCCATTCCGAGGAGATTGATAAGAGCTCCGACGAGGTATGAACCGTCTCGGGCGGACAAATAGAGCAAGACGTTTGCAAGTGTTATTAGGATTGGCGCCAGCGAAACCGCAGCTCTCTTCTTAAATTTATCGAGCTTAGGGCCTATGGTGATGCCAAGAAAGGGAGGTATGAGAATTGGAATAGGTATGGCCCAGCACCCATAATACCACCATGCTAGAGCGTGCATCAACTCATGTGACGTGCACACCACGAAGAGAACCATGACTATCTTAATAATTTCGTTTTGCACGTCTATAATGGCTATAAACTTAAGCATTGTAACATAGCATAGCGGCACGATTACCATGCCCACTAGACAGAGCAATTTGCGAACGTATTCCCACTCTAACGAAAAGCGTCGCTCTCTCACTGGCAACACGATTGTTGAAGAGGCCTCCTCCTTGACGTACCCATACTTTATTCTTTCTCCGATAGACCAGTCAACAATAAAGGTCTCAGGCGGTAAATTAGGGCAAGCGTGATTTTCGGGGAGCCTGTGCTCTGGGCAGAACAGGCCTCCGCAGAAGTTGCATCTAAAGGGAAGACCAATGACTTTGCCGCAATGCATACATCTTGGCATGACCTTCACTAAAAAACAGTGCTCTGTACTTCTCATATTCTTAATTATGTGCTCGCATGAGGCTTCATCCCCACTCTAGCTCTTCACTATCACAACATGACCTTACGTATCAAAGACCCTAACCTCGATGTCCCTCTTCTTACGCGTAACGCGCATCAGCATCAACCAGAGGAGGACGAGTAGCGCGCAACCGATCAGCACAAGCCACGTCGTGACGGAACTTCCTCCGACTTGCGTGAGTGTGTGGCTCAGGGCTAAGACGACTACGGCCATCAGGATGAGGGTTATTACGACGTACCTTCTGACTTTTGCTGGCGCTTTATTATCCACAACAGTCGAAGGTGTAGTTCTTGGCACGTACTGATCGAAGACTTTGACCTCCACGTAATTGCATGAGCTCACGTCTAAGAACGCGGTCTTACCATACTTCTTGACGTCGATCCTGTAACCTCCTTCAAGTGGTTGTGGCAATCGGACCCTCGCGCAACCCGTTTCGTCGGTCTTGAGAGTGAAGAGAGGGTACGCCCTAGCGTGTTCTCTTAATT